>X314_Red_Deer__coassemble_17_pt1 | contig 42399 bp, 41 predicted proteins | sample X314_Red_Deer__metabat2_high_PE_002 | metagenome-assembled genome bin X314_Red_Deer
ATTTGAAAAGTTAGAAATAGGATGATACTAATATCTATTTATCTTAATGACATTGGAGTGCTTGGGGGATGTGGTGTTATTAGTTAGAACCCGTTAATGTCCAATAATACAAACTCCACTGGCCATAACCGTCTGCACCTTTGAGCTTTTCAATAATGTCAGCATGACCGGACACAGTGGTATAACCCTGCGCATTTAATTCATTCTTTGCCTGAGCATATAAATCTACAGCACCGTCTCTGCTTGGGCCATGAGATATGATTTCATAACAGCTAATTGAACCATCACCATTATAAATCAATCCACTTATAGGATATTTTGACGCAAAATAAGCGTATGCTTCTTCATACGTTCTGTCTACATTTCCAGAAGTAGTATTGTTCTGTGAACCACCGCCATTATTTGCCTGTGCAGGTGCTTCTGTCTTAGGCTGTTCCACAACAACCTTGTCATTTCCTAAGTAGCTGTTGCTAACATACGCAACACCACCGCTGTACTCAATACGATACCAGCTTGTTTCTGCACACTGACTTGTTACTTTCACTTCGTCATTAGTAGACAATGAACCTAACTTTTCGCCATCTGTGTTTGGAAGACTTCTTACATTTACAGTTTTCTGTGCGTACATGGTAGCGTCCTTGTCAGTATAAGTGTAAGTAAGCATTGAACCCTCTGCGGTTCTTGTGTCGGTTACGTCACAGTTATTACACTTCGCTGTTTCTGTTCCGTCTGCTGTGTAGGTAGCGTCGTTGTTTGATGTGTAGGTTTCAAAAACGTGACCTACTGCTGTGATAGGCTCTGTGTAGCTGTCGCCACATTCGCAAGTGTAGGTTGCTTCACCATCTGTTTCACAAGTTGGTTCTGTGGTTACTGTTTCAGCGTAGGTGTGTTCGTGGGGTGCTTCGGTCGACTCTGGTGTCGTTGTTGGTGCTTCTGTTGTGATTCCTGCATTGTCAGATACATTATCTGCCTTTGAACCACATCCAACAAAAACACTCATTGATAATACCAACACTAGCAAACTTGAAATAATTTTCTTTTTCATTATCTTTTGCCTTCTTTCTTCCTTGTTTGCATAGTACGAATTTATCATATTTAATATTACCATTCTGTCATTTTAGTGTCAATTCATTTGTCAACTATATGTATCTTCTTGATAATGAAATATCTGATTGATTTCTGTATCATACTATATTAGCAGAGGTGATATATATGGTTGCAGATAGAATTAAATTCCTTAGAGAACAAAAAGAATATACACAAACAGAATTAGCCAAAAAATTGGGAATAACTCGCTCTAGTGTCAATGCTTGGGAATTGGGTATTTCTGTTCCATCAACGCAATATATTGTCGAACTTTCCAATATCTTTTCTGTTTCAACTGATTATCTGCTTGGGGTAGAAAAAACATCTACAATAGATGCAAGTGGATTAACCGAAAAAGATATGGAAATGGTATATAAACTAGCTGAATATTTAAAAAGCAAAAATCACTCATAAACACAAAAATTCAAGGGACATTCCAAACGGAATATCCCTTTTTTGTATGTCTGTTTGCTATAAAATTTTTGAACGTGTTCTCTTTGGTCGTAAATTGGTCGTAAATTTTGACTTCCAATCGCTGAAACCCTTGATTTTACTGCATTTATTTATCCAACGATTTCATCGTTGGGAACAAAATTACATCCCTAATTGCCGGTGAGTTTGTCATCAGCATTGTCATACGGTCAATTCCGTATCCGATACCACCTGTTGGAGGCATACCAACTGCCAGGGCGTTTAAGAAGTCCTCGTCTGTGTGGTTTGCTTCGTCGTTTCCGGCAGCAAATAATTCTTCCTGTGCTTCGAAACGTTTTCTCTGGTCTTCCGGATCATTTAACTCAGAGTAAGCATTTGCCATTTCCCAGCCGTTCATAAAGAACTCAAAACGTTCTACATATTCCGGGTTGTCCGGTTTCATCTTTGTTAATGGCGAAATCTCGATTGGATGATCCATAACAAATGTTGGCTGAATTAAGTGATGCTCAACATATTCTTCGAAGAATAAGTTTAAGATGTCACCTTTCTTATGGTGATCTTCAAATTCAATGTTGTGCTCTTTTGCGATAGCCTTTGCTTCTTCTGTTGTTTTGATTTCGTTAAAGTCAATATTTGCATATTTCTTAACGGCATCTACCATTGTGATTCTCTCGAATGGCTTAGAAAGATCCATTTCGTGTTCTCCGTATGTGAGAACTAAAGAACCATTTACTTCCTGTGCTACATAACGGAATAATTTCTCTGTTAAATCCATCATGCCGTGGTAGTCTGTGTATGCCTGATATAACTCCATTAATGTAAATTCCGGGTTATGTCTTGTATCTACACCCTCATTACGGAATACACGGCCAATTTCGTATACACGCTCAAGTCCGCCAACAATAAGTCTCTTTAAGTATAACTCTAATGAAATTCTTAATTTTACATCTTCATTTAAAGCATTGTAGTGTGTTTCAAATGGTCTTGCTGCTGCACCACCTGCATTTGAAACAAGCATTGGTGTTTCCACCTCAATAAAGTTCATATCGTCTAAGAAACGTCTGATGCTGCTGATAACTTTTGAACGCTTAATCATTGTTTCTTTCACATCCTGGTTCATGATTAAGTCAACATATCTCTGACGATATCTTGTATCTGTGTCAGTTAAACCGTGGAATTTCTCCGGTAAAATCTGTAAGCTCTTAGAAAGAAGTGTTACTTCCTCTGCATGGATGGAAATCTCACCTGTCTTTGTCTTAAATACTTTACCTTTGATTCCAAGGATGTCACCTACATCATATTTCTTGAAATCCTTATAAGATTCTTCGCCGATTTCATCGCGGGCAACGTATGCCTGAATGTTTCCCTGAATATCCTGGACATTACAGAAGGATGCTTTACCCATAACGCGCTTGAACATCATACGTCCGGCAACAGTTACTTCCTGATTCTCTAATGTATCAAAGTTGTCTTTGATTTCCATGCTGTGATGTGTCACATCATATTTTGTGATTTCGAATGGATTTTTTCCATTTTCCTGTAATTCATGTAATTTGTCATAGCGAACCTGAATTAACTGGTTTAAGTCCTGCTGTCCGCCGCCATTGTTCTGCTGGTTATTCTTCTGTTCAGCCATTTTATCCTCCATTCCGGGACATTACTTTTACGCTTACTTTGCAAATTTCATCCCTGCCCTTGCGCCAAATCTATGTCCTGCTCAAATTTGTCAAAATTAGTTTGCTCTGTGAATAGACAGAATCTTGTACTGTAATTCACCAACCTGTGTCTCAACAGTTACAACATCCCCTATTGTCTTGCCCATTAAAGCTTTTCCTACCGGAGATTCGTTTGAAATCTTTCCTTTTAAGCTGTTTGCTTCCATGCTTCCGACGATTTTGTACTCTAACTCTTCATCGAACTCCATATCTAAGATTTTAACGTTGCATCCAATGCTTACTTTTCCAAGATCAGCTTCTTCTTCTACTACAACTTCTGCGTTCTTTAAGATTTTCTCAATTTCTTCGATACGGGCTTCGATATCTCTCTGCTCATCTTTTGCTGCATCATATTCCGCATTTTCAGAAAGGTCACCCTGTTCTCTTGCTTCCTTAATCTTGTCAGCAACTTCTTTTCTCTTAACTACTTTGAGTTGTTCTAACTCGTCCTCCAATTTCTTAAGTCCCTCGTAGGTCAGTATGTTTTTCTTTTCCATTTTGCTCTACCCTTCTTTGTATTTTTTATTCTTTGTAAAAAGCCTCTTCAAATCGGTCTCGTACGGGCTTTTCTTTTCCCATTTGTATTCTCTTGACAATCACAGTATTATACCCGAAAGGTACTACAATGTCAAGATTTTCCGCCATTTTCCAAGGTTTCTTATGAATCGGAACATAATTTTTCCCTTGGCGGATTTGTGTCTGGTAACAGTCGCCCTCCCATTCAAAATCCAATACCAGCTTCTCTGTCCAGTTTTTCTCCTTCATTTGCCATGTTTTCTTCCAAAAAAAAGGCTCTTTTCCTCTATTCAGCTCCTTTTTTGAAAAAAACATAACCACAAGCCCGTTTTCCTCATACATTATCTCTGCAAATTCCCTGAAATATGCAGCCCGGTCTGTGTATATCGTTAAAAAGTTCAACTCCGGCGAAAGCTGTCCCAACACGTCTTTCACGTCTGCCGGCTCGAAAATACTGTAGTTTTCCGGCTCTTCATCAATCACTTCCAGTTCCAGATGTTTTGGCTCAATTCCACTCGCCTTTAGTATTCCATGAAAAATAGGTACGAAATCCTCTAAAAAATTGTTTGAATATGACATCTTTTTTCCGGCAGCTGTTTTTATTCATTATATGACAGCACCTCTGCAAATAATGCTTCTAACTGCTCATAGCTTTCCACCTCGCATACCTTTGCCCGAAGCTTTGCAGAATTTTTATAACCGGCGGTGTACCATGCCGCGTGTTTTCTCATTTCCCGGATTCCGGTATACTCACCTTTAAATTCTATCTGCATTCTCGCATGACGCAGCATCATTTCTGTTACTTCTTTAAAATCCGGCTTTGCCAGCTTTTCTCCCGTTTGAAACTGATGCAGAATCTGTGCAAAAATCCACGGATTTCCTTCTGCCCCTCTGGCAATCATAAATCCATCGCAGCCCGTTTCCTCTTCCATACGGATAACATCCTCGGCACAAAGAATATCCCCATTTCCGATAACCGGAATAGACACGGCTTCTTTTACCTGACGGATAATGTCCCAATCTGCTTTTCCGGAATAGTACTGCTCTCTGGTTCTTCCATGCACAGCGATTGCTGCAGCACCGGATTCCTCTGCAATATGTGCCATTTCAACGGCATTGATATGCTCATCATCAAAACCTTTTCTGATTTTTACGGTAACAGGTTTTTTAATGGCGCTTACAGTTTTCTCAATAATTTTTCCGGCAAGAAGCGGATTTTTCATCAATGCCGAGCCATCGCCATTGTTGACTACCTTTGGAACCGGACATCCCATGTTAATGTCTAAAATATCAAACGGCCGCTCTTCTATCTGTTTTGCAATCTCGCTCATGACATCCGGATCGGATCCAAAAAGCTGCAACGACACCGGTGTCTCACGCTCATCAATGGTTAATAACTCCTCTGTATTTTTGTTTTTATACAAAATCGCTTTTGCGCTGACCATTTCCATACATAAAAGTCCCGCTCCCTGCTCCTTGCAAAGCAATCGAAATGGCAGGTCTGTTACGCCTGCCATCGGTGCTAATATTAAATTATTTTCTAAGGTTACATTTCCTATTTGAAGTTTTTTGATGGAACTCATAGTTCTCCGTTTCTATTGTTGTTGTCGGCTTCTTTAGCTGATTTTTCCCGATTTGCGGTTCTGTTTTTTGTAAATCAGATTCATGCCCTTTAAAGTCAGATTTGGATCATATACATCGATAAGGTCTGTTTCATTTGCTATAATTCTTCCCAAACCGCCTGTTGCTACAACTGTAATTTTACCCATATTTGCCTGCTCGATGGTGTGCTTGATAATGTATTCCGTCTGTCCTATCTGTCCATATACAAGTCCTGCCTGCATACTGGTAATCGTATCTTTTCCAAAAATGCTTTCCGGCTTTTTGATTTCGATTTCAGGAAGCTTTGCCGCATCCTCCCACAACGCCTTTGCAGAAATACGGATGCCCGGTGCGGTAACCCCTGATACAAATGCACCATCTTTATCCACTAAATCATATGTGGTTGCGGTTCCAAAATCAAGTACGAAAACCGGTCCGCCATATAAGCCATAAGCTGCTGCCGCATCTACAATACGGTCTGCGCCAATCTGACGTGGGTTTTCTGTCACCACCCGGATACCTGTTTTTGTACCCGGCTCAATTACGATTGGTTTTATATTAAAATATTTGATAATTGCGCCTTCTAAAGAATGCATTACCTGTGGAACAACCGAGGCAATGATAACATCATCGATTTCATTACTCTTAATCTTATTCTGCTCTAACAGGTTAATAAAAATCATTGCGTACTCGTCTGAAGTACGCGGCATCTTTGTTGTAACACGGAAGGTTGCACGAATATCGTCTCCCTGAAATACTCCCACTGTTATATTAGTATTTCCCACATCAATTGTAAGTAACATATTTTTCCATCCTTTCACGCTGTATTTTTTACTTTTCATGTAAAAGTCCAGCCCCAGTCAATGCCGTTTTTTCGGTCACTGCTTTTTATGCTTCGTCAATCCGACCTGTCATAACTTTAAAATAAAGCTCTAAGGAACGAAGCAGTTCTTCTTTGGTCCGCTGCAACTCTCTGATTTTTAAGCCACAGCCGATATCGTCATATAAAAGGTCTCCCTCATCACAGGAGGTACGAAATTCCAGCTCGCCATCCTCATCAAATACGAGTTCTAATATTCCACCAATATCCTCTGTAAAAAGGACACACATAATTTTCAGCTCGTTCTTTATTTCATCCGGAAGATTTTTAAAGTTCTGGTTGATATAAAATTTTTTATTGTAGGCGTTTGCAACACAAAGTACCACTTCGCCTATTTCTTTTTTCTCAGACATATCCATATATTCCTCTCACTGATACTTCCCCCGAAGACACAAGTCTTCTGGTTTCCAAAGTGTCTACGATTAATTCCCCTTTTTCGGTAATTCCCATTGCTTTCCCCTCAAACGGTTCCTTGGGGTCTAATACTTTTACCATCTGATGCATATTTGCCAGATGCGCATTATATTCTTCTACCAGGTTGCTCAAATCTTCTGTCTGAAGATAGATTTCGTAATAATATTCGAAGGCTTCCCAGACTGCCCCGATGAGGGTTGCCCGTTTATAATGCTCTCCCGTCTCTAAAAAAAGTGAGGTCGCCATGTGGGAAATTTCTTCCGGAAAGGCTTCTGTATGCACATTGATACCAATACCGACAACAATATGGTCGATGCCTTCGGACTGCAGGCTCATTTCTGTTAAAATCCCGCAAATTTTTTTCCCATTCATCACAATATCATTTGGCCATTTAATGCCGACCTGTCTGCCTGTCATTTCAGCGATTGCCTTTGCAACTGCAAGCGCCGAAACAAGTGTTATCATGGACGCGTTGTTAGGATTGATTTCCGGCTTTAAAAGCAATGACATATAGATGGAGCCACCCTTTGGGGACTCCCATACACGTCCACGCCTGCCGCGGCCTGCCATCTGAGTCTCCGCCACTACCAGAGTACCATTGGGATAGCCTTCCTCTGCAAGACTTTTCACCTTGTTATTGGTAGAGTCTACAATATCTAAATACAAAATCTCCCGGCCAATCCACTTGGTTTTTCTATGCTTTTTTAATTCTATTTCATTGATTTCCTCAGGGATAGATGTCAGCAATTCTGCTTTCATATGTAAGATACCTTCCTGATTAGCCGGCTAAGGTTGCATACATGATTGCTTTGATGGAATGCATACGGTTTTCTGCCTCATCAAATACAACAGACTGCGGTCCCTCAAAGACTTCATCTGTTACTTCCAGCTCACTGTAGCCAAATTTCTCATAAACTTCTTTTCCTATCTTGGTCTTTAAATCATGGAATGCCGGCAGACAGTGCATAAAGATTGCATCTTTCTTTGCATTTGCCATTGCTGCTGCATTTACCTGATAAGGAACTAAATCACGCAAACGCTCTTCCCAGATTTCGTCCGGCTCACCCATAGATACCCATACGTCTGTATAGATAACATCTGCATCTGTTGTTGCCGCTTTGACATCCTCTGTTAATGTGATGGTTGCACCTGTTTCTGCTGCAACCTTGTTACAGTAATCCACTAATTCCTGCTCCGGGAAATATTTCTTTGTAGTACATGCCACAAAATCCATTCCAAGCTTTGCACAGGTAACCATTAAGGAATTACCCATATTATAACGGGCATCTCCCATATACACAAGCTTTACTCCTTTTAATTTTCCAAGATGTTCCTTGATGGTAAGCATGTCAGCTATCATTTGTGTTGGATGAAATTCATTTGTTAGACCATTCCAAACAGGAACTTTTGCATACTTAGCAAGTTCTTCTACGATTTCCTGTCCAAATCCCCGGTATTCGATTCCGTCAAACATACGTCCTAACACTCTTGCAGTATCTGCGATGCTTTCTTTTTTGCCAATCTGGGAACCATCCGGATCTAAGTAAGTTGCATGCATTCCAAGGTCATGTGCTGCTACTTCGAATGCACAGCGTGTTCTCGTACTTGTTTTTTCAAAAATTAATGCAATATTTTTTCCTTTGAGTTCATCATGTGCGATTCCCTGTTTCTTTTTCGCCTTAAGCTCAGCCGCTAAATCTATTAGATATGTAATCTCTTCCGGTGTGTAATCCATTAATTTTAAAAAATTGCGTCCTTTTAAATTCATAGTGGTTATTCCTCCATTATATTGCAAAGCGAGCTGCCATTTTCATGGCAGCCCGTAATTTCATACTAAATCATTATAATACGCTCGCAGCTGCGGCTCTTCTTAATTCTCTTTTCCAACTTCTACGAGAGATTTTGCAAGACCTGCCATTCCCTGAATCTCGGATGGAATGATAATCTTGGTTGCTTTTCCATCTGCAGCCTTTGCAAATGCTTCTAAGCTCTTAAGCTGGATAACATTTGAATCCGGTGCTGCATCTTTTAACATGCGAAGACCATCTGCATTTGCCTGCTGAATCTTTAAGATAGCTTCTGCCTGACCTTCTGCTTCTCGGATAGTTGCTTCTTTCTTAGCTTCTGCGCGAAGAATTGCTGCCTGTTTCTCAGCTTCTGCATCCAAGATTGCTGATTCTTTCTTACCTTCTGCAACAAGGACAGTTGATTTCTTCTCACCTTCTGCACGAAGAATTGCTTCACGACGTTCACGTTCTGCTTTCATCTGTTTCTCCATCGCATCCTGAATAGCTGCCGGTGGAATGATGTTCTTTAACTCAACACGGTTTACTTTGATTCCCCATGGGTCTGTTGCAACGTCAAGTGTTGCTCTCATCTGTGTATTGATTGTTTCTCTGGATGTTAATGTCTCGTCTAATTCCAAATCACCGATAACATTACGAAGTGTTGTTGCTGTTAAGTTTTCAATCGCCATAAGCGGATTTTCAACACCGTATGCGTAAAGCTTTGGATCTGTAATCTGGAAATATACAACTGTGTCAATCTGCATTGTTACATTATCTTTTGTAATAACCGGCTGAGGTGGGAAATCCACTACCTGCTCTTTTAAGATAACTCTTTTTGCAACGCGGTCAATAAATGGTGCTTTGAAATGTGGTCCTACGCTCCATGTAGCAAGGTACACACCAAGACGCTCCACGATTACTGCGTTTGCCTGTGGTACAATTTTGATACAAGATGCTGCGATAATCAGCACTAAAATAAGTAAGATGATAATTACGACTATTCCTGGCATAATCTAAACCCTCCGTTTTTGTTTGATAAATTCTTAACTATCTCTCATATTACTATATTTAAATTCAGATTACAATATAGGAAATTAAAAAGATTCCCGGGTACGACAAATAAAGTTGCAATAATTTCTATAACTAAAAAACTGCCACAAAAAGGAATTCTTTCATACAATCCTTTCTGTGACAGCCTAAAAACGCTTAAATCGAGCTATATTTTTACTTTTTAAAAAAATACGTGATTTCCAATCACAACACCTGCATGACCGGAACTTGTACGACGGAATTTTGTTGCGCCGCCTGTGTTATCTGTTCCGTTTAATGCTTCCTGTGCTGCCTGGAGACAGCTGTCTTTTACACCACTGGCAAGTCTTTCTGCTAATTTACCTGAGCCAGCCGGTGAAAACTGTCCTCTCTGATAAATTACCTCTGAAATAGTAGATGGGTAACTGGAACTTCTCACGCGGTTCATAATAACCGCTCCAACCGCTAACTGTCCTTCGTAGCACTCGTTTCCTGCTTCACACTGAATAATTGCAGCAAGCAGTGTTACGTCATCTACGGTAGCTGCTACTGCTTCATTCTGCACTGTTGTTACCTCTGTAACCTGTGATGCTTTTCTTGCTGCTTCTTCCTCTGCAAGTCTTTGAAGCTCTGCCTGCTCCTCTTCAATCGTGATTGCTTCGCCTAAATTAAGCTCCACATCAACGTATTCTGTACTAACATATCTTGTTGAGCCGCCGTATGTAACTGCAACCCATTCTTCAGATGCTTCTACGGAAGTATCTACCTGCAATTCTGTTCCTTCTGAAACTACTGTAATAACTGCTGCATCCTCAGATGCCTCGCTACGGATTCTAAGACCATTGGTCAAAACCGCTGCATTTGTATCAACATTTGCGGTTGCATATTCAAATGCTTCCTGACCTGTCACAACATAGTCATTATGAACATAACCATCTACATTACCGGATGTTACATGGGTCCATCCGTCGCCTGCTTCTACGATTTCTGCCACATCGCCTTTATACATTTTTCCAACGATTTCCGCATTTTCGTCTGCTGCTGCTCTTACATATAAAAATTCATCAACATCTGCCATCAGACGTGTTTCCCAAAGCTGTTCTTCCTCTGTCAGTTCCACCTCGGCGTTTACTAACTTAACCTCTTCTATGGTTGCCACTTCTGCTGTTTCTGCCTCAACATCTTCTCCAGCTGCCACAAGAATACCTTCAAGCGGACTTACACTGATATTGGCAGTCTCGATACTTCTCAACGCTTCTTCTTCCACTTTATTCATGGAATCAACAATTCCTGCTGTTCCGTTTGTAGCTAAGTCCGTTTCTACTGTCTGGCTTATCTCTGTTACTACAGGTACTGCCTGGGCAGTCTGTGCGGCTGTACACAGCATAATTGCCATTCCTGCAACTACACTACCCTCTACCGCTCTTTTTCTTAAATTCATAAAAAACCTCCATCGGTGCTACTATCTATGATATGAAATAGTATTACACTTTTGTTCCGTTTTATTCATAATTTGTTACAATTGTTACGGATTTGTTACAAGCGCGATTATAGCAAAGCAGAAATTGGTTGTCAAGTTTTTGGAAGTTCTTCCAATGTTTTCAGTACTTTTTTATAAGACAAAAGTACCAGGTATTTTCATTTTTCACAGAAAATACCTGGCACTTTTACAGAATTATCTCACTGTATTTTGTCTATAATTCACAACTTTTTTCCTATCTTCAATTACGAATTATAATCTTTTCATTAATTCTGCACGAGCTTCTTCATATCCCGGTTTTCCAAGCAGTGCAAACATGTTTTTCTTGTAGCTTTCAACACCCGGCTGGTTGAATGGATTTACGCCTAATAAGTATCCGCTGATACCAACTGCAAACTCGAAGAAGTAGAATAATTCTCCAAGATAGAACTCGTTCTGCTCCGGAATATTTACCATTAAGTTTGGTACATTTCCGTCTGTATGAGCTAAAACTGTTCCATTCATGGCACTCTTATTTACGAAATCCATATCTTTTCCTGCAAGATAATTTAATCCGTCAAGATCAACCGGTTCTTCATTTAATACAACTGTTTCTCTTGATTTTTCCACATTTAACACAGTTTCAAACATGATTCTTGCGCCATCCTGAATGAACTGTCCCATAGAATGTAAATCTGTTGTAAGGTCAACAGATGCCGGGAATAAACCTTTCTGGTCTTTTCCTTCGCTTTCTCCGTATAACTGTTTCCACCATTCTGCTACATAATGAAGGCTTGGTTCATAGTCAGCCAGAACTTCGATTGTTTTTCCTTTACGAAGTAAAATATTACGGATTGCTGCATACTGTAAAGAATCGTTTTCTGCAAAATCTTTCTCTAATGCAAGCTTTCTTCCTTCTGCTGCACCTTCCATTAATTTGTCAATATCTGCACCGCTTACTGCGATTGGAAGAAGACCAACTGCTGTAAGTACAGAGAAACGACCTCCGACATCATCCGGAACTACAAATGTTTCGTATCCTTCTTCTGTTGCAAGGTTCTTTAAAGCTCCCTTTGCTTTGTCTGTTGTAGCATAAATTCTCTTTGCTGCGCCTTCTTTTCCGTATTTTTTCTCAAGCATTTCTTTAAATACACGGAATGCAATTGCCGGCTCAGTTGTTGTTCCTGATTTTGAAATGATATTTACAGAAAAATCTCTATCTCCGATAACATCGATTAATCCTTTTAAATATGTACCACTGATGCTGTTTCCTGCATAGTAGATTTCCGGTGTTTTACGAACTTCTTTTGGAAGGTTGTTGTAGAAACCATGTCTTAAAAATTCAATTGCAGCTCTTGCTCCAAGGTAAGAACCACCGATACCGATTACTACTAAAACTTCTGAATCAGACTGGATTTTTTCTGCAGCTTTTTTAATTCTTGCAAATTCATCCTTGTCATAATCAACAGGAAGATCAATCCATCCTAAAAAGTCATTTCCTGCCCCTGTTTTGGAAACAAGTACTTCTTTTGCATCAGCAACTAATTTGCTCATGTAAGATACTTCTTCTTCGCTGATAAAACCAGCTGCTTTTGAATAGTCAAATGAAACCTTTGCCATTTTCTTACGCTCCTTTGTTTCTAAAATAAACTAATTTCCCTCTAATATGCCTGATAAAGGCATACCGTGGCATATATTACCAACACACTCACTTGCATTTTAGCAAAACTGCAAGGGGATAGCAATACATTTTCAACGAAATACTTCTGCAAGTACTGCATCTATCAGCTGCTCCGGTGACTCTTCCGACTGTTGTTCTTCCGATATTTTCTTTGGCACTTCTGCCATTCCTGCTACTCTCTCTTCCACCTGCTGTGTTTGGACATTCATTTGTTCCCTGACACTGTCTTTTTCATTTTCCAATTGTTCTTCTGCATCTCTTCGCTTTAGTATCTTTTCTATTTTTCTTATCTTATGTAATGTTATGGTCTGAAGCAGCAACACCATAAGCAATCCACCGGACAAAATCCAGATTCCGTATTCCGGCAGCAAAAAATTGAGTTCTTCCATTCACATTACCTCTTTCTTTCGGCAGATTTTTGCCTGATTTTGTATTAATTTCTTCTATTATAAGAAGAAACTATTTTTTTGGAAAGAGACATCACTGGAATTTCGGTCGCAAGTTCCGACATTTTTAGCCATTTCCACCGGTTAGAACCGGCCGGTTTACTGTACCAAAAACGTTCCCATGACATTTCTTCTTTCATTTAACTGTTTCTTTTTCAATTTTTAAGTCTTTTCTTGACTTTTATGCATAAGGGTATTATAAATAGAAAAGCATCATCTTGGTATGTATTGTGCACTTATCGCGCCTTTTTTCTCTGCTGTAAGTCTGCACAGAAAGGATATCTAATATGAAGAAAATCGTAATGACTGGTGGCGGAACTGCCGGACACGTCACTCCAAATATTGCTTTAATGCCGGCGCTAAAAAATGCCGGTTACGAAATTTCCTATATCGGTTCTTACGAAGGAATTGAAAAAGGATTAATCGAAGGACAGGACATCCCGTACTATGGAATTTCCTCAGGAAAACTCAGACGCTATTTTGACATAAAGAATTTTTCTGACCCATTTAAGGTTTTAAAAGGCTATAGCCAATCAGTAAAGCTTTTAAAGAAACTCAAACCGGATGTTGTATTTTCAAAGGGGGGATTTGTACCCGTTCCTGTAATTTTGGCAGCAAAGCGCTGTAAAATTCCATCCATCATTCACGAATCCGATATTACTCCCGGACTTGCAAATAAACTCGCAATTCCAAATGCAACAAAGGTATGCTGCAACTTTCCTGAAACCTTACAGTATCTCCCAAAAGAAAAAGCGGTTCTTACCGGCTCTCCAATTCGTAAGGAATTACTATCCGGCGATGCGAAAAAAGCACTTGCATTTTGTAACTTCACTGACGAAAGCAAGCCTGTTATTTTAATTATCGGGGGAAGTACCGGTTCAAGAGCAATCAATACTGCCATCCGTGAGCTGTTACCGGAATTATTAAAAAAATATAACGTGATTCATCTTTGCGGAAAAGGTAACTTAGAAGATTCTCTTCAGACGCTTTCCGGCTATGCGCAGTTTGAATATATTAATAAAGAATTATCTGATTTGTTTGCCCTTTCCACTTTGGTCATTTCCAGAGCAGGAGCAAATGCAATCTGCGAGTTGCTTGCTTTACACAAACCAAATATTTTAATTCCATTATCTGCCGCTGCAAGCCGTGGCGATCAGATTTTAAACGCTGCTTCCTTTGAGAAATCTGGCTACAGCTATGTACTCGAAGAAGAAAAGGTTTCTAACGAGACGCTTCTTCATGCCATTAATCATGTAATGAAAAATAAGGATGATTACATCAGTGCAATGAAAAACAGCAGTTCTAAGGATTCCATTGAAATTATTCTCGATTTGATTCAGGAAGTAGCAAAATAATTTTTATTGCAGGGCACACCTGCTCGCATTAAAAGAATTGGCTGGTTATGTTTCTTCCATAACCAGCCTGTTTTTTCTTGAAAGCTTTCTATTTTTCGTTCTCTTCTTTGTTATTTTTTTCAACTTACATTTTAATCGTGTCCCGAATTTCAGCCAGCTCTTCCGGCGAAAAGGTCTCGCTGGTATATTTAAGTATGTCCTTATTCTTTGAATCCACATATCTTGGAATTAAATGCATATGGAAATGGAATACTGTCTGTCCTGCCACTTCATGATTGTTCTGAAGCAGGTTAAATCCATCACAATTCAGACGTTCTGTCATATGACCTGCCAACTTCTTCGCAAGCTTCATCACGCGTCCGGCAACTTCTTCATCAATCTCATATAAATCTGCATAATGTTCCTTTGGAAGAATCAATGCATGTCCCTTGGTGGCCGGATTTACATCTAAAATCACCTTAAACTCGTCATCTTCATAAATAACATTTGAAGGAATCTCTCCTGCAATAATTTTACAAAAAATACAATTTGTGTCGTTCATTTTACTGTTATGCTCCTTTCAACCCTTTTTCTCAACTAAATCCCTTTAGGAAAATTTAAATGCAGAATCTAACATTCGTAATGTTTTAAAATTACCCTTTGCTGTCATCTCACCGGTCATAAATGCTCTCTGGAAAGTGATTCTTCCTTCAATAATTCCTTCCATAACCTCTGCTGTCAATTTCGCGAACACATCAATGTTCTCTTCCTGTGCATAACGAATATCTAAATGCTTCTCATTTACCTCGATAAATAATGGTTTTTTGTTTCCATCTATAATAAAGGAATATCTTGCTGAAAAATCCGGCTGTGGCACAAAATGCTTCTGGAAATCTTTGATATATGCATCATTCTCCCGCTTATCACTCTTGCCAAGCATGTCCTTAAACATAGATGCCAGTTCTTCAATATCTTCTTTTTGTTTCTTCACATAAGTATCATCGGATACATATTTTGATAACTGCTCACTTTCCTGTGGTGTAAGCTCCATCTGCTGTGTACGCAATACACTCTGTTTCACCGCCTGATTACTTGTCGGAAGGCTCTTCATCTTCTGTGAAATGGTACGATAAAGGTTTTCCGCCTTCTTCTCAATAATCAGCGTATAATCCTCATTCATTTCAAAGCCTACTAAATCCTCTACATAACCGCATAAGCCGGAGCAAGGCAGACCACCTAAAATCTCCCATGCGTTTGCAAGTGTAAGCTCTCCTTCACGTTCTCCGTAGGTGGTTGACATAACAATTGGCTGCATATAAGTTTCTGCAATTTTTTCCTTATCACCATACAGCCAGCAGGAATCTAAAAACTGCTGCATATATCCACCAATTCCAAGCCATTCGACAGTCGTTGCCAAAATAATTCCATCTGCATCTTTCATGGTCTGTGGCAGCGTAGTAATCTCATTTTTGTGTTCGTAAATATTGATTCTTTCGACAGTAACCCGAAGTTCTTTTAAAACTTCTTCCATTTTATTTAAAACATATAGCGTTGGATCATCTAACAGACCTCTACCGCCATAATAAATGTTTATCTTCATATTTGTCCCTCGTTTCTCAATCTCTTCTTTCAGTATATAAATTTTCTGAGATAAAATCAATATTTTTGACGTTTTCGATGATACAAAATAATTGCCAAAAGAAATCCTGCCACCATTCCACCAAAATGTGCCCAGTTATCCACTCCTACGGATTCAATTCCGTAATACATGCTTAACGCAATCATAAAAATCATTCCTTTTGTCGTGATACCTTCCACACTTCCACGATGACAAATAACCAGCCAGAGCAACGCACCGGTTAGTCCGAATACTGCACCGGAGGCTCCTGCTGACACCGCATAATCTCTTGTTTCTATCATCATAAAAATTGACAGCATTCCTCCACCAATTCCTGAAAGAAAATATATAACAAGCATTCTGATATGCCCGGCAATTTTCTCTACCCTAGAACCAATACAACAAAGCATTACCATGTTATTGAGCAAATGTTCCGGGTCGAAATGAAGAAACATTGCTGTTATCAGACGCCACCATTGATTGTCATGCACAAAATAGTCCGGGTACAATGCACCATGCTCTTCCATAAAATAAGCATTTCCCAAATCCCCTACTATCATCAGGTACAAATATATAACAACATTCAGCACTGCAAGTCCCATTGTAATAAACTGGGTATTTTTTATCTGCCCTATTTTCCTGCACACTTTTGTTCACCTCTATTGTATTTCTTAAAACAAACCTAATAACGAATATTATAGTTATTATTCCTACGCATTTCAATAGAGGAGAGCGGTGCAATCCTTAAATAAATTTAAACTTTTCATCAGCAAATTCAATGATTTCGTTGGTAATCAACGGTACCTTTTTTTTATAGGAAAGTTCCTCTCCACCCACCCGTGTCCCATTCGAAGAGTTCAAATCTTCTATATAATATGTATTTTCAAGTTTTGTAATCCTTGCATGCATCCTGCTAATTGTTTTTGCCTCCAAAATACCATCACAGGATTCATCACTTCCTATGAGAAACGGAAGGTTTTCTATTTTAAAGTCCGGGAGCTGATTGTCTCCTATATATTTTAAAATGCCTTCCGCTTCTCCACTCTTTGTCATAAGAAGCGTGGTCGGCCGCCCTTGTCTGACTTCCTCCTGTTCCGGCTCAAATACGAAAGGTTCCGGCTCCGGTTCTTTTTTCTTTTGTGGAGTAATATTTTTAAAAAAAGAAGAGAAATTAAACACTCCTTCAACCGCCGGTTTTACTGACGGAATTATCGACTTCCATCTCTGCCAAATGCCATCTTCTTTTTTATTCTGTCTGTCTATATTTGTGTGTTCCTTTATGCTTTTCTTTTCAATGGTGTGCTTTTTGACTTTGTCTCCTATAAGCTTCTCCGTTGGCTTTTCAACAAGCTCTTCTCCAAACTCGTCCGGAATATATTCCTCTTTTTCTATGCTTACTTCTTCCGATACTTTGAAAAAAGAAATTTTCTCCCGAATCCCCGACAGGCTATACCTATCCTTTAACACCTCTTCGTAAATACAGTACGCAATCTGAACTGCCCGTTCTTCCTTATGATCAATTTTCGTAAGCAAATATTCTGTAAGCCGCTGAAATGTATACTCTGTCTCTGACATGTTTCCCGGATAATAGCAAAACCAAAACTCTCCTGTCTCATAATCCCGAAAAATAAATTCCGGAGATAATAACAGTCTATTTTCTAACAGCAGATAATTTTCCAATCGCTCTGCTATGCCACAAATTCCTGCCAAAAGCCCCACAAGCATATGTTCATCTATCTGCTTATGTTCTAACAACACATCTAACGCCTGTCTGCCGGTTATGTCGTACTGATAAATTCTATTTTCATTAATGCCCGCTGTATTCATTGGGAGCAGGCCATAAATACGATTTCCAAGAAGCATGCGTTCTCCACAAATATCCACATCTTCATCCATTCCGCTTATCTCTAAATAACTTGCGTTCAGCTTTTTTATATAAGTAACTTCCATTTTTTCCTTTCTGCGATATTTCAATATGCTCTATCTTTCACTTTGCGCGCCTCAGTTTGTTAAATCTGAAATTAACTTTTTCACGCTATCCATATGGTACATTACAGATACTATATCTATCTGTTTCTTATTGTTCACTTCTACCACGACTGATATCGTTTCTTGGTATAAGTCTACACTCATTAAAACAACTGCCAGTATCATAAATAAGAATAGCGGCATAATAACCGCGGCTTCAACGGTAAAACTTCCCCGACATTTTTTCATAACAACATCACTACATATGATACGAGTACATATGGTATCATTGGTATTCGCTCCTTTCTCGTTTTCTTTTTCATAATTAGGAGAAAAAGTGCTGCCACTCCTGCAAAAGAAAATGCTCCTATCATCAGACACAGATTATTCCAAAAACCTAAATAGCACCCAGTCATCATAAAAACAACTGCATCTCCCGCACCTATGCTTTCCCGGGTTATCCATGCCACCAATAAAAGCAAAACTCCTAAGCCTGCACCAGCCATAAGCTCCATGACCGGCTGTGCCTGACTAAGAAGATGTAAAATCAGCCCTGCCACCGACACAACTCCCGGCACAATCAGATACACTTGCTGACGCTTCCAGTCAATCCATGCACACACTGACAATCCTATCAGCAGACTGCCTCTCCCTATTAATTCCAACACTTCGGACATTTACTTTTTCCTCCCACATCCGTCAATTTAATTTTATAAATCGTTCGCTTCAACCCGCTACAGGAAATGCTATCATGATAGCACTCTCCATAAGAGGTAATATAAACCACTGTTTTTTTGCCATCTTTATCCGCGCACCCATCACACCTTCGGTATTTTTGTCCCGATTCATTTCGTAATACAGGTATTTCCTCTATTCCTACAGAGCGAATAGATAAAGCCAGATAAGGACAGGTATTTGTTTTATGATAGGCTTTTCCTGTCTGGGTTATATACACATAATCCGCATCCTCCTGTGTATTTTCCAAATTTCCACTCCAGCCTGTCCATTTTCGATAGCACACCTGCTGATGCAGATAAACAGCACGTTTCCCCAAAAGATGCACCGGAAACTCCATTCGGTAATTTGCTTTCAGAAAAATTTCATCTCCATCAAATTTAGATTCCAACAAACTGATTCCAAGTGCATCCCCAGATATATAACTGCTTACATTCTCATTTTCCGAAAGACTGACCGCGATACTTCCCTTTGCTAATGCCAGATATTTTACATCACTGATTTCCTCCTCTGCCCCTGCATATAAAGCAAGCGCTCTTGCAGTCTCAAACAACGTATCCTGCACTACCAATTGAACTTGCATAACATGGAAGAAAAATAACAGCAGTGCAAAAAAACATGCTAACAGTGGCATAATTATCGCCGCCTCAAGGGTTAGCGAACCCTTCTTGCAGGTGCACTGGGGTGCCTCTTCTTCCAAACGTCTTCTCCTATGAGAACAGCACGAAAAAATATTACTTTCGGGGAGAGATTTCATTATTTTTTTGTCACTTTTCCAAAAGATATTCCTAAGAGACACCACAATACACCTGCCTTTCTATGGGATATAAGAAAACGTCATTTCCTTTTGAAAACTATATGTGCCTTTAAAACGTTTTCCTATTGTTGTTAGATTTGAAAAAAGCGGGGCAGCTGTATAGCTTACCTGACAGTTCATTTTTACAATTATTCCATCCATACGACATTCCTGATATATTTCCTGCTGCCACAGGTTCTGCTCCATCACATTCATCATCCGATACGCAAGCTTTTGATTTCCCATAAAAAATAACACCTGTTTCAGGTAATCCTGATAGCTTAGTCCATTCTTGCACTCTTTCGCTTTTGCCGTTTCCTGAAAAGAATCAACGATTGAGCTCACATCAGTCGTCCACTCATCATCGTTTTTCAATAGAGAAATCCGTCCGCCCGACAACAATGTTCTAACATCTAAAACACTCTCCAAATATGCCCATGCACACACAACTGCAGCTTTTACCACCTTACCAACGACCTCATTTCCCGAAAGAAGAGCAGCAACAGCAGTTCCAATAGCCTCTGCAATTCCCATCATCTCTGTATTTCCCAAAATATAGGTAATATTTGCCGCTTCACGAATTGTCAACAGACGTTTTACTACTGTTTCTAAATTGTCCCGGTCACTTTCTTTGCCACCGATAAGGTATTCCATTTCGTAAGAAAGCGCCCGGTCCTGCATTGGAGTAAGATAGCTGGAATAATATTTTTCCAAATATTCTAAAACCAGAACTTTTCGATACCAGTCTGCCTGATCCGTTATTTCGGCAGTTCCCTGATTGAGGGTTCTGTTTTCTAATGAATTACTCAAATCAATACACTTTACTGATATTTCTGCTCCATCGTCAAGCACCAGATTCAACCAGCTGCTTTCCTTAATTTTTGACACCTCTGCTAAAGTCTCCTTTGCCTCAAGCGCAGTCTCTAAGTTTTCAGCAAAAGATGCCTGACTCTCCTCTTCTTCCGTGGACATATCCGACGTAATGTCTGTCATAAGCTCTCCTGCACCGGACATCTCTTCTTTTACATCAGCGGCGCCTTCCTCAACTTCTTTCCCTTTCCCATACTGCTCATATATGTTTTGTGCTGTAAGCTCCGGCAGAGTCTCCTCCATTGTTTCGGCAACCAGATTTAAAAACACCTCTCCATTCTTATCCGTTAGCAGCAGATACTCTTTTGCCGTCACTTCATCAAGCCCTAAATGAAACAGATTTGTCCCAAGTAAATTTAAAAGTGTCCGCTTCTCTTCTAAATTTTTTTCTGCATAATATGTAATTCTGTCATTTACATTTTCTATCGAGAATTTACCACTTCCGTAACTTCCGTCTAACGCAAGAATATGATAGTCCTGCCAAAGCAGGGGCTGGTATTCTGCACACGCTGATTCCAGCCCTGTCTCTGTCATTTTTCGCGCATAATAGTCTAATCCCTGAACTCTCGCGGCCTCTAATAAAGCTAGCGTCAAAGATGCCACGAGCATCATGCTTAAAGCGGCAAAAATTGTAATACTTCCTTTTGCTTTTCTCATTTAATTTTTCCTGCTTTTTCTGTAATCGTACTAAAAATATCATTTACGATGCTGGTAAGCTGCTTCTTAAAAATAATAACAAGCCCAATAAGTACCACCAATATTAATATCAGTTCCACAACTCCAACGCCTTCTTCTTCGAATAAAAATTCTCTAAATCCTCTCATAGTGTTTCCTCCTTTGTTACATTTGAAATGAAATAACTGCCGGAACTATAATGATAACCACCACAATTCCAAACATAAGCATCATTGGCAGAAGTAATTTTGTTCCTGCCTCTTCACCATATTTTCTTGCCTGACTTTTTCTTTCTTCAAAAGCATTTTCCGCTTCCTCTTCCAACAAAGCACTTAACCCCCTCGTACCTTTCTTCAGATTCTGCGATAATAAGCTGGAAAACTTGCGATACTGCCGTAACCCGCATCGCTCTCCAAAACGTTCATACGCTCTCGCCTCCCCCATTCCGCTTTCTATTTCCCGACAGGTCAATAACATCTCTTCATATACAGACTGTTTAAAAATAGTATTATTCTTCCGCTTCTTTTCATAATTCGTTGCAATTCTTTTCCATGCTCCAAATAAGGTCATTCCTGCGCCAAGAAGCAGTGTAAGCTTGCTTACCATATCCGGGTACTGCATGATTAGCTCCTTTTCCCGCTTCTTTCTTGCTTCCTGCCGCCTGGACTCTTCTATCTGCGGATAACAGAAAGCTATAAGAACTCCTAACGCAAGAATTTTTAATGCTGTATAATTCTTTTTTTGTTTCCAGATGAGCGCATACTCCTCTATTTTTTGCGGAATTTTAAGACTATTTTTTGCCTCTTCCTCGTTTTGGTTTATTAATTCTTTATTTAACTTTTCCAATATCCTTTCATTTTCTGTTAATTGCGGTGGCATTACACGAAAACAAAACAAATACTCTTCCTCAAGATTCTCACATACAAGGCTGACGGTTGCACATACCAGTTCTCCATCTTCGGGCAGTTCTTGTGCAACCACTTCTCCTGTCTCATTTACAATTCTGTAATTGTCAAAGCTCCATTCTGCCGTCACTTTTCCACCCTGATATGTATCCCGCAGATTTACTGTTGTCCACACATTCTCGTAGGATTTGTTATCGCCCAAAAAAGTCTGTTCAATTTCCGTCTTTGCGGCAGTCAGATAGGCCTCTTCCTCCTCTGCACTTAACTGTTGCTCAGAAACAGTTATTTCATAGCTCTCTTCTTTTAGCACACCGGGAATTTCAAGTTCAAATTCTACCGCATAATCACCTTCTCCATTTTCACGCCTGCGCAGTTCTTCTTTATTTATCCAAATATCATTTCCTTCCTCAGTACCTTCTGCAAGAAGTCCTAAAAAAGCACTCAATACCAAAATGGCACATACATTCTTTCGACTTTGTTTTTTTGCCTTTCGAAAGAAAAAATAAAATACAATACTAACAAAAATAACGATTCCACATACAATCATTTTTCACACCCTGATATCTACAATTTTTTTTGCAAGTATTACAGCTGCAAGGTAGACTGCAAATGCTCCACTCATCACACAGGCACCCAAAAGATTTCCGTATAGGGGAGATAAAAATTCTTCCGATGTCAGATTCAGATATACCAGAATAAATCCCGGCACAAAATTCATGACGCGCTGTTCCATTTTCTTACCGGAAATGACGGTTGCAATTTCCCGTTCGACTTCTATCTTGTCGTTGATTTTATGGATAGTTGTACGAATAATTTTTCCAAAATCACCACCACTGCGCTTTGCGAATACAAAAACTTCTGCAAAGCTCCAGATATCCTCGCACGCGCTTCTTTTTGCAAAATCCATCAATTTCTGTTCTAATGGCTCGTTCATTTTCACTGCTGCATTTATCTTTTTTAGCTCCGTTGATATACATGCTGTCTCCCCATATAGTTCTGCCATTTCCCTTTCACTTTCGCGCCAGGCATTTTCGAGTGAGTATCCTGCCATAAGCGCTGCCGAGACACTTTGCATAGCATCTTTAAATCCCAATAGTAATTCCCATTTCTTTTTCTCAAGTTCTTCTCTCCTTCTTTGCTCTTTGTAAAATGGATAAATGATAATTACACTTAACACTCCAAACCATGAACGATATAAAAGCCATGCGATACACATCGCCAACAGCAGGCTGACCGCCAGACACTTTATGTTTTCTTTTCTGCTTAAACGGTATTTTCTGTAATCCATGCGCTCTTCTCCATTAATCCCGCTCTTTGCAGTTTTTCTATCTGCTGCAATTTTCCTACCCGTTTTAATTTTCCGGTTACCACCGCCGCATTTTGCTCCTCACAAAAACGATATAATTCATTCAACTGTACTTCTCCATCCCTGTATGCTAACACCTCTGTAATATTTAAAACCTTTCTGCTTTTATCCCGCATTCGTCCTAAATGAACGAGCACATCAATCCCAGAGGCAATCTGACTCCGAATCGCCGGAAGCGGAAGCTCCATTCCCATAAGAACCATCGTTTCCAGCCTTGAAAGCATGTCCTTGCAGGAATTTGCATGGCCGGTAGAAAGACTTCCATCATGTCCGGTATTCATTGCCTGCAAAACATCTAAGGCTTCTGCGCCTCTGCACTCACCTACAATCAGCCGATCCGGTCTCATGCGAAGTGCGGAACGAATCAAATCACGAATCGAAATAGGCGTAACTCCTTCGGTATTGGCGTTTCTCGTTTCAAGCCGAACCAAATTTGGTTTTTCCACTAACTGCAGTTCTGCCGAATCTTCAATTGTAATAATACGTTCTTCCTGGGGAATGTATTGAGATAAAGCATTTAAAAATGTCGTTTTTCCGGAACCTGTACCGCCGGATACAAAAATATTGTAGCCTGCAAGCACCAGCGTTTTTAGATCTTTTGCTGCCTCTTTGGAAATCGCCTGTAATCGGATCAAATCCTCCATCAGAAGTGGCGTTTTGGGAAATTTTCTAATAGAAATTGCAGAACCATCAATGGATACCGGCTGTAGCACAATATTGACACGGGAGCCATCCGGCAGTCTGGTATCTACAATTGGATTGGAATCATTCACCATTCGGTTATTGGTTCCTACAATTTGCTGAATCACATCATTTAATTTCTCTTTTGAGGAAAAATGTTTCTCCGAAGCGTAAATACTTCCCTGCTTTTCAAAAAATATGGTATTTTCTCCATTTACCATAATCTCTGTAATTTCCGGGTCTTCCAACAGATCCTGAAGCACATCCAGCCTTCGCAAAGAGAAAAACAGTTGTTGCTCCAATTCTGCCTGACTGCTTAAACTCATTCTTTTCTGTTTAGCATAACGGCTGCAGCACTCGCGAGTTATTACCTGTACCTCTTCGTCGGACACATCACGTGACAAATCTATTTTCCCTAAAATTTCATCTCTCAACAGAAGCATTTCATCTTTTGACTCACTCATTTACTTCCTCCTGAAAAATCACGACGAACAAAATCGCCAAACTCGCTCCACTTTAACTGCTCCATCAAATTTCCTCCCCCATGCATCCACTTTGCCTGAAACGGTAGACTCACAACCTGTGCTTTTTTCTCAAGCCCGGAATTTTCACATCTTAGATATTCCAAAAATTGGTTCATCTGATACTGATAAAAAAATCCTTCTTTCATGAGGCAAAAAATTCGCTGACAACAATCTAACATCTTTGAAAAATGCTCCATCTCCATTCCGAAATCCACCACAATTACCTCATAATCGGTATACTCCATTACTGCCTGCAGAATTTCCTGATAGTCCGTCAACATCACCTCATGCAAATTCTCCGGGTTACAAAATGGCGCAATATAAGCAATTCCATCCATTTCACTAATAAACTCATGAAGCTTCTCTGCTGTAAGCCGGTTGCTTCTCAGTGCCAATATCAAATCGCTCATATTATGGGTATCCTCTCTTCCAAACAACTCGAAGAAATCCACATAAGGCATGAAATTTAAATAAAGCACTCTGCGTTCCTGTGCAAGAAGTCCTGCGTACAACATTGAAAAGAACATCTGCATTTCGTGTCCGCCCGGTGCGTACACTCCTGTAATTTCCACTGACGGCAAGAACCTTTTTATATGACTGCTGCCATGACTCCTTGCGGTTATTACGCTTATCTTATGCCACATTACCTCCATTGGCTGATAACGCGGAAGATATGTTACCTTCGATGCACTTGGCACGGTTTCCATCCTGCTCTGCTGCTCAACCGTCTTATTACATTCCACATCACAAGCTTCCCCAACAAACACATCATCATATGTTTCCCTCATGTCTCCCGTGTGTTCATCCACCAGGCCAAGAATTGGAATATTTTCTTTTTCCAGTTCAGGAATAATCTCCAAAAAATCCTCTCCCAGAACCATAATGTCAAAAGCAATCTCTTTTCTTTTTTCCAAAAACAGCTGCACCTTCGAATACGCATATACCTCTGCTTCCTCTGCCTTATGATGAGCCAGATAAGAAGTAAAGCGTTCCCTGTAACTGACGTCTGCATCGCAAACTGCTAATTTTATTTTAGGCAAATATACACCTCCAGACTTTTTAAACAATATGCAATTATCATTGCTATGGAAAAATGAATCTTGGTAAATTTTCCGTCCGTTTCTCCCAAAATGAAACGTCTATGTATGATTTTACCTATACCGAGCACTGCTCCCACAAAAAATGATAGAAGCATTACCTCCAACAGGTCTTTTGTCGATACATATGCACCTATTACGGAAAATAATTTGATATCGCCTGCTCCAAGAGCATGCAATTGAAATAAAAGATATAACAGAACCACCGGTATAGAAATATTTATTAAAAATATTAAGACGCCTGTACTACCCTGCCCCAAAATCCGGAGTACAAGTCCACAACTTAATCCACATACAATCAGCCGGTTACTAATTCTAGTGGATGCCACATCTGTCACTACTGCAACTGATAGAAAGGTCAGCAGTATCAGATTCATCACTGCCCCAACTCATCACCTCTTTTCTTTTGTAAATCGGATTATAGCAACTGATTTTTCGATTGTCCATACCTTTTTTTCACAAAAACTAACTTTGTAAATATCTCACAAAAATTTTGTCGCCACAATTCCATAAAGCAGTAAAACTCCAGGAAATCCAAGGATTCCGGCTGTCAAAAGACTAAGTGGATTTAAACCGACATATATTGAAAGACCTTGATCCGAAAAAAAATTATTCAACAAAATCATCCCCAATGCACCTAGTACAATTCGCACAAAAAAATTTAGTAAAATTTGTGCATTTTTCTTTAGAATTAAAATCAATAAAATAATTCCACAGCTCCCTGCAAGAATCTGTACTGCCTGCATCTGATTCATAAACTGTACCTTTTCATGAAAATTTCACTTTTGTACACTATATTTCAACAGAAAAGAAAATATTCAAGTTTCCACTGTATAGTTTTTCCATTTTTGCGTATACTTTTACTAAACGAATGATAATCACATTATCACTCGGACGCACATACTATATTAATGTTAATGGAGGATTCTGAAAAATCATGCTTAGTATTTTTCGTAAAGAGCCTGCAAATGATACACACTATATGCTTCTCAAAGATGACCTCCACCAGACTGCGAGAGCATTACGTGACGCTTACAATAATTTGGAAAATGTCGTAGAACCCGACCTGATTGATTGCTATATTTATGAATTGAATTCCGTACAGATGCGCTATAAATTTCTTTTGGCAAGCATCAAAAAAATAGAGGCTTCACACTAAGAAGCCTCTTGATTTATTTAATTCCTGACAATTTTCTACCACATCATTTCTGCCATAAGTGTAACCCGCATATACCTGCTGGGTGTTTTGCATAATCGGCGCAGAGTTATCACCTTCTGCAACCTTTTCAAAGCTTTGATACAGCTTTTTCATTAAATCTGTGACCTCTTCCAGCTCATCAAGACTTCTTTTGTACATCGCTTCTGCAAGCTTATCCCTGCAATATACATAAATCTGATAAAGCTGCTTTGCCATGTCATAAGAAAAATTAAGACTGTCTATCAGCTCCCCGATTGCGCGCTGCGCCTGTCTTACCGACCGTTTAAAGCCTTCCCACTCCTCTTTTTCATAGGCGGTTTTGGCGTCCTCAAGATTGGAAAACATAATATCGTAAGTCACCACCACAAGACCACTGGCATTGCTCTGACTGATTCTTCTTGTAAAATCTAAAACCTGTTCCTTCTCCATTTTTTCACCCTCTTAAAAAATTGCTGCATGGATGCCCACGCAGCAATCTTATTTTCACATATCTCTCAGCGTTTTACTGTAACAGCTGTAATACCTGCTGTGGCATTTCATTTGCCTGTGTCAAAACGGAAATTGCCGCCTGATTTAATACGCTCTCCTGTGTATAATCTGTCATTTCCTGTGCCATATCAGCATCTGCTAAACGTGACAATGCACTTGTCATGTTTTCTTCAAATGCATCTAAGCTGGAAACGGAATATTCCAAACGATTTGTATAAGCACCAATCTGGGAACGCGCTTCGGAAAGCTGTGCAATTGCAGCATCTAAAGTTGCCATTGCGCGACCTGCACCATTAACAGTTCTTACATCAATATCATCAATATATAAGCTTTCACTTGAAATTTCCGGAATACGAACTTCAATATTCTGATCTTCATTAGCACCGATATGAAGTGTCATTGTTCCGATATCAGTAACATCAAAATCAATTTCTCCTGTGTATCCTTCTTTTGCCAAGAAACTCATAGAAAATCCGTCTTTATCTGTAATTATAACTTTATTTCCAACTAACTCTACTGTGGCAGTATTTCCAAAACGTGATTCTACTTCTGTACCGTCTGCCATAGTATAATCACCCTTTTTCAAATCAACCACTGCGTCAACACCTTTTTCTGTAGGAACAACATACTGATTTGTTTCTGTATCAAGTGTCCCTGTAAGACCTAATGTACCTAATAAAGCTGCACTATCGCTTGTAATGCTGATTTCTCCGCCTAAGCCATATCTGTCAGATGCCAGCTCTATTGTATTTGTACCGGATAATTCCACATCTGTTTCACCAAGCTCTGCTGCTTCTCTGATTTTTTCAAAAATCTCAACACCTGTATCGGTAGCAGAAATATCTACTTTCGAACCATTAATCGATAATGAACCTTCCACACCGGCAGCTGCTGTGCTTGTAAAATCAATACCGGATGCCATCGTAAGCTGTGCCTGCTCTGCAGCAGATGTAATCTCTACAACATAATGTCCTTTTTCTACAAAATTAGAAGTCTGAATTCTTGTCACATTATCTGCATAAACTCTGGTATTCATAGTGCCATCTAACAGTGGCATTGCATTATACTCTGTATCTGTAGAAATACGATTAACCTCTTCCTTTAACGCATCAATTTCTTTCTGAATTGCTTCTCTTTCTGCTAAGCTGTTTGTATCATTCGCTGCCTGAACAGAAAGCTCTCTCATACGCTGTAAGATACTGCTTGTCTCGTTTAATGCGCCATCAGCGATATTCAATACCGAAATACCATCGGAAGCATTTGCAGACGCGCGATCCAAACCATCAATCTGTGCGCGCATCTTATTCGAAATTGCCATTCCTGCCGGATTATCCTTTGCATGATTTAACTTTAATCCGGAAGAAAGTCTTTCCATTGTTGCTGTCATACTGTTTTCTATGCGAAGCAACTGCTTATTTGTTATCTTAGCGGACATATTATTATTAATTTTCATCTGATGTCTCCTTTTTCTGCCCTGCTGCATCTGCAGCCATTATGGGAAAACTAATTTTGCATCCCTGCTGTTTTTCTCGACCATCCCTGTCAAATCATCTGCATTTTATATCGACCGTCCGACGGCTTATCCTTAGAAAAGTTGCAAAGTTTTTCAATCTTTTTGCTAATTAAACTTTATTTCCCATTATTTTTCTATGAATTTATTTGCATTCTTGTAGAAAACGTATTATAATTACCACATCTTCGGCATTGAAATGGACATGCTATCCTTGTCGAAAAATATATCAATTTTAGGAGGAAAAACAATGGCACAGGTAACAAAAACAACTATGATTGGCGAATTATTACAGATTGATCAGAATATTGCACCAATTCTTTTAAATATCGGAATGCACTGTCTCGGATGCCCATCATCCCAGATGGAAACAATTGAAGAGGCTGCTATGGTTCATGGTATCGACCCGGATGCCTTAGTAAAAGAAATCAATGATTTCCTTGCAAAAGACCTCGCTGAATAAAAGACAGGCACATCGCAAAACTGCGATGTGCCTTTTCTTTGTCTGAAAATCCTATAACTCTGCAAGCGTCTGCAACGCATTTTCATATATCAGCAGCTGATAATGCTCCTGGAAAAACGCACCCACGGCCGGTGTGTATGGCTGTGGAGATGCATATTCAGAAAGAATGTTGCAAACCTTATTGAACTCCTCCGGAGACTGTTTACTTTTGCTTACAAGCAGAAAATACTTATGCTCTGCCTCATTTTTGTATAAGTCGTTGCTTCCCTTGTAGAAGCCCTTCAATACCTGCGCAAGACGGGTAATATCCTCCATATTCTGAAAAACAAACAGCTTTGTAATGTCTACAAGCACGTTTACCGGAACTTCTTCCTTCTCTTCTTTTCTACCACTTAGTGGCGTAAAGCTGTCATTTTTCTGTTCTTCGGCAGCTCTTCTGCGCTCTTCCTGAATCTTCTTAAAAAGACCAAGAATATCATCTGCTCCCTCCGGCACCGCGTTAAATCCGCCGTCGGAAAAAGCATCTTCGTATACATCCTCTGAATCCGGTTCGGAAAATTTCGAAAAACGTGTATCAAGTTCCTCCGGATATTCAACCTTTGTAACCACTAGTATAATCGCATCCGCAGATAATGGGATTGCCTCAATCATCAGCGGAATATCATCTGCTTCAAACCCAAATTCATACTCTGCCTGCTGCATCATATCCCGAAACAGGCGTTTCGCCTTCTCTGTACCGTAAGCAAGCTCACTAATCTTAATCTGACGCTCTGCTAAATCTTCGCTGGTTAAAGTACAACGAATCTGGTTATCATTTACTTTTTCAATTTTCATACAATCACTTCCTTCGTCCGGAAAACCTTGTAAACTGTACACTTATTATAATCAAATGCCCTATTGATGTAAAGTATACCATTTTATAAAATATTTCTAAACTAGCCATCAATTATCTCTATATGTTGAAATTTTGTGAAAAATTAACAAAATTTTCAAAAGTAGTTGCAATATTAAATTGTTCATGTTATAAACATATGCAAGAGATGCAAAACCGACACGCTTCGAAAGGAGCGGATTTTCGCATTACAGAATCAATCTTGTTCGGCAAATACCGGATTATATCCACACTTGGAACCGGAAATACCAGCACCGTTTATTTGGCTGAACATCTCAAATTAAAGGTATACCGTGCCATTAAGTGTATCCCCAAAGACACCGCGGTATCCGGTTTTTCTTTAGAAGCTATGCTTTTAAAGAATCTTAATCATCCAGGAATTCCCCTCATTTATGATATCGAAGAAAATGATGAAAATCTTTATATCATTGAGGAATATATTCAGGGTGAATCCTTGGAGGCATTTGTTCTCCATCATGGTAACATTTCACAAGAACTGATAATTGAACTTGGCATACAGCTGTGCGACATTTTAGAGTATCTGCATCATTTAACGCCATATCCTATCTTATATCAAGATTTGAAACCGGAGCATATTATAGTATGTGGAAAACAACTAAAATTAGTCGATTTTGGCATTGCATCTTTTTTTACCGGTTCTGGAAATAATTTCCAAATTTATGGAACAAAAGAATTTGCTGCACCAGAGGTCCTTTCGGGCCATGATGCAACTCCTTTATCTGACCTATACAGTCTTGGAAAAGTTTTACTCTATCTTATAAAGACACCTTCGGTCAATTGTTCTAAACATTTACAACATACGATTCAGAAAGCCTGTGCGGCGTCAGCTGCAGATAGATATGAAACGGTGGGTCTTTTTCGAAGCATGCTTCAAAAAGAACTAAACATAGCGTGTCATACGGCTTTGCATCTCTACAAGAAAATAATTGTGCTCGGCAGTAAGCATGGCATTGGCACAACGCATTTTTCCATTTCTCTGACCAGTTTTTTAAACCGGAGTGGTTGTCCTTCCATCTACGTGGAAGGAACTTGTTCGGACAGTCTGCGCAACCTTATAAGATCATGCCCTTCGGTCAAAGAAAATGATGGTATTTGTTATTACAGACATTTTCAGGGCATTCCCAATTATGGTTTTGGTATTGCAGTTTCTGCCCCATCTGACTGTATCCAGATTAAAGATGATGGTGTCATTTCCGACACTCTCCCGGAATACGAACCGGATACGTTACTCATCTTTCTTATGAGTAGCAGCGAATGGGATATGGAGCATACCATCCTTGCTGGTAAAAAGCTTTTATTACGGGAAAATACACTGTTTATCTGTAATTATAACCACAAAAAAGCTTCCAGAGTCTATGCAAATGCGCTACAAAAAAAGGTATACAGCTTTCCCTTTGATAACGATGCATTTACAGATACTGCCGAAAAAGACAAGCTGTTTTCTACCATTTTATCATTGGAAAGGAGCAAAAGAAGATTCTTAAATTTCGTCCGAAAAAACAAATAACCTGCTGCCTTATCGGAGTTGGCGGCTGTGAACACGGTGTTGGCGTGACTCATTTGTGCCTTGCTCTTGCAAATTACTGTTCTTCTAAGTATGGCTGTAAAACAGCGTGTCTTGAGCTTCATACCTCCACCGCCTTCTCCCGGCTGGCCTCACAGGATGACCTTCCTTTAGAAGCCCGACATATACAGGCATCCAACTATTTTACAATCTATGATGTGGACTATTACCCCCAGCTTTCGCATCAGGAAATTCCCGATTTAATGAATGCAGGCTATCAGTATCTGATCCTTGACTTTGGCGTAATTACAGAATGCGATTTTCACGAGTTTATCAGGTGCAAACAAAAACTCGTAGTCGGCAGTCTCTCCCCTTGGAAACAGGAAAGTTTTTATGGATTTTTTCAGCATTACAATTTAGAAAAGCTGCGGGAAAGCTTTTTATTTTTATTATTATATGGGAATCAAAAGGACATATGGAAATTATCCAAAAAAACGAAAACTCCTCGTAAATACCTTCAAGGGATTCCTTTCTTTGAAAATCCGTTTCATATCGAAAAGGAGCAGTTTCTTTTCTTAGAAAAACTGCTTAATTAAGGAAGAAACACGTTTATAATATATCACGAGTATAAAGGTTTTTTCTTCTTTTTGGCAAAAAACGTATAGGGGGAATAAGTTTTGAATACTGAAAATATGCAACAGCTTTATTTAGAGCTGGCATCCCTGGAAGACAGAGGAATTACCATTTGGCTGGATGGTATTCCCAGCAATTCTTTTGATGTAACCAGTCAGCTAAACATTCATGACGAAAATCTCTATATGAGAGATTACGTTTTTGATGAAGGGAGGTTGAAAGAGGTTCATTTTGACAAAGTAAAAAAACCCAAATAAGTAACTATTAATCATTATTTTGAACAGAACAGTGGATGACTGAGTCTCAATGCCCGACAATCCACAAATAACAAAACAAAGACAAAAATATCATACCAAAGGGGCTGTATTTTACAGCCTCTTTACAAAATCTCAATATGGTGTCTTTTGTTTCTTTCTCTTTCCACTTTGAATTTATAAGCTTGTATGCTACAATATAAAAAGTTTTATGGGAAAACTGCATCGGATTTACTATGAGGAAGAAGGGATTTTATATGAAGAAAAAAATTATACCATTTATTACCGTTATCGTTTTGATTATTGTTGTTATCTTATTCATGCTCCTTGGTAATCTTATCGATAAATATACACCTTCCAAGGAACGTCAGAATTTAAACGAATACTACTGTCTTACCACAGAAAATGATGTTGCCATTGTCTTTAACCATCAGGTTATTGAAGATAAAGCACGTCTGATCGATGGCAATGTCTATCTGGATATAGAGACGATAAAAGAATATATTAATGACCGTTTTTACTGGGATTCTAATGAAAATATTCTCCGTTATGCAACAGCAAACGACCTGATTACAGTCAATGCCGAAAGTAAAGACTATTCTGTAACTAAAGATACTCATTCTATGGACCATATTATTGTAAAAGCAGATGCTAAAACTGCATATGTTGCTATTGATTTTGTAAAACAGTATTCCGATTTTACTTATGAGATTTTTGAGGAACCAAGCAGGGTTGTTCTTACTAACGCATGGGGCAGCTATACTGTGGCTTCTGCAAAGCGTGATTCTGAACTCCGCTATAAGGGCGGTATCAAGAGTCCGATTCTTACAGATATCACCAAAGATACCGAACTTATTATTCTTGAGCCGGACGAAACATGGACAAAGGTTGCAACCTCTGATGGTATTTTAGGATATATCAAATCGAAATACCTTGGCAACGCCTTTGAAAAAACAGTTTCAAGCGACTACACCGAAGAAGAATTCAGCTACATTAAAAAGGATTTTGAAATCAATATGGCATGGCATCAGGTTACAACCTCCGCTGCTAACGCTGATATTTCTAATGTATTACAATCAACCAAGGGGATAAATGTTATCTCCCCTACCTGGTTCTACTTAAACAGTAACAACGGAAACATTGCTTCTATCGCAAGCAGCAGCTATGTCGATTACTGTCACCAGAATGGTATAGAAGTATGGGCACTGGTTGATAATTTTACCAACCAGGAAGTAAGCACAACAGAAGTTTTAACACACACCTCAAGCCGTGATAATTTAACAAACGACATTGTCTCTGCTGCCATTCAATACAACTTAGATGGTATCAATGTCGACTTTGAATCCTTAGATCCGGCTGTGGGAGATTCCTATATCCAGTTTATCCGCGAGCTTTCCTTAAAGTGTGCGAATAATGGCATTGTTCTCTCTGTTGATAACTATGCACCAACTGCATATACTGCCTTTTATGACCGTGCAGAACAGGCTGTATTTGCTGACTATGTTGTTATTATGGGATATGACGAACACTATGCCGGTTCGGAAGAAGCCGGTTCTGTTGCTTCCATCGGTTTTGTCACAAAAGGCGTAGAGGATACATTAAAGGAAGTTCCTGCTGACCAGATAATTTTAGCAATGCCATTCTACACACGAGTATGGGAATTTACACCAGAAGAAGGTGCTGCCGAAGAAACCTCTGAAGCAGAGAGTGAGGATGGTGCTGTTGACAGCTATATAAATTACTCCTTAAGCTCCCGCGCCGTGGGCATGGGCGAAACACAACGCCTCATCAGCGCAAATGGTGTTGAACCTGTCTGGTTAGATGATGCCGGTCAGTATTTTGTAGAATATCAAAATGGTGGTTCAATATATCAGATTTGGGTAGAGGATGTGACGTCCCTGGAAGAAAAATTAAAGGTTATGGATTCTTACGGACTCGCCGGAGGTGCCTTTTGGAAGTTAGGTTTGGAAAACTCTAATGTGTGGGATACCATTATTAAATATATCAATTAGCAAATGATTTCATAAATTCCATGATTCGTGAATACTTATATAGTAACGAATCATGGGATTTTTTTATGAAGAAAAAAATAGAATTAGCAATGGCAGTTTCTTTGATATTGTGTGCATTTGTTCTTGGACAAAAAAGCTCTGTTTTAGTCCAAAGTAGCGAAGCCGAAAGAATCATCAAAAAAGAGGAACCCATCTGTATTGTTGTGGATGCAGGACATGGGGGCACAGATCCCGGAAAAATTGGCATTAACGGAGCTCTAGAAAAGGACATTAATCTCTCCCTCGCCTTAAAGCTGCGTGACATGCTGGAAAAAAAAGATATTAAAGTGATTCTCACCAGAGACAGCGATACTGCCCTTCATTCGGAGAACGCCACCAACAAAAAAGCAGAGGATATGCAAAACCGCTGTAAACTCATTACCGAAGCCAACCCAATTTTTACAGTGAGTATTCATCAAAACAGCTATACCACAGAGGATGTCAAAGGCGCACAGGTCTTTTATTACGGACAGTCTGAAAGTGGCAAAAAGCTGGCTGAACTTATTCAGTCGAGTTTAATTGAAAGAGTTGACCCGGATAATACAAGAGTCGCAAAAGCAAATGAAAGTTACTATCTGCTCAAAAAAACACCCACACCTACCGTAATTGTAGAATGTGGGTTTTTAAGTAATCGTTCGGAAGCGGATCTGCTTTTAACTGACGAGTATCAGGAAAAGCTGATTCTCGCTATTTACATGGGCATTATGGATTACTTAGAGGAACTATGATTCCTTTACAAACTGGATGAATGCCTCTGCCATGTGATATAAGCGTGTTGTCTGTATCTGATAGTTTTTCTCGTTTTCCTTTTTCTGCTCATTCTTTGCTGCTTCCTTTTGTGAAGCAGCGGACTTCATGTTCTTAGAAACAACTGTTCCTGAAAAATGGTTCAAATCTAAATCCTCAACATATGCCACACGCAGGTCAACACTTTCCTGCTCATCTTTTTGTAGCAGACTTGACAACTGTTCCATGTTTTCAGAAAGCCATTCTCTCATCTCTTCTTTATCCGTTGCAACCAATCCGCTGATACCTTCTTCTTTTGCCTGGAAGGTTGCTGCGATTTTACCTGTCATCTGGCTTTCAAGCATAATATCAACAATTCCTTTTGTATCCACTCCGCGGACAATTCTTAAGGAAACATTTGTTACCTCACCGCCGGCAATTACCGGAACAGAATATTTCTCATCCCTAGCAAAAAGCGAATTCATAGAAAGCTGTGCCTGCATTAATCGCATTTCACGCACATCAAGACTTGTCACTTCATCACTTTCAATCATGGTTTTCATTACATTTTCCGCAATCTTACCAAGTGTTTCCTGTGCTTCAGCTAAAGCCTTCGGCTCTGATACCGCCTCCCCAAATTCTTCGATAAGCTCTTTCTTGATATCCTGAATATCCTCTTCTGTCACTTTATCTTTTTTACCATCGCCAAAAATTTGACGGAATAGACGATTGCGATCAGATATCATAGATTCTAACGCAGCAATATTCATCGGTGTATTTGGAATATCATACTGCTGTAAAATCTGATAAATCTCTTCGGAAGAATTTGCACACTGTCCCAACATGGAAAGCTGCTCATTTACATACTGCTGATTGCTTTCTGTATCTGTATCCGGAATATTGGCAAGTGCTTCTGCAAACTGTTCCGGTGTCATACTCTGCCAGTCCGGCTGCTGCTCCATAAGTATATGAAGTTTTCCAGGTGTCAAAGCATCCTGCGCATCATATATACAATTCATCTGATAAGATGTCATGATCTGGTCAATAATCGACGTACTTGTCTGATTTACTTCTTCTAATGCACCAAAATTATCGGAAACCTTGACATCCATTTTGCTTGTTTTATTGCCGGAACGAACTGCTGTCAGAAGATTTTTCAAGGTGAAATCTGCGCCCTGATTTACCAACGCTCCGATTGCCGCACCATCTGACTCTGTTACCTGATGAATCAGACGATACACCCCAATATAAGAGCTGCGCTCGTCCTCACTAATTTCATGGTTCTTTTCCAGTTTCCATAGATATTCACTAAAACGCTCGTTTTTGTCTGCACCCACTTCTTCTTTTATTTCAGACGCAACATTGTTTAATGTTGCAAAATCCATATCTAATGGATTAATGCCTTTTTTTATCATTTCTGTTACAACTGCCGGTGTCATATTTGCAAATACACGTTGTACTTCTTTATCTGCTGCCTTCATTGTTGTAATTGCTTCTTCTGTAATTTCAAGACCGTTATACCCAAGAATTCTAACAGCTCTCCGGTTTGCTTCTGTAATTTCCAGTCCCAAATCTTCCAAAATGTCATCTACATTCTGGAATGCTTTCTGGATAGAATCCCCCATCGCTGCGCTTGGCTCTACGCGCAATGTCTCGTAGAACTCGTTTGCACGGTCGAAAGCTGCCTTTAATGCCATACCACTTTCGTGAACACTGTTAATTGTTGTCTCATCTATGGCAGGAATACCGAGTACATAAGCCGGCACAGACTGAATTTCCTGTAATTTAACGGCTGTCTCGGCAAACAACGCCACATTTGCTTCGGTTGCTTCTGCCCCCTGTGCCTGCAACAAATTTGCATAATACTGGTTTTCTGCGTTTTTCAATTCTTCTACTAACTGTACTAACGGTTCTATATCAATAGAGATTCCCTGCTTTAAAAGAGCATAGTTAGCCTCTGCCGTCATTGCAAGACGGATTTCTGCAAGCTGACGCTGTGCCGACAGCAGTTTCAATGCACTCTGTGTGTATTCTTCCGCTTCCCCGTCCGCAGCCGCTACGGCACCGGCTGCTTCATTCGTTTTCACATCTGTTCTCGTAGTAATCGCTACACTATCTACAGCTTGATCTATTGTTGCTTCTTCTTTTCCACGAACCTTGGCTGCTTCTTCTAAGTTTTCCACAGTCAATTCCATTCCATTGTTTACAATGTATGACAAGTCTTCGTCTGTAGCCTCTGTTACTACTTCTACTACATGCTCTGCTTTTGCCATTAAGGTGTGACTGTCGATTAAAATCGCATCTGTTGGAGCATTACCCTCTGAAATGGCTGTAACAATCTGTTCCAACACTTTTTCAGAATCAACCGGAAACGTTAATGTATTTAATTCTTCTAAATAAACAAGGTTTTCTTCTGTTATCGGCAGCTCGTTTGACAAAAGCCACTGACACTCTTCCATCGTCTGCTCATTTACCGGAAGTCCTGCTGCTTTAATAACCTTTTCTATTTGATCTGAAAATGTATATACACTTGGTTGCTCTGCTTTTACCGGCACATAAGCCGCACTGCTGTATTCTGCCTTGTATATGTTTTCGATTGTGGGCTCTAATTCATTTTCTAAGATATATTTTTTTGCACCATCAGTTAATGGCTCTAATGCTTCTGCCTGCTGCATCGCTTCTACAGTACTTGTAACATTTTCTTCATTTACCGGCAGGTCTGCTTGCTGTATTGCATGTTCAAGCTGGGTTGCGAGCGCTGCATTTCCTGCGATTGCTTCTAACTGTTCCTTGCTTAAATCATCGCCAAAACAGGAAATGTCCTTTCCTGACTTTGCCAGCTCGGCTTTTATTTTATCGGTTACAGTTACAATCGTATTAGAGGCTGTAGAATCTAAGGAAAAACCTTCTTCCTGCATTTTCTCATAATCCTCTGCAGAGGTTGTGTGCGATAATACCGCCATCTGATTTTTTCGCGCAGTTGCATCCATTTGAGTCGATTCTTCAATCTCGTCTATAACAGATTTCTTTTCTTCTTTTGTTGGATCTAAATAAGTAGGATCCTGTGCAAAAAAAGAATTAGTTTTTTTTCCTTCTGTGTAGGTTGCCGCTCCCTGTACCATTGCCTGAACAACCGCTGTTTTTTCTTCCGGTTCACGATTTTGTTTTGTCTGCAATGACTCTAATATATTATTCTGCTGCTCGATTCTCATATCCATTTCGGTAACCTTGCCTTTCTCGCATTTCTAAAAGCGTCGCTGCGCGACGCTTGTGAAAACGCTTCGCGTTTTTATCCGGCGTACACCTCGTACGGGCTCTTTCCTATAACATAAAAGCACGATTCTTTCGAAAGAATCGTGCTTTTATGTTCCTCAGTGAAAGCTTCTTTCACTGAAATATATCGGTAATAATTACCTATTTATTAACTTTTCTAACAGAAAATCCATTTGTTAAAATTTGAATACTGCAACCCCATACGGTGCTAACGGGTACGCGAATGAGAATGGCTGACCATCACACTCAGATTTTACTGCTGCATAAGTATCCGGCTTTTCTCCGCCTGTTCCACCAAATTCTGTAGATTCGCTATCTAAGATTAACTTATAGTTTTTCTTTTTCGGCACACCTACACGATAATCTGAGCGTTCCATTGGTGTAAAGTTGCAAACAAAAAGAAGATTATTTCTCTTATTTTTGCTCTTTCTCACAAAGCTGTAAATACTTCTGCTGTTATCATTTGCATTAATCCACTCAAAACCATCCCAGCTGCTGTCTAATTCATACATTGCCGGATTTTTCTGGTAAATATGAAGTAATTCTTTTACCCAGTTCTGCATACCCTTATGGTCAGGATTATCTAACAGATACCAGTCTAATTCTCTTGCCTCACTCCACTCCTGAAGCTGTGCAAATTCCTGTCCCATGAACAGAAGCTTTTTACCCGGATGACCCATCATAAATGCATAGCCTACCATAAGATTTTTGAATTTATCTCTTCCCAAGCCCGGCATCTTATTTAACATAGAGCATTTTAAATGAACAACTTCGTCATGTGACAATACTAAAATGTATTTCTCACTTCCATTATAGCTCATTGCAAAAGTCATACGGTTATGGTTATCTTTTCTAAAATATGGGTCAAGCTTCATATAATCTAAGAAATCATGCATCCATCCCATATTCCACTTGTAGCTGAAGTTTAATCCGCCATCTTCTACTTTACCGGTTACCTGTGGCCATGCAGTAGATTCCTCTGCAATCATTGCAACACCCGGATTTCTTCCTAAAATCAGTGTATTGATATGCTTGAAAAACTCGATTGCTTCAAGGTTCTTATTTTCACCATATTTATTGGCAACCCACTGTCCATCCTTTTTACCGTAATCCAGATACAGCATGGAGGCAACAGCATCCACACGCAAACCGTCTACATGATAATGTTCTACCCACATCAGGGCACTTCCGATTAAGAAATTCTTTACTTCATTCTTTTCATAATCAAAAATCTTTGTTCCCCAGTCCGGATGCTCTCCTTTTCTGGTATCTGCATATTCATACAGACAGGTTCCGTCAAACTCTGCCAAACCATGGGCATCTCTTGGGAAATGGGCTGGAACCCAGTCTAAGAAAACGCCAATTTTATTCTTGTGACACTCATTAACAAAATATGCAAAGTCCTCCGGCTTTCCATAACGGGAGGTTGGTGCATAATAACCGGTTACCTGATAACCCCAGGAACCATCAAATGGATACTCGGAAATACCCATTAGCTCAATGTGAGTATAACCCATTTCTTTTACATATGGAATTAACTTATCTGCCAATTCTCGGTATGTATAAAAACCATCATCTTCTCTTCCCGGATGGCGCATCCATGAACCCGGATGTACTTCGTAAATGGCCATCGGCTGTGCATATGGATCTTCTAAATGACTTCTATATTCCATCCATTTGCCGTCTGTCCAATTAAATTTTGTAATGTCTGCAATTGCAGATGCATTTCCAGGACGTAGTTCGGAATAACTGGCATACGGATCTGCCTTATAAAGACGTCTGCCATCTTTCGTCTCAATCAGATACTTATACAGCTCTCCCTCACATAATCCCGGAATAAAAAGCTCATAAATTCCCATTGTCTCCGGTTCTAATCGAAGCATTTCATGTGATGTTTCATTCCATCCATTAAAGCTTCCGATTACCCATACACGTCTCGCATTTGGTGCCCATAAATCAAAACATACTCCTTTTTTTCCTTTGCGCTCTGAAAAATGTGCTCCTAACTTGTGATAAATATCATAATGTGTCGCCTGTCCAAACAGATATCTATCTAACTCTGTGAAGTTTGCCATATTGCCTCTTCCCCTTTACTAAATATTAAAATCCTTCTCGTGCAGGATAACATAGTCATCCTCGTCATAACGTCCGCCGGTTAATATGCTGAAAGCTTTTTTCAACACACCCTTTTCTACATGTGAAACAGCCTCATCTACGATTTCTTTTACCTCGGTAAGTGTTGTTTCCCTGTCAACCTTCTGGATATTACTGATATTGTTATATAACGCTAAGACACCCATTTCATCAATTTTGTATCCCAGCTCGTTAGCATATGCCTTTGCAAATGCGACTAACTCATCACTTGTAAAAATCGGAATTGTAATCTTCTCCGAAAATCTTGCCGCAAAGCCCGCATCCTTCGCTAATGCTTTTTCAACACCTTTTCTGGTGTCCTCGATAATAATCATGACACCACTGGTATCCTGCGCTAATAAAAGAGAAAGCTTTACTGCTGTTTCCTTTGAGATATCTCCTGCTTTTTCTACAATCAGACATCCCCCTGCAACTTTTTCTAATAATGCTGCTACGTCCTTCTGATTTAGCACAGATGCCTCTATCTTACCAACTTTTCCGGTAAGCTTTCCGGTTTTTAACTGTAATGCCTTAATCATACTGGAAGCAAGAACTGTTTTTCCGCTACCGCTTCCGCCTTGAATAATCAGGTTTCCGGTGGCTGCACTCGTTTCCTTTGTAAGATGCGCTCCTGCACCTGTAATTGCCTGACAAAGCTGCTGCTCCATACCTTTAATCGGCACAAAATATGTAAAAATATCTTTATATTCTTTTGGCAGCTTCTTCATTACGCCTTCATCTTCAAGGGTTTCCGGTTCTTCAATTTTCGGAAGTGACGCCCGCTCTACTTCCTCGAGTAAATCCTCAGGCATCTGGATATCAGGAAGATAATCTTCCCGAAGATTATCTTCCTGAATACCATCTTCCCGGAGAGCGTCTTCTTGCATTTCTTCTGCAAGACGCTGTACCTCTTCCTCTAACTCTACCGCAAAATCTTCCATCGTTGCGCTATAAGGTTCTGCCTCTAACTCTGCAGCCACAGTCTCTGCCTTTACCAGTTCTTCTGCTGCCTGCATATATTCTTCTACAGAAATCTCTTCTAAGCCGAGGCTTTCATCCTCTGTTTCTGAATTTGCTGTATTTGTCTCATACTGCTTTGCATCTTCCGCTTCCTTTTGAATTACCATTTCCGCTGAATCTTCTTCAGTAATAAATTCATTCATTCCTGCCGATAACGGAACTTCTACTGCAGACACTGCTGCTATCTGCTCATCCATCTGCGCATTTTCATCATTCAGACGATCGATTTCCTGTTGCAATATCTGATTCATGCTTGCAACCATGGCAGCTGCTCTGTCATCTTCAAAAGGCTCTCCTGCCATATACTGTTCTTCCAAAAGGTCCTTCGGCGTAAACCCTGAATCCAGTTTTGGAATCACATCTGCAAGACGCTCCATAATGTCCCCTGCTTCCTGAAGCGCTCTCGCTTTTGCAGATTCCAATTTCCTCTGCTCTGCCTCCTGGAGCGCCGCTTCTGCTGCACGCTTTGTCTTCTCCCATTCTGCAAGTACATCTTCTATCCGCATCTGCCCCAACACCTGCGGTTCACGTAATCCACCGCCCGGAACGTGCATCTGCATCTGTCCATCATATTCTTCGCCTAACATTTCCTGGAAATTTAAACTGATGCTGCTGT
>X314_Red_Deer__coassemble_18_pt1 | contig 42097 bp, 39 predicted proteins | sample X314_Red_Deer__metabat2_high_PE_002 | metagenome-assembled genome bin X314_Red_Deer
GAATATAGTCATAGTAAGCAATGGTACCGGTTTTATTGCGCTTCCAGTCTCCGGTTGCCCACATTTCGATTCCCATATAATCATAATAAATCGCAATTTCCGGGAGTTTTAACTCAATTGCTTTTTGGATAGCAGCCATACTTCCGAGAATCTCACCGGAAACATTTCTCATAGATGCCATTTCTTCGTCACTGCCAGAGCCTTGTAACACTTCTTTTTCTCCATCATGTACCAAAAAACCGCCATAACCATAGACCTTGGTTGCAATATTATAAGAACCATCCACAAAAGCATATACTGCCGGCTCTTTTTGCTTTACAGTTGTACTATTACAGGCTTCTAAATTGTCACCTGTATTTCTTTTCATTTCTAAAGCTGCTTTTGTATCCGCTTCAGCTTCTTTTCCCACAAATGCTTTCGCTTCTTCCATTGTCTTAAAGCTTTTATAAATCGCTCCCGGATAACCATCCACCATCTTTTTACAGATATCCCAGCTATAATAAATTCCCGGTTTTCTTCCTTTTTTTACTGCATAAAATTTTGATGCCATGTTTCCTCCTAGGCCTTAAACACCCATTGCTCAATAATTGCATATAATTCCCTGATATAATAGGTTGGAAGATACATAAGTGAAGTATTGCTTGCAATACTGTAGCTTTCCAAACCCTCTTTTTGGGCAATTACATTTGCCCTGTATTCATGGAACTCACTTGTAATGAGCGCCACATCAAGTCCTAATCCTTTTTCTTCCAAAATCTCTTTTGAAAACTGAATATTTTCTTCGGTGGAGGTTGATTTATCTTCCATTATCAGACGCTGATCTTCAATTCCTTTTCCTGTCAGATATTCGTACATACACTGTGCCTCGGAAATGCCTTCATCATCACCTTTTCCACCCGAAAGAATACACACTGCATCCGGGTTTTCCTTCAGATATTCATATGCTGCATCCAGACGTTCCTGTAATACACGGCTTGGTTTTGTTCCCCTTACCTTGCAACCAAGTAAAATAGCGGTTGTTCCCTGTGGTGGCTTATTCATTGCCGCTTTTACCATACAGGTTGTTTCTGCGATTGCCACAACCAAAATTGCGGTTGCAAGAAACAATGCAAACACAAGAACAATTTTACCACTTCCCTTTGTCCATGTGGATGACAGCCATTTATTTATTTTTCCTAAACGTAAACCATATAAAAACAAAAGTCCGCATAAAAGCATTCCTGTCATATTTCCTACATTAATCATTCCCGGTAATATCGGGAGAAAGAACCACAAAAATCCAATTATGCCAATCCCCATCAGTACATATTGTATTTTCTGCATTTTTATCCTCCATTTTTCAAACTAACTTCAAATAATGTCATATCTCTATGTTACGGGTAGTCTCAAAAAAATGCAAGCATAAAAACGCTTCGCGTTTTCACCTGACACACCATGTATCTGCATTTACGCAAACCACCAAAAAAGAATCTCGCAAGCGAGATTCTTTTTGGGATTATTTTTATTCTTCCTCAATTAACTGCAGCTTACATGATCCTCTACTCTGTATCGGACATTCATATACATTGTCCTCCCCACTTTTTCCTATATAGGAAAGCGGACATTTTCTGCAATCACCCTTTGCAAAATCAACAGGAACTTCAAATTCAAGACGTGCCTTCATAATTCCTTTTTTGATATTTTCTTTCCGAATATTATTCCAGCTTAATGCCTGCATACAACTTGAACATTTCTCTGTTCCAACCGAAATAGCTCTTTTACAAACCGGACATGCGTAAAATGGATTTCCATTTCGATCAATTGTTTCAATAACCTCCGATGGTAACTGTTTTATAAGTTCTGCTCTTAAATCACCCTGCATAGTTTCCCTCTCCTTTGCTTTTGTGATATAGCCTTGAACCTTACATGTAAGGTGTCTATTTTTATTATATCAAATTTTAAATAGTTCTCAAGCACTCTTTTGAAATATATCTATTTTGAAATATAAGCAGCAGCCCAGATTTTAAAATTTAGGCTGCGTCCCTATATTTCGAAATTTAGGCTGCGTCCCTATATTTCGAAATTTAAGCTACGTCCCTATATTTCGATTTTATCTTGAACATTTGAACAGTAAATCTTCCCATCTGCGGTCTACTTCTGCCTGGAACTGCGCAATTAAATCCTCATTGCCCGGTTTAAACAGATGCTTAAATCTGCCCTGTTCTTTTAAGAAATCCTCAATTGGAAGTTTCTTCTTTGGCTCATAGGTCAAGGTCCACTTACCATGGTCAACCTCAAACATTGGCCAGTAACAAGTATCTACCGCCAACTTACAGATTTTCATAATGTCGGAAGTCTCATAACGCCACCCTCTTGGACATGGTGTCATGATATTTAAAAAGCATGCACCCTCTGTGTAGATAGCTTTCTCCGCTTTCGTATGTAAATCCTTAAAATCATTTGTAAATGTTGTCTGTGCCACATATGCAACGTCGTGATCAGCGATGATAGCTGCAAGATCTTTACGATTCTGCATTTTACCATCAGACTGTGTTCCAACCGGTGTTGTGGTGGTATCTGCAAACATTGGTGTTGCAGAAGAACGCTGAATACCGGTGTTCATATACGCACCATTGTCATAGCAGACATATACCATATCATGTCCACGTTCCATTGCACCGGAAAGTGACTGGAAACCAATATCATATGTGCCTCCGTCTCCACCGAATGTAATAAATTTGTAAGTTTCATCTGCCGGAAGTTTTCCACGCTTCTTTAATGCCTTATATGCAGTTTCTACACCGCTTAAGGTTGCTCCTGCATTTTCAAATGCATTGTGGATGTAGCTGTCTTCCCATGCAGTATAAGGATACATAAAAGAGGATACCTCTAAACATCCTGTTGCGTTACCGATAACCGCACGGTCTCCCTCATGAAGTGCACGTAAAACAGCACGTACCCCAATTGTTGCTCCGCAGCCTGCACACATACGATGTCCTGGTGCTAAACGCTCCGGTTTATTCATCATTTCTTTTAAACTGTAATTACTCATATTCTTTCAACCTTCTACCTTTCCATCAAAAGTAATATTTCTCTTATTTACGCAAGCCGACGTACTGATACTGTTCCACTTCTTTTCCATTGACATCTGCCTCTTCTAATTCTGCAAAAATGTCATATACATCTGTAACAGTAAAGTCGCGTCCTGCAAGGCCATAAATGTAATTTACCGCTGAAATTATTACCTTATTACGGAAAAGTCCGGCTGTTACTTCACTACCAAGTGGTCCGCCGTTTCCGTTGTAGCTTTCGCATCGGTCCATAATTGCAACTGCTTTGCAGTTTTTCAATGCTTCTGCTAATTCCTTTGCCGGGAATGGACGGAAAACACGAAGCTTGATTACACCTACTTTTTTACCCTGAGTTCTTAAATCATCCACTGCCTGTTTTGCAGTACCTGCTGCAGAACCCATAATAAGCATGATATAATCTGCGTCCTCTGTTCTGTATTCTTCAAAAAGGCCATAGCTTCTTCCAGAAAGCTGTTCAAATTTTCTGGCTACTTCTAATATAACTTCTTTGGAGTTTTCCAATGCAATTTCCTGATTCTTCTTTGCTTCCATTGCATAATTAGTAACAGAATAAGGACCTACTGCAATCGGTTTTCCGGGATTTAAAAGGTATTCTTCCGGCTCATATTCCCCTACAAATTCTTTTACCTCAGAATCCTCTAGTAACTCGATATTTTCTACCGCATGGCTTGTAATAAAACCATCCTGACAAATCATAATCGGAAGATGAACATCTTGATGCTCAGCAATTGGGTATGCCTGAATAAAGTTATCATATGCTTCCTGATTGTTCTCTGCATAAATCTGAATCCATCCGGTATCTCTTGCACCCATACCATCAGAATGGTCACAGTTGATATTAATTGGACCGGAAAGTGTTCGGTTTACTAACGCAAGTGCAACCGGCATACGGTTAGATGCAGCTAACAACAATTCTTCCCACATTAAAGCAAGTCCTGCAGAAGAAGTTGCTGTTAGGCTTCTTGCGCCTGCTGCTTCTGCTCCAATTGCAGCACTCATGGAAGAATGCTCGCTTTCAACCGGAATAAATTCTGTATCCATTTCTCCGTTTGCGATATAAGTAGATACCATCTGTGGAATCTCTGTAGACGGAGTAATTGGGAATGCAGGCATAACATCCGGATTCACCTGACGAATTGCATAAGAAACTGCTTCGTTTCCTGACATACGATCTCTTCTTGCCATGATTATCTGCCCTCCTTCATTTCAATTGCACCAAAAGGACAGACCTTTGCGCAAATACCGCAGCCCTTACAGTGGTCATAATCAAAATCTGCACGCTTTGAATCTTTTACCGGAATACTTGAATCCGGACAGACCGGTGCGCATAATAAACACTGCTTGCATAAATCTGCTTTAAATACCGGTGTATTTGTTCTCCACTCGCCTGTTTTGAACTCTTTTGATGTTCCACTGGCAAACATCATTAATCCTTCTGTCAGCTCCTGATGAGGAGTCTGTTCATTTATTTTATGTACATCTGTTCTCATTTTTACTATTTTGCCCCTTTCGAAATCTTAAGTCTGCGGTGTTATATCCTTCCGCATTCACAAACCAAGTCAGTAATTATGCATTCTCTGCTAATGCAGGTGCTAATTCTTCAAAGGTCATTGTTAAGGCTTTCATGTTACCCTCAATTACCTCCGGTTTCTTCGCAAATTTATGCTGATAAGAAGCACGCATTTCATTAATAAACGCATCCTTTTCCATTACACCGCTGACCGCAACTGCTGCTGCAAGCATTGGAGAATTCGGAAAATTCTTCCCTAATGTCTCAACAGAAATTCTTCTTGCATCTACTGTATAAACACGTCCTGCATAACCATTTAATAATGGAAGAACCTCTTCTTTTGCTTTTGGTGTATTAATAATAATTGCACCCTCTTCTTTTAATCCCGCTGTTACATCTACAGAATGAAGTAGCGTCTCGTCAACTACCACTACCAAATCCGGTGTATAAATATTAGAATGTACGCGGATTTTTTCCCTGCTGATTCTGTTATACGCCGTAATTGGTGCCCCCATACGTTCCGGACCATACTCTGGGAATCCCTGCACATACTGTCCTGTTTTAAAGGCTACGTCTGCTAAAAGCAATGCCGCTGTTTTCGCACCCTGGCCCCCTCTTCCATGCCATCTGATTTCTAAACTGCTGCTCATTTTAATCTCTCTCCTACTCTTTTTCTTTTGTTTCTCATAATGAAACAAATTGATTTTGAAGTTGTAAATTTTAGCTTATTTAATTATAACTCACATTTTAGTAAAGTAAAGTGAAAGTGTGAAATTATTCACGCTTTCACTTTACTATTTTTTTGTTTGTTATAATAGGAAATACTCACTGCTTCCATGCCAGTGCTGCATGCATTTGAAAGAGATGCTTTGTGAGTTATCACTTTCTCAAACGCAATATATTTCTTAATTTCATTTCGAATAAAATCCTGCTGTTTTACACTACAGCCTACATGAGTAAAGTATACAATATCCGGGCACACCTTTCGCTTTTTCTTCAAACATCTCCGCACAAAATACCTCCACGCAGTTTCAAGCTCACCACCACAAACACCTGTTAATACCATGCGGCTCTGTCTGATTTCAATTATTGGATGAAGATTGAACGCTTCAAAAAGCCTTGACGTTGCCTTTTTCATATAACCATGCGCATGCAAATGTCTTGTACTCGGAATTAAAAACCGATTTACAACATGAAGCTTCATTTCCTCAACTTCTCGGCATATTGTACTCACATCATTTCCTTCCAGTGCAAGTCTGGCTGCATATAAGACAACTAATCCCTGTCCACCTGAAATGTGTCCGGAATCAATTACATGTACATGGTCAAAGCCCTTCGCTGCGGCAACTGCAGCCTCATAGCTTTTTCCTGCATTCGCTGCCATTGAAATATGTATCACATGCTCCGCCTGAGTCAATGCTTCTGCAAAAAATTCCTCATATTCCGCTACTGATACACTGTCTGCATACAAAATACTATCTTGTTCAGCTAAATACTGTGGCAGGTTATCCGAACTGATTTCCCGGGTATCCGCAAATCTTCCACGGTCAGTTCTAATATACAAATACATTGTTCTAATATCATATTTCTCCAGCAACGCACTTGGCAAATCGCAAACACAGTCTGTGGTAATATACAATCTCTTTTTTCTTTTTCTAGGAGTCTGCAGGGATTTCTCCTCTGAAACTTCATACTTTTCCTTTTCTCTTTGATATTCCACAATTTCGTCCGGCAGGAAACGTAAAATTTCTTTTTCTAACACTTCACCACGAACCGGCTTTTCAATGAAACCATCAAAGCCCTGCTCCTGATAATTGTTGTCATTTTCTATCAATGTAACATCTGCTGTTAATGCAATCACTGCTGTCTCGTGACATAAACCATTTTCCTGACGGCGTACCTCCCGCAGTGTCTCTGACCCATTCATGTCTGACATCATATAATCCATTAAAATTACATGATAATATTTCTGCTTTGTTTTTTCTAAACACTGAGTTCCGCTTTTTGCATAATCTATCTGCACTTTTGTTTCGCTTAACAACCCAATAACAACTGTCGCGTTCATCTCACTGTCATCCACAACAAGCACCCTTGCCTCCGGTGCTTCAAAGCTTTGCCGGTACCTGACTGCATCTGCCTGTAGATGTCTCTCTAAAAACGTCACTTTTCCAATTGGATTTTCGTCCACAATCTTCTGCTCCAAAATCACAGTAAAGGTTGTACCCTTTGTGTAAATACTGTCTACGGTAATTTCACCATCCATCAGTTCTACCAATTGCTTGGTAATTGATAAACCTAATCCACTTCCCTCAATACGCTGGTGCATTTTTTCATCAAAACGCTGGAACGAATCATATAAATATTCTAAATTTTCTTTTTTAATTCCGATTCCTGTATCTGCCACTGAAATTCGTAAAATCACAGTTTCTCTTTTCGTTTTCTCCGCTCGAACAGATAGCTCCACCGAACCTTCTTCTGTGTATTTAACTGCGTTTGTAAGTATATTTAAAAGAATTTGCTTAATTCTCTTTTCATCTCCCCAAAGCACCTTTGGTATATTTTCATCTACATTTACAACAAACTGCAGATTTTTTTTCTTTATGCGAACATGAATCATATCGATGAGTTCACCAAACATTTCTCTGGTCTGGTATTGTGTCGGAACAAGTTTCATTTTCTTTATTTCCAGCTGTGATAAATCCAGCAGATCATTTACCAGATTTAAAAGCATTTTACTGGCATTTTGAATATTTTGGGCATATTCACGGGTAATAGCATCCTGATTTTCTCTTAAAAGCATTTCATTCAAACCGATAATCGTATTGATTGGTGTTCGAATCTCATGACTCATATTCGCAAAAAAGACATCCTTTGACTGGCTGACAGTCTGCAACTCTTCCTTTTGCGTCATCACGACTTTTCGCTCTAATTCATATACCTTCATTTGGAATTTTAAAATAACACCAATTGCAATTCCTACTACTGCTACAGCAAAATAAGAATCTGCATACACCATTTTATCGCTTGATAAGGGTGTTACTATTTCCGGATGTAAATAAGCAATAATATAAACTCCTGCGTCTGAAAGTAGCGTCAATGTCAGAAAAAATGCCAGTCTTTTTCCTGAAAACATCATAAATATATATGCCAGACTTAATGCAAACCATACCGTTGTACCACTATTGATACCACCACTGATAAAAAACATATTCGGAAATACAATCAGAATAATAACAAATGCAAGTATCATCGCTGCAACATTGATTTTTCGCCACTTAAAGGTTGCAAGCAGACAAATTATAATCGCCGGTGTTAAAATAAGAAACGGAACAATAATTGTTTTTGCATCTAAAATAACAATACATTCCAGCATAACAAGAAAGGAAAGCACGCTCCCTACAAGGATACAGATTCGAAAAAGCCGCTCTCTTAAATCCAACTTACGTCCAAATATCATATGTTTAAGCTTCGTTGGCATGCTACCCCTCCTTTCCTGTCACATTCTTCCATGTCCGCACCTGCTCTACCGCAGGCATATAATCCGACATTTCTACTTTACTAATCACGGAATCGATTTTTTTCTTCAGGCTCTTTCCATGATAACGATATTGGGCTAACTGCATCAAAATCTCTTTCATTTTTTCTCCATCTAATGCATACATCGCACTTTCCAGCTCCTGAAATTTCGCATCAAATTCTTCATCTGAAAGCACAGGCATCAAAGCAGCATCGTTCTCGTCCTCCTTCTTTTCCGGCATACCTGCCCCAATCAATGGATGTTCTTTGAGAATCTTAAATACACGCTCATACTCCTTAAGCATCGCCTGATGATTCTGATGAATATATTCGATATTTTCCTTTTTACCGGCAAATTCTAATTGTTTTGCCATTTCAGACAATGTAAGTGCACCTATGCTAAACATGGAACTTTTTACTGCATGAACTGCAATAACATAATTTTTCCAATCTGAATTAGCATATAACGTTTTTAACTGCACCATATTTTTTTCACCGTTACCGCAGAATTTCTTCAAAATAATCAGGTATTTTTCTTCTCCTCCACAGTATAGCATCCCTTTTTTCACATCCAAATCGCCAACTACAAGGTCTTCCTTTTTCTGCGGTGCTACTGCTTCTTTTAGAACTTTTTTGTTTTTTCTTTCTGAGAAAATAAGTTTCTTTTCCGGTATGGTACGTTTTAATACACGTTCTAACACAGGTATCTCCACCGGTTTTTCAATAAAATCAGCAAAGCCTTCTGCAATAAACATCTCTCTTGTTCCAGCCACCGTATTTGCTGTTACGGCAATAATCGGTACTTTCTGGAAATAGCTTCCCGTCTTTTTTCTTATTCGCCGCATGGTTTCGACGCCATCCATTTCCGGCATCATGTGATCCATAAAAACGAAATCATAGTTCATGGCATCAATTTTATCAAGTGCCTCTAAACCACTGCAGGCTACGGATACATGAATCTGATATTCGCTTAATAAGCCCTGAATTACATCTATATTCATGGCATTGTCATCTACTACGAGTGCCCGTACCTCCGGTGCAATAAATGAATCCTTTTCCCTTTGCAGTTCACGGTCTTTACTTTTTAATTCACCATTTAATGCGGCTGCAATTGGAAGTACAGACAATGGTTTACAAATATGAAGCAGATTAGGATTTGACAGCCCCATACCCTCTGCATAATCTGCTATTACAATTACCTGTATCTGTTTTGACAGTTCATCCATATATTCTTTCGCTTCACGATACTCTGTCACACTGATAAATGCATGAGTAAATTTCTCTCTGTCAATACGACGTTTCATCTCCGCTAAATCTCTGCAAATATGAGCCTTTATCTTAAGCTGCTCTATGATATGCTTGATAAGATTTACATACTCATCCCGAACCTCGGGCTGTTCAAACTGCTCCACATCAATATAAAATAACGCATTCAATTTTTCCGGATTGCTTACTTTTACAATCGGTCTTTCATCCAAAATTTTCTGTGGAATTACAAATTGTACTGCAGTCCCTTTTCCAAAACGGCTTTTAATTGTAAGGACACCGCCCATTTTTTGTACGATTGCCTGAGAAATAGTAAGCCCAAGCCCAATTCCTCCTTCCTGGCGATTTCGCTTGGTGTCTACCTGATTGTAGCTGCTGAAAATCTTCTCAAGACTCTCTTCCTTCATTCCTATTCCGCTATCCTTTACCGTAATCGATAAATTCAGTCCATATGCCTCTCTCCGGTATCCGATAATCAGATTAATATAGCCATCCTCTGTAAATTTTAATGCATTGCTTAAAAGATTCATAATAACGCGCCGAATCTTCTTTTCATCGCCTAACAATCCACATGGAACAGTTGCATCACAATCCACCAGAAGTTCAATATGTTTTTCTTTGTTCTTTCCATCTATCATATTCATTACATCATGAATCACGGTAGCAATATCATACACCTCATCCAGGAGTTCCATTTTTCCGGATTGTATTTCTGAAAAATCCAGCATATCACTTACAACCGATAAAAGATTTTGTCCTGCTGTGTGAATACGCATTACTTTTTCTTTCATATTTTCATCATAATCTTCCCTCAATATGATTTCACTCATACCGCAGATAGTATTAATTGGTGTTCTGATTTCATGACTCACATTTGCCATAAAATCATCCTTACCATGCTCTGTTTCTTTTAAGTCTGAAATTAGCTGTACCAGCTTTACACTGCTTTCATTTCGTTTTTTTATCCAGACATAGATCACATACTCTACTACAAAAACATTTGCAACCTGTAAAAGTCCACGAAATACATCTGCTACGCTATCAAAATAAAATGATTGAACAATGAACCCATGATAAAAAATAGTAATTATCATAGACACAACCGGCAGATAGACCAATTCTTTAATCCCATACAAACCTGAAAAAACAGATGCTGCAAAAAATACATATAAGCCCGCAGATACATCCTCCACCTGTGTAGCATACAATATCGTACTAATCTGCATAATTATCGATGCAAGGCAAGCACGAAAATGAAAATCTTTATACTCTCCCAAAAAAGCTGCCCAGCTGATAATCATACCTGCAACCATTAAGGAAATCAGCCAGCTGTTCCAGTCTTTTACCAGTATAATACAAATCATTGCTAACACATATACGCTGTAAAGCATCAAAATAAAACGTTCGAGCTTTCTTCCATTTTCTTCGGCTATTTCATATCTTTGTCCCAACATATGCCTCCTGAATTCAACACATGAAAATTTCTATGAGCTATATAAATCTCTTATTAATTGCAGAAAAAGCATACCAACACTTGCTGGTATGCTTTCTCTATACATCAGGTTTCTAGTATTTTCCAAATCCATCTCCCAGTGAAATAATCTGCTCATTTTTATCTATGGCATTATCAAACCCAATTCCAGCATTCTCCACCGCTGTATCTGTTGTTACAGTATAATTTCCTAATTTGTATACAGAAAGTAAATCTCTCATTCTGCTTGCCTGATTTGAAAGTTCCACACTTGCTGATGCACATTCTTCGCTTGTTGCAGAGTTTGTCTGTACTACCTGTGAAACCTGTTCGATTGCCTGATCAATCTGTGCAATTGCAGTTGCCTGATAATTAGAAGCTTCTGCAATACCTGTAATAATCTGTTCACTCTGTCTTACAGCATCTGTAATTGTCTCTAATGCTTTTGCTGTTTCATCTGCAATGTTTGAACCAGCTACAACTTTATGGATAGAATCTTCAATCAGTTCAGCTGTTTCAGCAGCAGCTGCTGCACTTTTAGCTGCAAGGTTACGAACTTCTTCTGCAACGACTGCAAATCCTTTTCCTGCTTCTCCTGCTCTTGCAGCTTCTACTGCTGCATTTAACGCAAGGATATTTGTCTGGAATGCAATATCGTCAATTACTTTAATAATCTTTGAAATACTTTCAGACGACTCATTGATTGCTTCCATAGCTGCCATCATGTCATGCATCTGATCATTTCCTTTTTTCACATTTTCAATCGCATGTGCTACTAATTCTGCTGCTTCATTTGCTTCAGAAGCGTTCTGTTTTGTTTTCTCCGCAATGTCACTGATGGAAGCTGTAATTTCTTCAATAGCACTTGCCTGCTCTGTAGAACCCTGTGCTAATGCTTCACTGGCACTTGCTACCTGTGAAGAGCTTGTTGTCACCTGATAAGCCGCATCACTGATATTTGTTAATGCATGCAGGTTACGATTTACTAATTTCTTTAAGGAGTTACCAATTGCATCTTCATCTGACTTAGTGCGAACGTCTACTGTCATATTTCCATTTGCAACTGCTTCTGCAACATTCGCCTGATAGCGCATGGTGTCAACTACATCCTGATACTCATCAATTAAAGTTCCAAATTCATCATTACCGTATTTTTCAAGCTGGATATCAACTTTTCCTCTTTCCATTTCTCTTGCCGCATTGGATAGTGTTGCAAAAGATCTTCTAAATGCTTTTGCAACAGTAAAGGATATACCTAATTCAAGGATTGCACTGAATCCTACAGCAACCACACAGAAAATATTATAATTTTTTAAAAAGCGCTCCGGATCTTCCTTTGTAAGAATTTCTTTCATAGATGCATATCCTGTATAATATGCAAATAGAATTAATAACCCCAGTATTGTAAAGCTTAAAATTATTTTTGTATACATTTTCATATTTTTCGCCATAATGATTACTCTCCTTCTTCTTCAGTATTGTCGCTCATTTTTTCTAAAACAGACAAATCACTGTCATTAATCAGTTTATCCGGGTCCAATAACAATTTTACAGAATCTCCGATTCTTCCAATTGCATATACATAACTGTTTTGCGTTTTATCGCTATGTCCGATTGTCGGAGAAGCAAGAATATTTTCCTCCTGAATCTCCACCACCTCTGCTATTTTTTCTACAATTAATCCAACAACGGTAGATTTTACATTAATTACAATAATACAGGTCCTATCATTATATTCAAACGGTTCCTGTTTAAATCGAAGCCGTACATCAATAACCGGTATAATTTTGCCTCGGAGATTAATTAAGCCTTTGATGTAATCTTCTGTTTCCGGAATTTCTGTAATTTCCTGAAAAACAATGATTTCACTAACATACTGTATCTTAAGCCCAAAGTATTCACTACCCGACTTGAAGGTTACATATTTGCCCTTCTGTTCGTCACGCTCACTTAAGTGTGTCTCGTTTTCACTCATATGTATCTTTTCCTTTCTGCATTTTACGAAGTTTTTACCTCCCATGCGTTATTCAATTAGTCCGGCTGCATCTAAAATCAGGGCAATGCTTCCATCTCCAAGCTGGGTACAACCTGATAAGCCTTTTACTTTCTTAATGTAATCCGGAATAGGTTTTACTACAATTTCCTGTTTTCCAATCAGACGATCTACAAACAGGCAGATGGTTTTCTTTTCAATTTCGATGATTACCATCATTCCTTCTTCTACTGCCTTTTTGCAGCCTTTGACATGATACCCTTCACCAATGCGATGAACCGGATAACATTCTCCACGAATCATAACTAATTCATCTCCGTTTGGTTTATGAACCATCATCTCTTCATTCACACTGACAAATTCCTTTACCACACCTGTTTCAATAACAAAAGAGGAATGTCCCACTTCCATAACAATTCCATCAATAATCGCAAGCGTTAGTGGAATTTTCAGATTCATAATACTTCCCTGTCCCGGCTCACTTTCAATTTCAAGTGCACCACCAATGGATGTTAAGTTCGAAACAACCACGTCCATTCCTACGCCTCGTCCGGAATATTCTGTTACCTGCTCATTGGTAGAAAAACCTGGTAAGGTAATGAACTGGTATACTTCTTTATCCGTATAAGAGCTTTCTGGTCTTGTTGGATCAAGGATTCCCTGTTTCTTCGCCTTTGCCATGATTTTTTCACGGTTTAAGCCTTTTCCATTATCCTGTACACTAATCCATACTTTTCCGGATTCTGTTTTTGCAGAAAGTGTAACTTTTGCTTTTTCTGTCTTGCCGGATGCAGCACGCTCTTCCTTCGTCTCAATTCCGTGGTCAACTGCATTTCTTACTAGATGCATCAACGGGTCAGAAATATGCTCAATGATGTTCTTATCTACTTCTGTATGCTCTCCTACCATCTCAAATTCAATTTCTTTTCCAAGCTTTCTGGAAACATCAAATACGATACGGTTCATTTTTTGGAATGTATTGGTTAATGGAACCATTCGCATACTCATAATAACGTTCTGTAAATCTGTAGATATCTTTGACATCTGTGCAGCCGCTTTATGGAAATTATCAAGCTTTAAGCCGGGCACTTTTAAATCCGGATTCTGCAACACGACAGATTCAGAAATAACTAACTCTCCGATTAAATCCATTAACATATCCATTTTACTGACATCGACACTGATAAAGGTTGCTTTTTCCGTCTTCTTTGGTTTATCCTTTGCAAGCTTTTTCGCTTTACCAGGTTCCTTGGATTCAATGACGTAATCACCGGGTGCAACTGCTTCTTTTTTCGCTACCGGTGGGGCTTGTGCCTGTTTATTTTCCGCTTTTGCCTCAATCTCTTCCACACTGGATTCTAAATCAATGCGGATTTCTGAACCAACACTATCAAATCCCTGCATAAATTCCTGCTGTGAGCAGGCATTGATTTCCACTTTCTTCAGTTCATATCCGGTCTGAATTATCTTCCTTAATTCTGCTTCGCTACTCTGTGTCTGAAGCAGAATTTTAAATCCGTTTTCTAAGATTTCATCTGCACTTGCTTCATTTGAAATGATATCCTCCGGTGAGTACATCATATCTTCAGCAATTTCTTTTAATGCATATACTGTTTTATAAGCATGTACATTTGCAAGCTGGATTTCCGGTATATAAGTCAGATAAATCTTATAATAATGTGTTTCGGTGGTTGCCATCGGTGCAATATAAAACTGCTGTGGCTCTGTGTGCACATTTTCTTTGATTACCTCATCTTTGCCCTCTCCCTTAATGGAATTTAAGAACTTATCAAGACTTGCAACTATATTCTTTGATTCTCCATCTGCTTTTTCACCATTCTGCAGCTTATCCATTTCCCCGGTAATAAAGTCTGCAACTTCAAGCACATGCTCTACTAATTGAATATGCGGCACATTTTGTGGATGTGATTCTCTTAAGTAAAAGAATATATCTTCGAGCTTATGAGCAACTGTTGTTATCTCATCAAACATCATGATGCCGGAAGAACCCTTTATCGTATGCATAGTTCGAAAGATTTCGTTAATACTCTCTTCATCGAAACACTCTTCATCCTTCTGTTCAAGTACGATTTCCTGCAGCTGTTCCAGCAATTGCCCATTTTCAAACAGATATATGTCCAGCATGCCTTCTGTATTAAACTCTTCGGCCATCCTTTACTCCTTTCTATACCAGTCCAAGCTTTACTAACGCCTGCTCGAAGCGGTCCTTATCGATTGGTTTTCCTGAATATATCGTACAGCCAAGTTCAAATGCTTTCTTGACATTTTTTTCATCATTTAATGCTGTTGTCATAATCACTTTTACTGCTTTATCCTCCGGAATATTACGTTCTTTTTCCAAACTTCGTATTCCAAGTAATGCCTGATATCCATCCATAACCGGCATCATAATATCAAGGCAGACCAAATCATATGGCTCTCCTTCTTCTAATGCCATCATAAATGCATCCACAGCTTCCATTCCATCTACGGTAACGTCACACTCCCCATATTTAGATAAAAAGCTTGTCATAAATTTGCGTGTTACAAAATCGTCCTCTGCCAGTAATATTTTCATGATAAAATCCTCCCTTTCTCTTACATTCGATTTAATAATGTATATGTTCTTCCTGCGATATCAGATAATTTTTCCTGATATGCGACTGCACCTATATCATATGCAACCTTTGGCATTCCATAGACAATACATGTTGATTCATCCTGCCCGATTGTCTGTGCACCTGCATTTCGCATTGCCAAAAGCCCTTTTGCACCATCGCCTCCCATTCCGGTTAGTATAATTCCCAGCGCCCGTTCGCCCGCCACTTCTGCAACAGACTGAAACAATACATCTACCGATGGACAATGACCATTTACTTTTGGTCCATTCCTAAGCACCACCTGATAGTTATCACCATTTTCTACAAGTCTCATATGAGCATCTCCTCCCGGTGCAATTAAAACCTGCCCCGGCAAGACGTTATCTCCGCTTCTTGCTTCTTTTACCTTCACACGGCACTGGTCATTTAGTCTCGACGCATACATTTCGGTAAATCCCGCAGGCATATGCTGTACAACAACTACTCCCGGAATATCCGGTCCAAATTCTTTGATTACAGAGGCAATTGCTTCTGTTCCTCCTGTAGATGCTCCAATTGCAACAACAATATTTTTATTATTGACTGCCAGTTGCCTGTTTCCAGCTGCAAAAGTTGTTTTTTTGATATTTCCAATCTTCGCAATTGAGGCAACCTTTATTTTGACCGGTAATTCTGTTTTTACAAATGCTTCTAACTGTTTCCGATCTTTTACTGCCGGCTTGGCTACAAATTCCACAGCTCCGGCATTTAATGCATCAAATACTTTATCACTCAATGCACTTATCACGACCACCGGCATTGGATACTGCGGCATTAATTTTCTTAAAAATTCAATTCCATCCATACGCGGAAGTTCTACATCCAGTGTCATTACATCCGGTTTATATTTAATAATTGCGTCTCTTGCCTCATATGGATTACTCGCTGTGGCGACTACCTGAATCGCCGGATCCTTATTCAGATTCTGTACCAGAAGTTCTCTAAACAAAAGAGAATCCTCTACCACCAATACACGTATCTGACGCATAAATTTCATTCCTTCCTATTTTCGGAAGATAGATGGTTGAATCAATTGAAATGGCGTACTACTTCGGTCAAGCGTTTCTGTCCTGCCAATAAATAGATACCCTCCCGGCTCCATCACATCGTATACCTTCTGAATTAATCTTTTTTTTGTATCCTGATCAAAGTAAATCATTACATTTCTCAAAAATACGATGTGCATCCTTCGTTTAAATGGAAATGGATCCATCAAATTAAATTTACGAAAGATGACTTCATCCTTAATTTCCTTTGTTACTTCATACGTTTCCCCATCAGGACTTCTCTTAAAAAAACGGCGTTTCCATTGTTCCGGAATAGAAGCCACCTGATCTTTGTTATAAACTCCGGCTATCGCATGCTGTAATACTTCTGTGGAAATATCTGTTGCTAAAATCTTCGTATCCCAGCTACTATGTTCTAATCCAAAAAAATCTTTCATCAGCATAGCAGCCATATAGGGTTCTTCTCCTGTGGAAGAAGCTCCACACCAGATGCATAAATCCTTATTTCTCTCTTCTTTTTTCTTAAGCCACGGAAGCACAACCTGTCTTAAAAAATCAAAATGTTCAAATTCTCTCATAAAGAACGTATGATTCGTCGTCAATAAATTCACCAGTTCTTTTTCGAGTTTTCCTGTCATATCTGTTTCCACTGCATTCATATACTCGTTATAGTTATTCCACCCACCATTATGAAGATAATTTTCCATTCTTCCCTGAACAATTTCCTTCTTACGGCTCATATCAATGCCATAACGATTTTTCAGATATGTATATATTCTTACAAATTCCTGATCTGTCATTTTTATTACTAATTCATCTGTCTGTATATCTTATTTAAAATCTGAAACATTTCCGGATTGAATTTCCTTCCTGATTCCATTTCTAAGATTTCTACAGCTTCTTCTCTGCTAAACGCTTTACGATACATTCTTTCTTCTGTCAATGCACAATAAGCTCCGATTAATGCAACGATCTGCGCCGAAAGAGGAATCTCCTCTCCTTTCTTACCGGTTGGATAGCCACTTCCATCCCAGTTTTCATGATGAAAATGTGCAATATCAATGGAAATCTTTATAAAGTCATTATAATCATTTGACATACCAATATCAGTTAAGATTCTGGCTCCAATTACTGTGTGTGTCTCCATAACTTCTTTTTCTTCCGGTGTCAATGCCCGATCTCTTTGGAGAATATCGGTTGGAATTGCAACATTTCCAAGGTCACACAATGGTGCCGCTAATTCTATGGTATCTATATAGCTGTCGGAAATCATATCTCCATATGTCTCTGACAACTGCATCGCCTCTGCCATCAGGCGACAGTTGTAAGAAAGCCTTTCCATATGCTTTTTATCATAGCAGGCATTTTCTCTTGCCACACGAATCAATGCATATAAAACCTTTTTCTTTTCATGCTCCACCTGTTTTAACTGCTGGCTTACCGAATTATGAAGCTGCCTGTTAAGCTCTATCAGATTCTGACTTGTTTCATAAAGCTTTAAATGTATTCTGACCCGTGCCTGTACAACCTCCGGAATAAAAGGTTTCGTAATATAATCTTCTCCACCTAGTTCAAACCCTTTGACAATATCTGTCGGTTCATCAAATGCAGATATAAAAATAATCGGTATATCTCTTGTTTCCGGATTTTCTTTTATAATTTTACAGAACTCATATCCATCCATCTCCGGCATTGCGACATCTAAAATAATAAGTACAGGACGATAATGCTTCATAATCTTTAACGCCTGAACACCGTTTTCTGTTAAAACCGGCTGATATCCCATATCGGAAATAATTTCCCTCAAGGCAAAGCGGTTCGTATCCACATCATCTACAATCAGAATCTGCCGCACTTCCTTATTTTCATTTTGCTGTCCCATAAAACCTCCTTACCGATGTATGAACGACTGTAAAGTCTCATATGCAGTTGTGGATTTTTCATAATCTCCTTTTTGAACTGCCATTTTTAATCTGAGTGCAGCACTTTTCACTTCGGCTGGCGCGTGTTTTGTCAGCTGTTTTACTGTCTCTGCAAACATTTCTGCTTTTTCCCAGTTATCCATTTCAATAGAAAGTATCAGCTTAGATAATTTCCTGCGAATCTCTTCTAAATTCTCCGCTTCGCCAAATACCCATACACTCTGATTCGTTTCATCATCCGACAGGCTGTAGAGTTTACTCATTACCTCCTGTTCCTTTGTATTGACAGTGGTTTTACCTGCATTTTCATCCGGAAGTTCTAACCAGATATGGAAGGAAATCACAGTTCCTTTTTTTCGCTCGCTTTCTACGAAAATTTTTCCATTCATCAGTTCTACTAACTGTTTACATATATAAAGTCCTAAGCCTGTTCCGCCATATTGGCGGGAAATAGAAGCATCTATCTGAGAAAAACTTTGGAACAGCTTATCCTGGTCTGCTTTCTTGATTCCAATTCCTGAATCCACAACAAAAAAGAATAATTCAATTTTATTATCTACCTGTGCTGTCTTTACAACCTCTAACATAATCTTTCCAACGGATGTAAATTTACATGCATTCGACAAAAGATTGTTTAAAATCTGTACAATTCGAAGTTCATCACCAATCACAACTTCTGGTATCTCCGGTGAAACAGTGACAAAAAAATCCAATCCTTTTTCAATAATTTTATTTTCATGATTACTCTTCACATAATCAATCATGCTGCGAAATTGAAATTTCCGGGGTTCTAATGTAAATTTTCCTGCATTAAGTTTCGAAAAATCCAAAATATTATTGATAATGGAATTCATATCATTGCATCCACGCTCAATTAACCTTAAATACCTTAAATTAACTTCCTCCTGCTCTAACGCAAGCAACTCTTTTGTATTTCCCAAAATGCCATTAACCGGTGTTCTTAATTCATGTGTCACGTTCGCCACAAACTCTGACTTTACTCTGGACGCTTCTTCTGCTTCCTGTCCTGCCTGGTTTGCTATTTTCGCATAATATTCACGCTCGGTACTGTTATACGCCATAAAAAGATACATCGGCGGCTGATTACAATATCGCGTCATTTTTACTCTTATTGGAAAACAAGTCCGATTCTGTCTGTATGCCGTCATATCCAAAACTTCATCCTTAATGAAATTTTCATTCAGATATGCATCCTCGAATAATTCCGGTAAAATATCCTTCATATTATGACCACACATATCACAATCATATTGAAGCTGTTCCTTCGCCGCATTGTTCACATATGTAATTGTTCCTGTCTCCTCAAAAACAATTATGATTTCGAGCGCATTATCCATCGAGAATTGAAATAAAGCATTTTCTTCCATAAAGCTTCTCCTAAATAACACGAAAAGGAAACCACTAGGCATAATATAGTACCTGTAGCTTCCTTACATGTTTCTGAATAATTTCTGCCTGTCTTTGTGGTACATGTCTAGTCCTCCAAAATGTCTATAAACAAATTATAGTAAAAATGTACCATTTTGACAAGCGTATTGTGAAAAAAATCCAATTTTTTAATTTATTTTTACTTATTTTTTGCACAAACTTTACAAAGTTTTTTCGTATTTTTTCGTTTTATAACTAATTTTCCATAATTTTTTTCAAAAGATGTACTTTATTAAATGGAAATGAAAAATAGTAGCCATCAACAAAATCATAAGTATATTCCATCATTTCCTTAGCGATTGCCACTCCGACAGCTTCTCCCTCTTCTTTTGTTCCATTTTCCGGGTACCTTGCAACAATTTCATCCGTTACCGGCACTCCTACAATCTCATTTTTCATAAACAATGCATTTTTTCGGCTGATAAGAGGCATAATGCCACATAAAATACGTGCACCTGTTTCTTTCTTTATCATTCGCACGCGGTCAGCATCCTCTTTTGAAAATACCGGCTGCGTCAGGAAAAACTCTGCTCCGGCTTCCATTTTCTTTTTCACGCGGCCAATTTCAACATCCAGATTTCTTCTCCCCTGATTAATTGCTCCGCCATAGGTAAGTGGCATCTCTGCAAACATTTCTTCATTCATATCCTGCGCAATTTTCATCAATCCCACAGAATCAAAATTAAACACAGGCTTTACTGTCTGACGCACTACTGACGGCACCGGATCTCCGGTAATAATTAACATATTATAAATACCGTTGATATGTGCCCCAAGAAATGTGGAGCGCATCGCAATCGCATTTTTATCACGACAGCAGATATGAGGCATAACCTCTAACCCTGTCTCAAGCTTTACTTTTCTTGCCATCAAAACAGAATCTACTCGTGTTCTGCCCGATGGCGAATCCGGAAAGGTCAGTACATCTGCACCGGATTTCTGCAGCATATGTGCCGCCTCTAACAATTTTTCATCATCTGCATTGGCTGGTGGTGCAAGTTCCACCGCAATCAGCTTCTTGTCTTTGATTTTTCCATTTTCCTCATAGAAAAATCCCATTTTCTTTGGCAGAACATTTTTTGTTTCATCACTTTTTGTCTCTGCTTTTGTTTTCTTTGGACAATCCCCAAGTTTTTCTGCTAATTCCTTGATATAAGCCGGATTTGTACCACAGCAACCGCCAAGAATATCAATCCCCAGCTCTGCAATATCGGCTGCCTTTCCGGCAAAATATACCGGTGTATTACCAAACTGAATCTGACGCTGTACACGTTTTGGATAACCGGCATTCGGTAACGCTACAAGATACTTTTTCTCGCCCAAAGAAACTTTTCTTAATATCTGTTCCATATGTCCCGGTCCAATACCGCAATTTAAACCTACTGCGTCAATTTCTGCAACAGAAGCTGCTTCCTGCAAAAGTTTCTTCGCACTTAAGCCGGAATTGCTGTATCCAAACTGATTAACCGAAAACTCAACCATAACAAATATATCCTGCGTTTTCTTTACCTTCTGAATTACCGGCAAAATTGTCTCCATATCAGCAAAGGTTTCAAAGGTCAAAATATGAATTCCCTCCTCTATGAAGGTATGTACCATCTGTTCATACTGTGCCGTAATCTCCTCTGCTTCAAGACTTCCGTCATTTGGGATTGGACCGATATCCCCCGCAATGTAAATTTCCTTTTCCTGCGCCTTAACTGCCTGCTTTGCAAGCACTGCTGCAGCACGAATATTTCTTTTTACTTCTTCAATATCCTGACGAAATGCAATGGTATTCGAAGCAAATGTATTTGTACGAATCAGTTTTGCCCCCGCTTCAATGTAGGCTCTATGAATCTCAAGCACCCGTTCCGGGTATTTCAGATTTGCCTCCTCGCAAATTTCTTCCGTCTGATATTTTTCTGCATAATATGTTCCAAAGGAACCATCTGTCAGCAGTCTGTTTTTTTCTAAGTAATCTTTTATGTTCATTTTTCACTCCTCTTTCCATCTTTTTTGAAGAAACTTTGTCTTTCCCTATAAATCCCAATTTTATCCTATGACTGATTATTTCGATCCCTCAATTCGCGCATAATTTTTACCTCAAAATAAATCGCCGTTGCCAACATCAATCCCTCAATAAGCAGACTATATGCTGCCTCTATCTGAAGCCCCATAACATCACAAACAGATGTAAATAACAAGCTCAACACAAAAATCACTTTTATTAAGCGCACCATCCATAGGGTGTCCTGTCTGATTTTTCCCTGACAGATTTCAATGCTTAACCGGTTGACTTTTTCCGGGAAAATCAAAAGCAGAGTTAATCCTGCATATACCAGTAAAAATACCAGTATATTCATAATAAGTCTTATTGGGGCAACCTGATATGCTATTCCGTAATAAATCTGTAAACCAAGATAAATAAGCGATGCAACAATCGCAATTGCTTCTACTAATAGTCCTGCAACTGACCAATCTTTCTTATTCATATTATGAATCTCCCTCTTCCTATTTTATTTATCTTTCCGTTCTAAAAACTTCTTTTATACCATTTTTCTTCCATATACCATTCCTAGCATACAATAAAACTTCTCTTACGAAAAGCAGTTTCTTTTTGTATACATGTATTTTCTTTCAAATTCCTTTATCTTTTCTTGAAAAACAAAATCGCTGTGCTATAATGAATTAGGTTATTTAACACTTTAAAGAGGAGATACATAAATGGAAAACTTAATTATTCCAAAGGACTATCATTCAGAGTTAAACTTACACGATACACAGATTGCAATTAAGACTGTCAAGGATTTCTTTCAGAATCTTCTTGCATCCCGCCTTAACCTTTCACGTGTCTCTGCGCCACTTTTTGTTGACCCGGTTTCCGGCTTAAACGATAACTTAAACGGTGTGGAACGCCCTGTTACTTTTGACATTAAAGAACAGAACGGCAAAGAAGCGGAAGTTGTTCAGTCCCTTGCAAAATGGAAAAGATACGCACTCAAAAAATACGGATTCACTTATGGAGAAGGTTTATACACTGATATGAACGCAATCCGCCGTGATGAAGTAACAGATAATATTCATTCTATTTTTGTTGACCAGTGGGACTGGGAAAAAATCATCAAAAAAGAAGAACGTACCTTAGAAACCTTACAGGAAACTGTAAAATCTGTTTACAAATGCTTACGAAAAACAGAAAAATACATGTCTATCCAGTATGACTACATTGAAGAAATTCTTCCTCATGATATTTTCTTCGTTACCACACAGGAATTAGCTGACATGTTCCCTGATTATACACCAAAGGAGCGCGAATACTACATCGCAAAAACTAAAGGCGCTGTATGTATTATGAAAATCGGTGATGTCTTAGAAAACGGAGAAAGACATGACGGCCGTGCACCGGACTATGATGACTGGGCATTAAACGCTGATATTGTTGTTTACTATCCTGTTTTAGATATTGCTTTAGAACTTTCTTCCATGGGTATTCGTGTAGACAAAGCTGCTCTTCTCTCTCAGCTTAAAAAAGCCGGCTGTGAAGATCGTAAAGAGCTGGCTTTCCAGAAGGCAATCATCAACGAAGAGCTTCCATTCACCATTGGAGGTGGAATTGGGCAGTCTCGTATTTGTATGTTCTTCCTTCGCAAGGCTCACATCGGCGAAGTTCAGTCTTCCATGTGGCCGGAAGCAATCCAGAAGGAATGTGAAAAAAATGGCGTTCAGCTTTTATAATTTCATAAAAAAGCGTCGCCGCGCGACGCTTCCGAAAACGCTTTGCGTTTTCACCTGGCATACAGCACGTATGAGCACTTTCTTATAACATAAAAAAACGTCGCCGCGCGACGCTTCCGAAAACGCTTTGCGTTTTCACCTGGCAAACACCACGTATGAGCACTTTCTTATAACATAAAAAAGCGACTGCATGATGCAGTCGCCTTTTTTACGCTTTTTGTTGTTTTGATGTTTAGATTTCAAACTGTTCCATCATCTGAGCCATCGTAGAAACATTTGCTGCCTGTTCTTCACTAATCGCTGCTGTTTCCTGAGAGGTAGCGGAATTGTTATCAACAACCTCTGCAACGTGATTAATGTTTGCGTCAATCTGATTCATATTTCTTGCCTCACGCTCTAAGGCCTCTGCTACCTGCTGCATCTTCTGTGTTGCAACTTTTGTACCTTCAATGACACCTTCCATATTCTGAACGGTTTCATCAGCAATCATAATACCCTTATCTACCGTCTGTACTGTCATTTCGATTAGACTTGTTGTCTTACTTGCAGCCTCCGCTGATTCCTCTGCCAGCTTTTTCACCTGTTCTGCAACGACTGCAAAGCCTTTTCCTGCTTCTCCTGCACGTGCCGCTTCAATTGCTGCATTTAATGATAACAAGTTCGTTTGGCTTGCAATATCCTGAATAGTTCCAATAATTGTGTTAATTTCTTCGGAACACTTGCTGATTTCACCAATTGCAACCTTTAAATCCTGCATTTTGATATTGCCTTCCATCAATACCTGCTCTGCATCTACAGAAAGCTGTACGGTTTCTCTTGCTGAAACAGCTTCTTCCTCCATGCTTCTTGCCATTTCATTAATCATACTTGCCACAGCAGATACATCATTTGCCTGAGTAGTACTGCCTTCTGCCAAATCCTCAGCAGCCTTTGCAAGCTGTTCAGAACCGCTGTCTAATTCCTTTGCAACGTCACGGATGGTAGAAAGTGTTCTTCGTGTATCGTCTACGATTTTTTCCATAGATTCTTTAATTCTTATAAATTCACCTACATACTGATCGGATACCTGAACCGTATAGCAACCATCTCCCATCTGTCCTAAAACATCTGAAATTTCATGAATCATATTAGAGAAGTTCTGCTTCATAAAAATAATTGCTTCCACCATTCGTCCTACTTCACTGTCATCTGAAACCATATCTACTTCACTGTCAAAACGTCCCTGTGCCAGTTCTGTCATCTGCTCAGATACTTTGATAATCGGATCTAAAAGCTCTCTTCTCGCAAACTTAATGGTATCCATAATTTTCTTCACAATGTAAATGAATGAAATAATAAACACAAGTTCACTGACAATCATTACTGCATTTAACGCATTCTGCTTCTTTGCCAAACGGCTTTGAACACCATTAATACACTCCTCTGTCAATGAGTTAATTTGTTTAACTGTACTTTCATACTCATCGCCAAATACATAAGATGTTGCTGTCACCAAATCACCATTTTGGACACAGGCAATTGCTTTTTCTTCTAATGGAACAAGACCCTCTGAGAGTGATGCAATATGTTCCAGTTGTGCCCATTCAGCGTCTGTAATATCATTCTTCTGTAAACCTGTCCATGCTATCTCGCGGTTTTTAGCTACATTTAATTCATTCATATAAGCTTCATAATATTCCTGTTCACCGGTAATCGCAAAAGACTGTACTTCTGATGTCAATGTCTTTGACCCCATACGATACTGGTTTAAAAGCATCGTACTCTCTAATCGTTCTTCACTTACTGTTTGAAGCACAATATTTACAACGCTGAAAACCAAAAAAAGTGCAACTCCAATTCCTACTACCCTATATGTCTCTTTAACAATCCGGTTCAGCCTCACCAACTGGCTTTCTGCACTTGTCAGTTCCTGTTCGCCTGCATTTACTCTTTTTCCCATAATTCCTGCGTTCTCCCTTCATTTTACTCGTCCACTTACTTTTCCGTCCTAATATGGTACATTATACCTAATTTTTACACTTTACACAAGTGGATAACTCAATTTGCATTCTTTTTCGTCATTATTACTACTTTCAATGTATGACTTTACAAATTTTTATTCTATGGGATTTGTGCTTATTAATCTTTTCTAAAATTCCTGCACTTCATAAAGATATGCTTTACCGTTTTTGCCAATACGTTTTACAATAGAAAGCTCTGTCATGATTAATAGAATTGTGCCGGCTAAGTTTACAGGAATCTTTGCATATTTTGCAAAATCCTTTACAGTAAACCGCTCCGGCAACTCATAGGGAATTAACTGCATATAGTCTTCTCTTCGTTCAATACAAATTTCTTCCGCAAATTTTACCGGAATACGGTCATATCTTTCACTGCCCTTTTTCTTATCCTTACTCCAGCCATTTAACAGACGGTATTCTTCCATATCAATCATAGCAAAACGAAGACGCAGATTATTATTTTTCAAATATGGGCGAATTTTATAAAGTTCTTTAAATGCCTGATAGACATTTCCTTTTTTGGGAGACTTACGCTTTGCAGAAGTCTCTCCTGTTTTTTCGTCAATCCAGGAAAGCCATTTAATATTAGGAATCGGATACACAATCGTTACCGGATACAAGGGCAAAAATGCCTCTAACTTCCTTCGCATTTTGTCAAATGCCCTTGTCTGTATCTCGATAATTTCTGTTCCGGTGTAAATATCCGCCACAAACCCCTCAATAGGAATCTCATGCATATCTTCATCCGGCGCATAATAGTTTTTCAACACCGCATGAATCGTTTTCTCAGATAACGTTCCGATTCCCTGACGTTCTCTTTCTTTTCCTATTATTTTCTCTCTTGCCTCTTCAAACAGCTTTTCATCGATTCCCATGAGTCAGGCTCCAATTATCTTTTTTCCGGATGCTTCATATCCTTTAAAATGTCAAAGCAGTCAAAGGTTGCAAAGTAATCGTCCGGTGTCTCTGCCCGACGAATTAACTGTGTGGAACCATCCTCTTTTAATAATACCTCAGCGGAACGTAAACGTCCATTATAATTGTAGCCCATAGAGAATCCATGTGCTCCTGTGTCGTGGATAACTAAAAGGTCTCCGTTTTCTATTTCAGGAAGCATGCGGTCAATTGCAAATTTGTCACAGTTTTCACAAAGAGAACCAACCACATCATATTTGTGGTCGCAGGCAGCCTCTTCTTTTCCCATAACTGTGATGTGATGGTATGCACCATAAATTGCCGGACGCATCAGGTTTGCTGCGCAGGCATCTACGCCAATGTACTCTTTATGTGTATGTTTCTCGTGGATTGCTTTTGTGACAAGGCATCCGTATGGTGCAAGCATAAAACGTCCCATTTCTGAGTAAATGGCAATGTCGCCCATTCCTGCCGGAACTAATACTTCTTCATAAGCAATTCTTACGCCTTCACCAATTGCGTAAATGTCATTTTTCTCCTGCTCCGGACGATATGGAATCCCTACACCACCGGAAAGGTTTACGAATTTAATGTCACAGCCTGTCTTTTCTTTTAATTCAACAACTAATTCAAAAAGCTGACGGGCAAGTTTTGGATAATATTCATTTGTCACGGTATTACTTGCAAGGAAAGCATGTACACCAAAATATTTTGCACCTTTTTCCTTTAAAATCTTAAACCCTTCAATTAACTGCTCATGGGTGAATCCATATTTAGCATCACCAGGGTTGTCCATAATTCCGTTGCTCATTTTAAACACTCCGCCCGGGTTGTAACGACAGCTGATAGTCTCCGGAATATGTCCAATGGTCTGCTCTAAAAAGTCAATATGAGTAAAATCATCCAGGTTAATAATTGCTCCTAATTCCTCTGCAAAAGCAAATTCCTCTGCCGGTGTATCATTAGAAGAAAACATGATATGCTTTCCATCAAAGCCCTGAGAATCTGCTAACATTAATTCTGTTAAAGAAGAACAGTCGCATCCACAGTCATAGTCCTTTAAGATATTTAAAATATATGGATTTGGTGTGGCCTTTACTGCAAAATATTCACGGAAGCCCGGATTCCATGCAAATGCTTCTTTTACTGCCTTTGCATTTTCACGAATTCCTTTTTCATCATAAAGATGAAATGGTGTTGGAAACTTCTCAACGATTTTTTCCAGCTGTTCTTTGTTTACAAATGTTTCTTTTTTCATTATAAATTCCTCCAGTATTAAAATTTTACTATTCACATTGTCCCTTTTTGTGGTATAATTTCTATATCTTATGTACTAGAAACTATATAGGGGAGAATTTATGAGTATTTCTATATTACCTTACCTTGATGAAGCCGCTGTTGCTTCATTACAAGAAAAAGCCAAACAAAAAGCTATTGCGTTACATGATCAGGCGGCTTTAGATCAATTATCTGAGACTACTGATTTTGCAACGTTGTTACATGAACAGACGGAGCTTGTTTCCTCAGCATCAGATACATCTGATTCTAACACAACTACTACCTGTACATCCAGTGATTTAGAAAGCTATTTTGAAGAAGCTTCTAATATCTTTGGTGTTTCAACAAATTTATTAAAATCTATTGCAAAAGCAGAATCGAACTTTAATCCTTCTGCTGTCAGCAGTGCAGGTGCTATTGGTATTATGCAGTTAATGCCTTCTACCGCAGTAAGTCTTGGTGTCTCTAATATTTATGACGCCAAAGAAAATATTTTTGGTGGTGCAAAGTTAATGAACCAGCTGCTCACAAAATATAATGGTGATGTCTCTCTTGCCCTTGCCGCATACAATGCCGGCAGTGGTAATGTTGATAAATATGGTGGTATCCCACCTTTTGAAGAGACTCAGCGTTATGTTGTTAAGGTTTTAAATAACCTTCAGGAAAATATTATCATCCCAACAATATCAGCTGCCTCTACTGCAACAACTACTACCACTGATTCTGAAAACAATTCACTTTCTTCTCTTTTTGATTTGACCGGCACAGCCCGTGATGAAGCAAATAAAATGTTAGGTGAATTCTTTACCAGCAAGGGCATTACCAAGGAAGCATTAGACACTATGGTAGCAATTTTAAAATTATTAAAATCAACAAGTTCCAAGGAAACCTGAGATTTCAGGTTTCCTTTTTCTTTTATAAAATGTGCTAATAGATGCGCGGCGACGCTTTTTAGTGTTATAGGAAAATGCTGATACATAGTGGACACCAGCCAGAAAACGCGCAGCGTTTTCGGAAGCGTCGCGCGGCGACGCTTTTTAGTCTTTTGTGATTCGTTCTATCTGCTCACCGAGATATTGATTAAATTCTTTCATAAATTTAGTAACCAATTCTATTTCCTCATTGGTATAACGGCTTAAAAACTGCGTATCACGTTTTTCCCAAAGCTTATGACGTTTTTCATGCTCTTTAAATAATAGCATTCCCAATTCTGTTAACTTAAAGTATACCTCTTTCTTATTTGATTCTAATGTATACTTTTCGATCAGTCCTTTTGTCAAAAGCTTCTTTGTCATTTTACTGATTGCTCCCCGCGTCATCTGCATATGCTCAGCAATTTTTGTTACATTAGGAAGCTCAAGTCTTCCAATATAATCAATACAGTGTGTCTCGGAATATCCGTATTCGTCAAGACAGACATTTTCTGTCAGTTTTGAAAGCATTTCCTGCTGCTCAAGCATCAGGGATATTTCCTTTAATAAAATCTGCTGTTCCTTCATTTTGTTTCCTCGTCAACATTTTTCTTTTATCACTATAACGCAAGATTGTTTCCCTGTCAACATTTTCTTCATAAACTGCACAGAATCATCGAAAAATTTCCGGCAATTCTTTACAGTCTTAAGCGGGCAACATTGCGTTTTAGGGATTCTACGGCGTAATCTATGTCTGCGCGGGTAGTTTCTCCATTTAGTGTCAATCGAATGGTTCCAACTGCATAATCCTCCGGTACATGAATTGACCTGATCACATAAGAAATCCGCTCTTCTCCGGTGTTACATGCCGATCCACCGGAAGCGCAAATTCCGTCTTCATCTAACAGTACAAGCAATGCGCCTCCTTCTACTCCCCGAATACTAAAGTTTGTATTTCCGGGAAGTCTGTGCAACGGATGTCCGTTTAGTCTTACTTCCGGTATTTCTTTTTTTACCCGCTCAATCAGATAATTTCGCAGCATAATTTCCTTTTGCATTCTTTTTCTCATATTCTGATGGGCAATAAGTGCTGCTTTTCCCATACCGACAATTCCCGGTACATTTTCTGTTCCGGCACGTTTTCCGCGCTCCTGACTACCACCATGAATAAAAGAGGGAATTTTTACACCCTCCCTTACATATAAAAAACCGACACCTTTTGGTCCATGAAATTTATGGGCGCTTGCACTTAACAAATCCACCGGATAATATGCAACTGAAAGTGGAATCTGTGCATATGCCTGCACCGCATCCGTATGAAAAAGGATCTGATGTTCTCTTGCTATCCAGCCAATCTGACGAATTGGTTCAATCGTTCCGATTTCGTTATTCGCAAACATAATCGATATCAGAATTGTATCCGGTCGTATTGCCTTTAAAACCTACTCAGGGGAAATAATTCCCATTTCATCCGGTTCTAAATATGTGATTTCAAAGCCTAATTTTTCTAAGTACTCACAGGAATTTAAAATCGCATGATGCTCAATACTGCTGGTAATAATATGTTTTCCGTGCTCCTGATATATCCCTGCGATTCCTTTAATTGCCCAGTTATCCGATTCCGAACCACAGGAAGTAAAATATATTTCTTCCGGCTTTGCCTGAATCGAATCCGCAATAATTTTTCTTGCTTTTTCCACTGCTTTTCTTGATTCCTCGCCCATTTCATAGGCGGTTGATGCATTTCCATATTTTTCCCTTAAGTAAGGCTCTATTTCTATTTTTACAGCCTCTGACATCTGCGTCGTCGCTGCATTGTCCAAATATATCTGTCTGCTCATGCCAGTAACCGCTCCTTTCCACTGTCTGCAAATTTAAAATCACTTTTGTTTTATACACTGTCTTTATTTTCTTCTACATGGCTTCTTTTTTTATCATAAGCTTCATATATTAAAATAATAAAACTTTCCACCATTCTGGAGGCACACTTGAAATTATCAACCAAAAATCCGTTTATTTTCGGCACACTGCTGTTAGCTGCAGCAGGTATCCTTACGCGTATCATTGGCTTCTTCTATAAAATATTCCTCTCACGCACAATTGGTGCAGAAGGTCTTGGAATTTATCAGTTAATTTTTCCGGTTATGGGCATTTGCTTTTCTCTTACTTCTGCAGGAATTCAGACTTCCATTTCAAAATTTGTATCTATGGAAATCGGAAAACGCAACCCTAAAGGCGCAAGGCTCTATCTTATGATTGGATTGCTGATTTCTACTGCACTTTCTGTTTTTACAGGACTCATTTTGTGGAAAAACGCTGCTTTTATTGCCACCACACTGCTTGGAGAAATCCGTTGTGCCCCACTTTTAAAAATTATTGCTTTTTCCTATGTTCCATGTAGCATTCATGCCTGCATCAACGGCTATTATTACGGCATGAAAAAAGCTGCCATTCCCTCTCTCTCTCAGTTGACAGAACAACTCGTGCGGGTTGGCAGCGTATATTTATTTTATATGATTCTACAAAGCAACGGACAGGAAATGACCATCGGCATGGCGGCCTGGGGGCTTACGCTGGGTGAAATCGGCGGGATGCTAGTTTCCTTAAGTGCAATTGGCTATGAAAAAACTTCCGGAAATGCCATTTTTGCAGCAAAAAATCTGCTCTATATGGCAGTGCCACTTACTGCAAGCCGTCTGATATTAAATTTATTTTCCAGTGTGGAAAACATCTTAATTCCCAAAGGCTTACGCAGCTTCGGCTACACAAGCGCAGAGGCACTTAGTGTCTTTGGTATTGTAACCGGTATGTCCTTTGCAATTATTTCTGCACCAAGTGTCATTACCAACTCCGTTTCTGTCCTGCTGCTCCCTACTGTTTCAGAAGCGCAGGCAAAAAATAATCATCGTTTAATTAAACGGGCAATTCTGCGCACCGCGGGCTGCTGTATTCTGCTTGGTTTTCTATGCACTATTCTTTTTCTTTTAACAGGAGACTATATCGGAAACTTTGTATTTCACAACACACTCTCCGGAACATTTATCAAAACCTTAAGCTGGATATGCCCGTTCTTTTATATGAACACGACCTTGATGAGTATTCTGCATGGTCTCGGACTGGTCAATCAGTCTTTTGCTTTAAATGTCTGCGCCAGTCTCTTACGGATTCTTTTTATACTTTTTGCAATTCCTTCTATTGGAATCCGCGGCTATCTTTATGGTCTGTTAATCAGTCAGCTGTTTTTGTCCGCAACATCGCTTGGACTATTATATTGGAAAATGAGAGATAAAAATTAAAAATTCTGTAAATTATGAAGCTGTTGCAAATCAGCAAGATGTACTAAGAAAACTGAGAAATACAAATTTCCGCCATCATGCGAACACTTTTGTTGCTTTCTTGTAAACACCTTGAGCAGACATAAATCATCGCGTCTTCAGCGAAAAAGGCAATAGAATTTCAAGGTTTTTGACACGCTAGATAAACTTTTCTCTGTCGAAAGAATAAGTACAAATGACGTAACCTTGTGATAATGCCAATTATGACGCGATATACTAAATAAAACACGTTTTTCAACAGGCCCTAAATCTCTATCGACTTGTGCTCTTTCTTTAAGATACGCTGTACTGCAAATTTTCCGGCTACAACCGCTACAGGAAGTCCTCCCGGTGCAGTAATCCACTGGCTTGCAATATAAAGATTCGCTATCCCTTTTACCGTACCTTTTACACGAAATGCCTTTTCGTCTTTCTTTGTAATAAAACTCATATACGCACCATGATATGCATTACAATAACGCTCATAAGTCAGTGGTGTCCAGCAATCTAACAGTTTTATATCACCATCTAATTCCGGGAATCTTGCAATAATTCTTTCTGTTATGATTCCAGTCAACTCTGCTTTTTTTGCCCGGTATTCTTCTTTACTTATGCTTTTCCAGAAAAAGTAATCATCATCTGACTGCACAACATTTGCCTGAAGCACAGTTCTCCCCTCCGGAGCAAAGGCTTTTTCATATTCGAAGCTTTTTACCGAGATACGTTCCACTTTATTTTCTCCTATCAGAAATGGCTCACACTCAAAAAATACCGTGTCCCTTTCCTGATATTTCTTTGTATCAATGGAAAAAGCAATTTGAAAACCGCTGGTAAGTGGAAAACGTTTCGCATTGTTATATACTTCATGCCAACGTTTGTCCATATAGCTTTCTCCGATAAATTTCTCAAACAATACTCTTGTATCCGCAGCTGAAATCACAAAATCTGCTGTAATTTTATCGCCATTTTCCAGCTCAATTCCACAGGCTTTTTTTCCTTCAATCACAATTCGTTTTACAGGCGCATTACAGATTAATGTACCACCAAATTCCTTAAATCTTTCAACCATGCGGTTTGCCATGGCTAAGGAGCCACCTTCTGGAATTGCTCCATTTCCACAGGTCATTGTTCCATAAGACACTAAAAATGAGGATGCCGTATATTCCTTTGGAAGGTAATCACAAAATAATTGCTGAAGCACAGGATTTTTAAAACGCTTTGATAAATCCTCTAAATCAATTTCTCCATATTCCTTCATCACCTTTGGCATATCTGCCATGCCTTTTCCCATTTCTATGTAATCCCGGATTCCCATCATATCCATTGGCTTCTCCGATGGAACCTCACAAGACTGCGCATATCTCACATGCTCAATAAATTTACGAATTTCTGCTTCATCCTCTGGTGCTAATTCCAAAAGCTCTTTCTCCGTTCTATCTAAATCATTCCACAAGGTTGCTCTTTTATTTCCTACACAGCTTGTGTAAAATGCTTCTGTTTGAGCAAATTTGCTGTCTGGTGATAACGCCCCAACGTTTTCCCATACCTTTCTTAATGCAGTACCTTCTTTTGTTCCGGTGAGCCAATGAATGCAGTTGTCAATGTGATACCCTTTCCGGTTCCATCCCATACATTCTCCACCTGCAACAGCGTTTTTTTCATAAATTGTCACCTCATAACCAGCCATTGCTCCATAAATTCCCGCAGACAATCCTGCGATTCCTCCACCTATTACTATTATCTTTTTCATCTGTTTCTCTCCTTTTATTCTGTCACTTTATGTTTTTTCCTCCCGTAAGTATATCAACCAACCACTCTGATTTTGGAAGCGGCATATCCGGTGTTACTGCCAGCTGTTCCATAATACCCTGCACACTGCTCCAGAAAGCATAGGAAAGTGCATAAGCATCTCCTTGTCTGAAATACCCTTCTGCCTGTCCCTTTTCAATTATTTTAGCAGACTGTTCTGCCTGGTCTACCTGCATCGCAAGCTCTCTGATATGCTCCGGCACCCCCTCTCCTCTTCTTGCCTGAAACATCAACACAAACATCCAGATAACCCATGGCTGTTCCTTTGTATATGTAAACAAGGAATCCAAAAACTTGGAAAAATATTCTACTGGTGTTGCTGCCTCTAGCGTTGCAGGAGTCTTGGTCCCCTCAACTCCCATTTTTACCAGTGCCTCATAAAGCTGTTCCTTTGACGCAAAATAATGAAACATCAGACCAGTGCTCATATTTACTGCATTGGCAATGTCACTTACCTTTGTTTCCCTGTATCCTTTTTTCACAAACAGCTCCAATGCTTTGGCAATAATCCTTTGATATCGCTGTTCTTTTTGTTCTTCACGTGTACTCAAGGTGCTTCCTCCTACTATTTGTGTTTGAATAATCTATTGAATCATTATTCATTGAATATTTATTCAGTTTAATATATAAAGCTTATGCTGTCAAGCTTTTTTCTATAGCAATCATCACTTTCACACTTTAACGTAACAAGGTCTTTTCAGCAGAAAAAAAGCTAGGAAATCAACTTTCCTAGCTTTCTTGCTCTTATCTGTTATTAATTTTTATCAAAAAAACTACACACGCGATAAATATTCACCTGTTCTTGTATCAATCTTGATAACATCGTCCTGTTCAACGAATAATGGCACATAAACAGTTGCGCCTGTTTCAACAACAGCCGGTTTTGTAGCACCTGTAGCTGTATCGCCTTTGAAACCTGGCTCTGTATCTGTAATCTGTAATTCTACAAAGAGAGGTGGTTCTACTGCAAATACGCTTCCATTGTGAGAGCACATTTTAACCATTTCGTTCTCTTTCACGAATTTTAATGAATCACCAATATCATCCTGTGATAATGCAATCTGGTCATATGTTTCAACGTCCATGAAGTAGAATAAATCACCATCTGCATATAAATACTGGTAATCTTTTCTGTCAATACGTGCCTGTGGACATTTTTCTGTTGGACGGAATGTTTTTTCTACAACACCGCCACTCTTAATATTTTTTAATTTTGTTCTAACAAACGCTGCACCTTTACCCGGTTTAACGTGCTGGAATTCGATAATCTGAAAAATGTTACCTTCTAATTCAATAGTGATACCATTTCTGAAATCTCCTGCTGAAATCATGAATAACTTCCTCCTTAAGAAAATGCGCTACAAGCCTTATAGGCTCTCTGATTTCTATATTTTATAATAAACCGCTATACATTTCAAGCTTTTTTTCTTGACAAATGGCATAAAATACCTTTTTCAGACATTTTAACTTGATTTCATGCGATTTCTCAAAACATTTTTTCTGTAACACCTAAAAATTTAGTTACGTTCTTCGATTTCGTGAATCATATCGATACGTGTCTGATGTCTTCCACCTTCAAATTCAGCATCTAAATATGCTTTTACAATATCCTTTGCAAGCTCATTGCCTACGATTCTTGCACCAAATGCGATAACATTTGCGTTGTTGTGCTGTTTTACAAGTCTTGCTGTTGCACAGTCAGAACATACAGCTGCGCGAACACCCTTCACTTTATTTGCTGCAATAGAAATTCCTACACCGGTTCCACAGATAAGAACACCACAATCTGCCTCTCCTGCAACAACAGCACGTCCAACTTTTTCGCCGATTTCCGGGTAATTACAGCTTTCATTTGTATCAGTACCCATATTTACAACTTCATGTCCTAAGCTCTTTAAGTACTCCATAATTTCAAATTTCATTGCAGTTGCTGCATGGTCGTTTCCAATTGCAATTTTCATTTTCTCCTCCATTCCGAAGTGTGTAACACCTCAACAAACTAAACATCTTTTCTTTATTTTTGTTTCTTTTGGTATCTTTTATAAAAAAATAAAACAATTTTTTCTAAATATCTTTTTAATACAATTTGAATTTCTTCCTTTGGATGAATGGGTTTTACCAAAATCGTGCGAATCCCTACTCTGTTGGCGCCATAAATATCTGTAAAAATCTGGTCACCCACAAAAATGGTGTTGGAAGTATCCGTCCCCATCAGCTCCATTGCCTTTTTATAATTGGCTGCCTTTGGTTTTCCAGCCTTATGAATATATGAAACCTGCACGGCATCATTAAACATCTTCACTCGTGGCTCTTTATTATTCGATAACAGCATGCAGGAAAAACCCAGCTCTTTCAAATGCGCAAACAATGCACATGCCCGTTCATCTGCCGGCTCACCATGACGAACTAAAGTATTATCAATATCAAAAATGACACCTTTATAGCCTTCCTCACGTAATCTATCAAAATCTATCACGTATGTGGAATCTAAATATTCTCCCGGATAAAATACCTTTAACATTTATTTTTCCCTTTCTAAGTTGACATACCATCACATAGATTACTACATGTTGAAGAAAATATCTAGCCCTAAAATATTTTACTTTATTGAAAGAGCTTTCCGCATTAGCGTAACAAGGTCTGTCCTATAAAGCGAAAAAGAGACCATAGAACATTCGCTCTATCGTCTCCATAAATCTTACAAATAAAAATTCTCATTGGCTCTGTATGCTTCCAGTCTCTCATGTACCTGTGCAATAGTTCCGCCCACAAAAAACTGATACTGTTCAAGCACCTGATCTTTTTTCAAATCAGAAATCGCTTTCGCCATATCCAAACTTGTAATATCACTGTCCGCACCTTTTAATTCATACACAACATCCGGCTGATAGCTCTTTGCAAATTCTTCTGCGCCCTTATCAGGTCCGGCCGGTCTCACTGACTCCCCATAGCTTAATTCGGCATTTTCCTGCACAACTGCTTCATTTAATCCAGTTTCTTCCTGCTCAGATGCCTTTGCCTCTTTCACCTGCTGGCTGCGTACTTCATTTACCCTTATTGTATTGTAATCATAAAAGCCCGCAGATGTGCGGATTCCTGATATATTCATGCCTATCTCTCCATTAGTTACAATTCTTTATATTCTCTTTAGTGCTCAAGCATTTTCTTTAACTCATCCATAAACGTATTTACATCCTTAAACTCACGATAAACAGATGCAAATCTTACATATGCAACAGAATCTAAATTCTTAATCTTGTCCATTACGATTTCACCAATCACCGTACTCGAAATCTCTTTTTCTTCGCGGTTAAAGATTTCTGTCTCTACAACATCCACCAGCTGATTAATTTCATTGATGGAAATTGGACGTTTATGACATGCACGCAACACGCCTGCTTCTATCTTAGAACGGTCATATTGCTCACGGTTATTATCCTTTTTAATCACTATCAATGGAATCGTTTCAATCTTTTCATACGTTGTAAAACGTTTCCCACACATATCACATAATCTACGGCGGCGAATGGAATTATTATCATCTGCCGGCCTTGAATCAATTACTCTGGTATCTTCACTGTTGCAAAAAGGACACTTCATAAATTACCTCCACTATACAATATGTGCTCCCCTTAATCTAGTAAAAAAATCATTTTTTCCACCACATATTGTATAGTATATCTTTCCTACTAGCAAATGTCAACATAATATATTACGTTCTGTCTACTTATTTCTGTTTAATTTACACATATTTTTTTCACTTGCTCACATTTTTTTCATCCATGTTGTATTTTATGTCTTACTTCTTTCTCATCAATATCTACAAGTATGATATCCGGCCCAATTCTTACGATGTTGCACCATGGAATGAACAATTCAAATTCTCTACAAATACAGCCAAGCCACTTTCCGGGTCCCGGCACAATCAGGCATTTAATACATCCCGTTTTCTCATCAAACTCCAAATCCCTCACATTTCCAAGACATTTGCAATCGGTAACATTGATTACTTCCTTTTGCTCTAATTCGCAAAAACGCATATCATTCTCCAAAGAAGATTCCTTGTAAAATGATATGCGTTCTTTTTTACAACTGTGCCTGTACACATCTGAATATGCATTCCTAAAACTGCATACGACTTTGTAATTATACATTGAAACGGAACAAAATTACGTCGCCGTCTTTTACGACATACTCTTTTCCTTCCAAACCAACAATTCCTTTTTCCTTTGCTGCTGAAAGGCTTCCGCAGTCAAGTAAATCCTGATAATTTACAACTTCTGCACGGATAAATCCTCGTTCAAAATCAGAGTGAATTTTACCGGCTGCCTGAGGTGCTTTTGTACCTTTTGTAATTGTCCATGCACGAGTCTCATCTTCTCCGGCTGTTAAGTAGCTGATTAATCCGAGAAGGCTGTAGCTTGCTTTAATTAATTTTTCCAGACCGGATTCTGATAATCCAAGGTCTTCTAAGAACATTGCTTTTTCATCGTCATCTAATTCTGCGATTTCCTGCTCAATCTGGGCACAGATAACAAATACTTCGCTGTTTTCTGCTTTTGCCATTTCACGAACTGCTGCTACGTTTGCATTGCCCACACCATCATCTGCAAGGTCATCTTCTGCTACGTTTGCTGCATAGATAACCGGTTTTGCTGTTAAAAGATTGTAAGAAGCAAACCAATTCTGCGCATCCTCATCTTCCGGTACTTCAAAGGATTTTGCAAGCTTGCCTTCTTCTAAATGCGCTTTTAAAGCTTCCATAAGTTCTAATTCTTTTGCAAGCGTCTTATCCATTCTTGCCTGTTTTGCAACTTTTGCAATTCTTCTCTCTAAAATTTCAATATCAGAGAATACTAATTCTAAATTAATGGTTTCAATATCTCTTGCAGGATTAACATTTCCATCAACGTGAACAACATTTGTGTCCTCAAAGCAGCGCACTACGTGTACAATTGCGTCAACCTCACGGATATTTGCAAGGAACTGGTTTCCAAGTCCTTCACCCTTACTTGCACCTTTTACAAGACCTGCAATATCAACGAACTCTACAACGGCAGGTGTTACCTTTTTGGAGTTGTACATATCTCCAAGTAACTTTAATCTTTCATCCGGTACTGCTACAATTCCCACGTTAGGGTCAATGGTACAGAATGGGTAATTTGCAGATTCTGCCCCTGCTTTTGTTAATGAGTTAAAAAGTGTACTTTTTCCAACGTTTGGTAAACCAACGATACCTAATTTCATTTTTCTATCTCCTTTGCTTGAAAACCTTGATTTTACTGGCTTTTTGCGATTCCATGTTTTTGTTACGTACCAATTTACGTACCAATTTTTTCACACTTGCTTTTTTACCCTTCAAAAAATTTGGTTAACGTACCACTTACGTACCAATTTTTCAAAGCAAAAAAATATAGTTAAACCACTTTTAAAGCCTCTGCAATCCGGTCGATTTCTTTATGTTTTTGTTCCTCTGTAGTATGAACATACAAATTCATTGTGATGCCTATATTGGAATGTCCTAATATCGTCTGCAATGTCTTTGGTATCATACCTGCCTCAATACACCTTGTAGCAAAGGTATGTCTAAGAACATGCATCGAAAACTTCAGAATCCCTGCTTTCTCACACAATTTAAACAGCATCGTGTCGTATGTACTGTTCTTTACCGGAGTACCTTTTCTACAAAGGAATATGAACTCTCTCCATTCTAATGATATGATATCGATGGATTGATTCTTTTTCTTTTGCAATCTTAGAATCTCGATTGCTTCCTCTGTCAAAGGTATCGTACGATATCCTGACTTACTCTTTGGTTCGCCTACTCTCCATTCTTTTGTAGAATGTCTAAACTCCATAGAACGACTAATTGTAAGTGTACGATTCTCCCAGTCTACATCAGACCACTTTAATCCAACAAGCTCTCCTGTACGAAGTCCGGTTTGTAATAAAAAGCGATACTGATACTCATATGCATTTCCTTTTGTTATCTGGCAAAAAGTTCTTTGCACATCTCTCGTCAATGCTTCTTTCTTCCTAGAACTCTTTCCTATATCTGACTTTACCACCTTTGAACAAGGATTCTTCATAATCACATCATTGAGATACGCATATTCAAGCATATTATATAATGTGATTCGTGTCTGATATATTGTGGTTGTTCGATATCCCTCATCCGCCATACGATTCATAATCGTTTGACAATGAATGGAATTTACTGCACCTAGCATCTTATTCCCTATGACTGGTTCAATATTGCGATGGTATCTTTCCGTATAATTACGAATGGTATTTGGTCGTACCGTTCTTTTCTTGATACTAATCCAATACTCAAACCATGCATTTACTGTCATAGATGCTGGAAGGTCTATATTGCTATGCTCATCCTGATACTGTGCTTCTGCCAGCCACTGTCTGAGTTCCTGAAGTTTTGGTAACACCTTCTGAACACGATTTCCATATTTATTTGTATATCTGCCTACATATAAGCCATCATCACGCTGGCTTAATCCTACTCCAAGTTCTTTTCCTCGAAGATCTTTTCCCATGTTGCTCACTCCTTTCAAAAATGAGCCTCCACGAGCAGTATCTACTATACCACGAAGAGGCTCAAAAGTAAATTTATAAAATCACTATATTTCAACATTTTCTGTTAAAAATGCCTCAAATTCTCTTCTTTTTATGAGTTTCTTCTTTCCTACATATAAAACAAATGGACAATTTGGAACTTTAAGTAGTTCCTCTAGTTTATTTATTCCTATATGGCTATAGGCTGCTGCCTCTTCTTTTGTAAGCATTACCTTTTCCCAAATAGGTACTTCTAACTTATTGTTGCTCATCTAAACCTCCCATCTATCCACTTCTGGTCCCGGGGACTAGAAGTGTCTCTTTTTTGTATTCTCAATTACTACTTAGGTTTTTAATGAGCTAATTACAAAAAACTATGCAAATAATTGTAAAAAAAATCAATCAATCAAATTGACACATAGTGTCAATCCAATTGGGCGAACATTATCTAGCGGTCAAACGGTTTGACCACTAGAATTCCTTGATTTTATGCCGTTTTCAGCCATTTTGGTCAAATGTCATGACAATTGACCAAACAGCAAAATAAACAATAACAGGATACGCCTAAAGTTGCATGGTCAACTCGGCTGACGGCTCCAAACTCCTATGTTGTTTGCTTTAGGGTATCCCTATAACCCATGGTTGGACACTTCTGGTCCCGGGGACCAGAAGTACTATATTACCTCATATGTTGACAGCATGCACTGACTGATGCGCTGATATGCAAATAAGAAAAGCTCCGATTCCTACTTTTCAATAGAAACCAGAGCCTATCGCTCTTAGAACAGCCTAGCACGTCAGTACCTGCTGTAAACATATGTCGAAACCATAGTTCTTCATACTTTGGAATATATCATTTAACCATAAAGTCCCTCTACAATCTTATTTCTTCTCATTCATAAGTGCAATCCAGGCATAATAAAACCACTTTGAATTGGTAATTCATCCATAACAGCCAAAACAACTACTGCAACGCCCATCGCAAGAGGTACAGCCTTAAATATAATCTGTGCAATTTCCTTTGGCGATTGTTTTGGATTCTCTGCGTCTCGTTTAATCTGCATCAATTCATCTACAGACACCCCAAGTATTTCTGCAAGATTTGGCAGTGAACTAATATCTGGACAAAACAAATCCCTTTCCCACTTGGATACTGCTTTATCTGTTACGCCCATCTTCTCCGCCAATTCAAGCTGTGTCATACCTTTTTTCTTTTCTAAGTTCCGCAATCATCATGCCTAATGTTTTCTTCATACCTTTTCACTCCTTTGCTTTTGATAATTGCATCATAATTCCAACGAGTTAGTTACTCAACCGACCTATAGTTTAGCTGGCTAAACCATTAGTTTACTTATACAGTTCTTCCCAATGCTCTTTTGTCATAACATTAGTATGACCAACTCGAATTTCATTCAAAAGAGTCACTGGAACATCATTGCAGGTATGATGATATTCAAATCCAATTTTCTCCTGTACGCGCTTTGATTTACTGTTGCCATCATAATAGCCACACCAAATCGTAGTCATTCCCAAATCTTCAAAGCCATGACGAAGTAACTCTTTCGCAGCTTCAGGCATATAACCTCTGCCCCAATATGGCTTTCCAAGCCAATATCCTAATTCGCATTCATCATCTCGCTCAGTCATATCGGTATGCCCATTTAATTTCAGAGCAATTGCCCCAATCGTGTTAATACCGACGTCTTTCTCCCTATAACCGACGGTATTGCCTGTCCAAAAAC
>X314_Red_Deer__coassemble_19_pt1 | contig 41637 bp, 45 predicted proteins | sample X314_Red_Deer__metabat2_high_PE_002 | metagenome-assembled genome bin X314_Red_Deer
TTATATTCTTTTGAATATTTATATTCTTTTGAATATTTATATTCTTTTGAATATTTATATTCTTTTGAATATTCATATTCTTTTGAATGCTCTATGCATTCTTAAATGAGATTTCCTCATTTTATTCAGTTTCGTAATTCTGGCTGATATAAGTCATTGTCAGCATACAGAATACATAAGTCTGAATTGCTCCTGAGAACAAGTCAAAGTATAGGTGGAGTGCTGCCGGCCAGACAATTGCAATCTTACCAAGCAATCCATAGATGAGTGCCATCATAACCGTTCCTGACAATACGTTCGCAAACAAACGTAATGACAGTGAAATTGGTACTGCGATTTCGCTGATTAAGTTAATCGGAAACCAAATCGGCAACCACGGTGGTAACGGCGAACACATATCCTTCCAAATCTGCTTCAGTGGTGTGTTTTTAAACTGAGCGATATGGATTAAGAAAAATGTGATAAGACCTAATGCTAATGTTGTACCGTAATCGGCAGTTGGCGGTCTTAAACCAAACAGACCGGATATATTACTGATGAAAATAAACATGAAAATCGTCAGAATATAGTTCCGGTACTTCGGCGTGGCTACTTTACCCATTGTTCCAAAGACAATACCGTCTAGTTTTTCAACGAGTAATTCCAGTACATTCTGGAAGCCATCCGGTACTTCTGTCGCACGCTTCATCTTACGATTTGCAATCAATGCAAAAATCAGCATGATTAATATTACGATGAGGATGCAGACATGTGATGTTGTTATCCAGACCTCGCATCCAAAGATTTCGACCGGAATTAATCCGTGTATCATAAAATCGATGCTGTCGGTGCTGGAAGCCATCAAAATTGCGTTACTCACAATTTCACCTCCTTATTAAGATTCACTATTTTCATTGTCCGAAGACACATCACCTCTTCCTTGTATTTTTTGAATACATTTATGTGTAAAAGGCTGTAAATATGCGGAAATCTTTAAGCCTATGACACCAATAAACGCGGAATAAATATTTCCCAAATTGAACTTCATCATAACGAAAAAAACTACTACTGCCACTGCGTATCGAAGAAGGGATTTGCCTATAATCTTCGCCCGTGCTTTTGATTCTCCATAAATATCCACCGCATCCTGTAGAACGACTGCAATATTAATTGCCATGCCGCACGCTAATGCAATTCCAATTGCAAGGCCGCTGGTATATCGAATCTTATCCTCAACAAACCATATGCCCAAAAGCTCTGCGAGAACTCCATAAAAAAGAATCCCCAAAAGAAGCTCCGGTAATGCATCATTTAATCTTCTAAACATCTTTTCTATCCTTATCCTGCCCATATATCTTCTTTGCCATTTTAAAGATATTCGTAAATCCGGCAAGTGCTCCTACTATAAAAAGAGGAACCGTGATTATGGGGATATCATATTTTTTCCCAATCCAGACACCAAGCATTGTACACATCAGTATTGGCACTATCATGTTGATACCAAACTGCATAATCAATGTCAGCGACTGAAATACCTTGTTATGCTTCTTCATAGTATATCTCTTTTTCCCAGTTATCAGTAAAAAACAAATTTATCATACTTTTTTACTAGATGGTCACTTTTTTATTATAACATTTTTTCTGCTTTTGTCCATGAATTAATAGAATTTTTCCAACAATTCACTAATATTCCTGACAAAATTTTCACAAAGATATGATAATATCCCTATTTGTACGCTCATACTTCTGAAGTATAACCCCAGCTGCATTCAGCATTCTCTTGGATGCAATCACAGATGGAGTTCCATCATATTTGTCGCTGTCATATACAATTCGTTTAATTCCCGACTGAATAATTGCTTTTGCACATTCATTGCACGGAAAAAGCGTAACGTACATTGTAGCACCTTCTAAGCTTCCTCCACGATAGTTCAATATTGCATTCAGTTCGCTGTGGGTTGTATAAAAATATTTGTTATCTAACGGTTCACCTTCCCTGTTCCACGGAAATTCATCATCAGAGCATCCAATTGGCAATCCGTTGTATCCCATAGATAATATTTTATGATCCTTACCTACAATACATGCTCCCACCTGTGTATTTGGGTCTTTTGAACGCATCCCCGACAACATTGCTACTCCCATAAAATATTCGTCCCAGCTGATATAATCCTGTCTTTTTTCGCTCATCTTGTCTCCTTATCCAAAGACAGCGAATACCAGGCTGGCATACGCCGCCCATATTCGCTGTTACTCTTCTATTATTTATTTTGTTCCCAAAATCCGGTCACCGGCATCGCCAAGCCCCGGAACAATGTAACTTTGTTCATTTAAAAGATTTACAAGCTTATAAATTGATTTTCTTAATGTTTCATAACAAAGTCCATAGGACTGCAATGAACCGCCATAAGGATTTAAAATTTCAAGCTCATCCCCTACCAACTCTGTTAAAACAAATAAATTCTCCGGTACTGCATTCTCATATTTCTCTAAAATCTTCTCTAAATGTGCCCGCTCCATTACCAGCACAAGCGTATCCTCTGTCAAATCCTCTTCCGAGAGCTGTACAGACGTAAATCCGTCCATATTGATACCGTTGCTAATCATAACAGCTTCCGCCTTCTGATTCAACGGTTCCGGGAAAAGTACCACTAATCCCCTGCTTTCTATCGTAACCGGATGCTTTAAGTTGTATTCTTTTAAAATTCCTGCTGCCATGGGCGCACGGCACGCTCCGCTGCCTGCCACAAAAATAATTCTGCTATACTGTTTCATCTAATACTGCTTCCCCTCTCGTCGCCTTTATTGCCACCTGTTATACCTGTAAAACCTGATGTCCCGCTGCCTTTAAAAGACGATTCATTATTGCCTGTCCAATTCTTGGTGTTGCAAAGCTTTCTGAATAAATTGCATCTACATTCCAGTCATCAAATTCACGCAAAATCTTATATAAATGCTGTGCTATCGCATCTTCGTCTGCTCTTGCACCAATACTGACAACTATATCTGCCTGATACTTCTCCTTTGTCTCATCTGTAGCAATGACACCTACCTTTAATCCCTGCTGCTGTTTATCACGCACCAGTTCATTAATTCTGGCAACAACCTGCCCAGCCTCCCCATCAACCAAAACAAGGTCTGCCTTCGGTGCATAATGCTTGTATTTCATTCCCGGTGCTTTCGGTTTTGTCAAAGAATCCGATGCAATAATTCCCGGATCAATAATGACTTCCTCCTGTAATGCTTCTTCCAACATTTCTTTTGTAATATAGCCGGGACGTAAAATCATTGGCTTTTTCTCTGTTAAATCCACAATCGTGGATTCGATTCCAATTCCTACTGCTCCGCCGTCCAGTATCATCGGTATTCTGCCATCCATATCCAACGCCACATGTGATGCTTCTGTCGGGCTTGGTTTCCCGGATGTATTTGCACTTGGCGCAGCTATCAGACAGCCGCTTTTCTCTATCAGTTCCAGCGCTACCGGATGATTTGGCATACGAACTGCCACGGTATCCATACCACCCGTGGTCTCGTATGGAACGTTATTATTTTTCCACACAATCATGGTAAGCGGTCCCGGCCAAAATGCCTCTGCAAGCCGTGCCGCCTGAGACGGCATTTCTTTTGCAATCAATTCTAAATCTTCAAATTTTGAAATATGAATGATTAGTGGATTGTCTGATGGCCTTCCTTTTGCTGCATATATTTTCTTAGAAGCTTCCGGATCAAGCGCATCTGCACCTAATCCGTAAACCGTTTCTGTCGGAAATGCAACCAGTTCTCCTTTTCGAATAAGCTCTGCTGCTTCCTGTATCTTCTCACACTCTATATGGTCGGAATCAATCGTAATTAATTTTGTCTGCATTTTGAAACTACCATGCCTTTCATTCCGCAATTGTTTTACTCTTCTTATAATTATCTCACAATTCCCAAAATTAGGCAACATGCTTGCCATGTTTTTGCAAATATGCTATGGTTTTATCAGCGCGAAAATGTATTGAAATACCTATTTACTGCATAGAATATCTATAATATCATTTTTATAAATGTTATTATTTATGGAAAGGAATTGTTCTGTTATGAAAATTACTAAATCTGATTTTGGTACGACAACTACAGGCGAAAAAATTCATAGTTTCCATCTTGAAAATGCTAGTGGCGCCTATGTAGAAATCATAGATTTTGGCTGCCGCCTTGTAAATATTGTAGTTCCTGACCGTAACGGAAATATGACGGACGTCTGCCTGGGGTTAACCTCCGCAGATGATTATAAAAAAGATGGTTCCAGTCTTGGTGCCGTAGTCGGAAGGGTTGCCAACCGGATTAAAAATGGCCAGTTTTCTTTAAACGGAAAAAAATACTCTTTAGCTGTGAATTGCGGAAGCAACCATCTGCACGGCGGTATTATCGGCTATGGTTCTAAAATCTGGAACTCTGAAGTGAAGGATAACCGTCTTGTTTTTACTATGAATTCTGAGGATGGCGAAGAGGGATATCCGGGAAATCTGACTTTAACCGTAACCTATGGCTGGTCTGAGGATAATGAATTATCAATTGTATATGAAGCAACTACTGACCAGGATACTTTAATAAATATTACAAACCACGGATATTTTAACTTAAACGGCGAAGGGAACGGCGATGTTCTTTTGCACGAGCTTTTTATTGATGCAGACAGCATTACGGAATTGGATGATTCCCAGGCTCCTACCGGTGGATTTATACCGGTAGAAGGAACTCCTTTTGATTTTCGCACTTTGCACACAATTGGAAAACTAATGTCCGTCGAGTACGAACAGTTTGCAAAATTCGGAACCTATGATCACAATTTCGTAATTAACGGTACCGGCTTACGGGAAGCCGCTGTTTTACAGTCAAAAGAGTCCGGTATTCGCCTGACCTGCTTTACTGACCAGCCCGGTTTGCAGCTTTATGTGCCAAACCATTCAATCAGCCAGTCCGGTAAACAGGGTTCTCCTTATGAAAAAAATTCAAGTGTCTGCTTAGAAACACAGCATTTCCCGGATGCAATTAACCATGACAATTTTCCAAGCATTGTGTTAAAGCCGGGGGAAAATTTTTACAGTAAAACGCTGTATCATTTTTCTACGTTTTAGTATTTATTTTTGTACATTGATTTTTGCAGTTATCACTTGTAAAGGTAATTTTTTTGTATTACAATGAGAAAAAGCTACGTTGACGTAGTAATATGAATGATTCATTAATTTTAAGGAGGGAACTAATTATGGCATACGTTATTTCTGATTCTTGTGTAAGCTGTGGAACATGCGAAGCTGAATGTCCAGTAGGAGCTATCAGCCAGGGAGACAGCCAGTTTGTTATCGAAGCTTCCGCTTGTGTAAGCTGTGGAACATGCGCAGGTGTCTGTCCAACAGGAGCTATCAGCGCAGAATAATTATTATTCAAAAATAACAGGGTTACCTGTTAGCAAAGAACCCGTCACGATTGTGACGGGTTCTTTTTCCATTTCTTTAGGTGTAAGCCACCTTTTCTTTTTAAATTATTGCGAATTGCTTCATCCAGCTTTCGGAAGCGTTCTTCCTCTGCCTCTTCCTGCTCTCTCAGCAGATAATTCATTTCTTTTAATACCTGTTCACCAACATCCTCGCTAATATTTCTGCTCAGTTTGTCATTATTTGCCTCAATCGCTTTGCTAACAATCTCTGTCATCAGTTCTGTAAACTGTGCCATCTTGTCTGCATTATCCATAATACTTTTTTGTCCGTCCCGGGAGGACATGATAAATGGTCCACGAAACAATACCTGCCCCCGTTCTTCCTCCATCGTCCGTTCCGGCTCACAGCTTACTGCATAATCGGACAATTTATTGTCTACACTGCCGTTATGTACCATCATGCGAATTGCCTTTAACTGATATCCCTTTTCTTTTAGCTCCTTAATGTACATAAATTGCCTAATATTATCCTGTGTATAATAGCGATGCCCCATTTCGTTTCTGGGAATCTCAAGTTCGAGCTCATCTTCCCAGTAACGAAGTACATGTGATTCCACATCAACCAGATTGGCAGCATCAGAAATCATGTATCGTACTTTGTCCATGCTTGTCCTCCTTTTGATTTCACACAGGGCGCTGTGACAACCGGCACGTGCCGGAGCGCACTCTGCCGCGCCATGTATTGCCTTATATCCTGCAGACTACGCTGAGTGTTTTTATGCTTTTATTATAGCTTTCCATAAGCATCCTTACAACGAAAATCGGTCGCCTTATTCAGACAAGAATCGGGGATTCCATTTCTTTTTTGACAGCAAAAGGCAGCCGTCTGTCGGATGTTTTACCTGCATGCACAAACTTTCTACTTATTTAAAAGGTGTTTTTCTAACGGATAACACCGCATCCGATTTTTTCACCGGAATTTCCCGAAGGCTGTGTCATAAAATCGTCCGGCATCGCATGAATTATTACGGAGCGTCCCATAATATCCTGAATCGTAAACCGCTTGTCATAAAATGCTCCCCATGCATATCCCTGATTTCCCATAAGGGGCATTAAATCTCCGGTATGCTGCGGGTGCATTTCCGGTCGTTTGCTATAATGCTCTCCCACTTTATCAAATGGTGTGGTACAGTCTCCATTTTCGTGAATGTGCATGCCATAATAGTTTGTAGAATGATCTGTACGGATATTTGGCAGTCCGAAAATTTCTGCCTCCACTAATATCCCCTCATAGGGCGTTAAATAAAATTTGACCAGTCCACTAAGCTGTGGGTTTTCCCGGTTTCCGGTTACCCACGCTACAGCGTCTGGTCTTCCATTTCTTAAAATATCGCTAAATACTAAGCCTGGTGTGTTTTCGCGCATATGAAACCTTTTTTCTTTTATGATATGCGCATTTTTTGTATTTTGTTCCAATCACAAAAATGGTCTTTCAAATTTCTTGGATGAGCAGACGATACCAAATAAAAATGTGGCATACTTCATTCTCACACAATTGCGTTTATTTTTCCATATTTGCAAATTTCGTGTACTGTGGCAGCCATACCAGATTGACTGTTCCTATAGGACCGTTTCTCTGCTTGGCAATAATAATTTCTGAAATTCCTTTCATCTCAGAATCGTGATTGTAGTAGTCATCTCGATAAATAAACATTACCACGTCCGCGTCCTGCTCGATGGCTCCGGATTCTCGGAGGTCTGAAAGCATCGGACGATGGTCCGGACGCTGCTCTACAGCTCGCGAAAGCTGCGATAAGGCAATGACCGGTACAGAAAGCTCACGGGCGAGTCCTTTTAAAGAACGGGAGATGTCGGAAATCTCCTGCTGACGTGACTCTGAACCTTTTCCAGAGCCGGACATCAACTGTAAGTAGTCGATAATGATTAATTTTAAATCATGCTCTAATTTATATTTACGGCATTTACTTCTCATTTCTGAAATAGAAATACCCGGTGTATCGTCGATAATCAGTTTGGAATTACCGATAATTCCTGCACCTTCAATTAGCTTTTCCCAATCTGCATCTGACAGATTACCTGTTCTTAATGCCTGGGCGTCTACATGCGACTCTAAGGAGAACAGTCGGTTTACTAACTGTTCCTTTGACATTTCCAGTGAAAATATTGCGGTACAGAGATTCTCACGGAATGCCACATGCTGTGCAAGGTTCAATACGAATGCTGTCTTTCCCATAGAAGGACGTGCCGCAATCAATATTAAATCGGATGGCTGTAATCCTGCGGTGCGATAATCCAAATCAATAAATCCTGTTGGAATGCCGGTAACGGTGCCGGATGTCTTTGCAGAGTTTTCGATTTTTTCTAAGGCATTCATAACTACCTGACGAATTGGCACATAATCGCCGCCACCACCTCTGGCTGAAAGCAGGTCAAATACCTTTTTCTCTGTAATATCCATAAGCGTATCTACGGATTCCTTTCCAAGATAGCACTCGTTTTCAATTTCTTCGTTTACTTTAATTAACTTTCGACGCATTGCATTATCTTTGACTATGTTTGCATAATATTTAACATTTGCAGAGGTCGGTACTGCGGTAATTAAATCTTTCACATAATCAAGACTTGCAATTTCTGCCGGAACATCTTTTTCTTTCAGCTTGTTCTGCAAAGTCACTAAGTCCACCGGCAGTCCTTTACTGTATAACTCTATCATAGCATCAAACAGAACTCCGTACTGTTTGTGGTAAAAGTCTTCGCTGATGAGCATTTCCATTGCGGTGATAATGGCATCTTTGTCCATAATCATAGAACCTATGACAGACTGTTCCGCTTCTAAGCTGTTTGGCATAATCCGCTTAATCAGCGTCTCTTCCATGAAGTATCCTCCTTACGAATAAAATTTGCCCCATATCAGGGGCAAATTTGGTTTTTATTTACGGTGAAAGCATAAGCCATGCTTCACCCACAAATCCACAAAGCACGCAAAGCGCGTTTCTTACATTTTTCTCTTATCCTTCTACAACATGTACGGTAAACTTTCCTGTTACCTTTGGATGAAGCTTAATTGCAACCTCTGTCATGCCAAAGGATCTGATTGGCTCAGGAAGCTGCATTTTCTTCTTATCCAGTTCCATGCCAAGCTGTTCTTTTGCAGCCTGTGCGATTTCTTTGGTAGATACGGAACCAAAGGTTCTTCCGCCTTCTCCGGCTTTCATCTTAACTGTTACTTTTTTATCCTTAAGATTATCTGCTAATGCAAGAGCTGCTTCGTAGTTTTCCTGCGCAACCTTGTCTGCATGCTGATTCTGAAGTTTTAAGTCGTTTAAGTTCTTTGGCGTTGCTTCTACACCTAATTTTTTAGGAAAAATCATATTACGTGCATATCCGTCGCTTACCGTTACGATTTCTCCTTTTTTTCCTAATGATTTAACATCCTGTAATAAAATTACTTTCATTATGTTCTCCTCTCACGTCATTCATTCTGTCATATTTTCTGATTTGTTCTGATTGTTTGAACTATATCTCAAATTAATTTTATTTCTCAATATCTCCTTCACGGAGCATTTCATCGATGGTATCCTGAATAATTTTCTTTGCTTTTTCAATCGAGCAGTCTGTCAGCTGGGCACCTGCCACATTTAAGTGTCCGCCACCGCCTAAACGTTCCATTATCAGCTGTACGTTAATTTCGTCAATGGAGCGGGAACTTACATAAATCTTGCCCTGATACGGTGTTAAAACGATAGATGCCTTGATTCCAATGATATTTAAAAGCTCATTCGCTGCCTGAGCACCTACAATAGTTGGACTTTCAATATTATCTGCCGGACACACGGAAATTGCAAATGCACCCTTATATACTTCGGCACCTCGAACAGCTTCTGCTCTTGCTTTGTAGGCTGCCATGTCATTTCTGAGCAATTTTCTAACTCGTGTTACCTCTGCACCTGCTCTTCTTAAATATGCTGCTGCTTCAAAGGTTCTGACACCTGTTTTTGTCATAAAGTTATTGGTATCGATTAAAATTCCGGCATAAATACAATCCGCTTCGCTTGGCTCAAGCTTAATATTTTCAGAAAAATACTGCAATACCTCAGCTACCATTTCACAGGCACTGGATGCATATGGCTCAATATAGGAAAGCACCGGGTTTTCAATTACTTCACTGTTCTGTCTGTGATGGTCAAATACACAAATTGTATCTGTTCTGTTTAAAAGTTCCGGACACTCTGTGTAGCTGGGTCTATTAGTATCTACTACCATAACAAGTGTATTTTTGTTTGTAATGAGCAATGCTTCCTCGCTGTTGATAAACATATCTGCCGGATATCCTTTCTCTTCGGCAAAACATTCTACCAAAGGACGCAGGGAAGTTGTTACTTCATTTAATACAATCTGTGCTTTTTTACCAAGAACTTTTGCTGCACAGTAAACACCAATTGCCGCACCTAAGGAATCCACATCACTAATGGCATGCCCCATAACAACTACATGCTCACGGCTTTCAATAATTTCACGAAGTGCATGCGCTTTTACTCTTGCTTTTACGCGGGTATTCCGCTCTACCTGCTTTGCTTTTCCACCATAATAAGAAACTTCTTCGCCTGATTTCACTACAACCTGATCACCGCCTCGTCCCAAGGCAAGGTCAATACCCATACGGGCATACTCGTAATTTTGATTGTAACTGACTCCGTCAACACCAATTCCGATACTTAGGGTAATTGTCATCTCATTTCCAACCTTGATGCTCTTCACATCTTCAATCAGACTGAATTTATCAGTTTCAAGCTGTGCTAAATATTTGTATTTAAATACAACAAAATACTTATCTTTCTCAACTTTTCGAATAAGTGCATCAATTTCGGTAAAATATTTATTCACCTTACGATCCACCAACGCAACTAAAAGAGAACGCTTTACATCCTCAATACTATCTAGCGCTTCGTCGTAGTTGTCTATATATACCATGCCGACTACTAGCTTCTGTTCTTTATTTTCCTGAATGTACCGATTCAACTCTGTCTCATCAAAAAGATAAATTGCAGTCAGATACTCTGCACTCTCATCCGCTTCTACAATTCCACTGTTCTGTGCCATCACATCAAAATAAATACGTTTCATTCTTACGCGATAGTTTTTGTCATCTAACATCAAACTCATGGTTTCTACTGCTTCGCTTCGCTGCAGCACCTCTTTTGTCAGATTTGGAAAAATCGTGGTAATGGATTTATGATAGGATTTCTCTTTTCCCGTCAGTTCTGTAAATTTCGCATTCATCCATAAAAATCTTCCATTATAATCTAACAGTGCATAAGGAATTTCCATTTCATTTAACAGCTGCTTCTGTACTGTTCCATATTGTGTTGCAAAATTCACCAGTTCGTTTAATACGGTTGGTCTGCTACGCAGATATGCAAGCAGCATAATCAAAAAATATAGCACTACAAAACTGGAAAAAAGTATACCTGTGGAAACATCATCCATGTATACAAGAACATTCAATATTACCAGCAGTATTGTCAAAACCATAGGAAGCATAAAATAGTTTCTAAGCTTCCCCTTTAATTTTACCTTACTCTTCATATATCTCTCCTGAGCTCGAAAGCTTTCTTCCCGCATCCCAAAAGGGGCCACTAACGCGATAATAATAAATTATACCATTTTCGTTGCTCAATAGAAAGATTTTTTTGGATTTATTCTACTTCCGGGGCAAGGGAAAGGTATGCACCCTTATCCATATCATCAATAAGATTATTAGAAAGAATCTGATGACCGGAAATGGTTTCGTCTAGTTCCTCCACAAACTCATTATTTTCCGACATATATGTGCCGGTTTCGGAATAATGACAAATGCTGTAACCGATATCATTGCCACCTCCATATACAGGAAAAATCAAATCATGCCAGCCGTTTGTCATATTGTCACTGATAACTACCGGTGTCCGAACCATATAAAAGGCATCTGCCACAGAGAATCTCTCTGCTTCTTTTTCTATTAAAAGTATGGTGTCTCCACCGGAGGCTGTGGTGTATTCTCCTACCACAAGTGCAAGGATTTCTTCTGTTCCATCCTCATTCAAATCTACATAATTATAATAATAGCGGCTTTCCGCCAGATATTCTTCAGGAATTTCAAAATATGAAATCAGAAATTCTGCCAGCTCCGGGTATTCCGTTTTTTCAGCATAGTCTATGGTAATCTCCGGTGTGTTTTTTTTGATTTCCATTTCAATTTGTTCTTTAATACTATCTTCAAACGTTTCGCTCTCTGTATTTTTGTCTTTCTGCGTTGTACTGTCTGCAGATGCGTTTTGTTCAGATGACGCACTCGGCGTTCCTGTGGAATCAGTTTCACTGTTTACTGCCACTTCTGTTGCTTCTATATTATCTGCCCCTGCTAAGGTCTTAGTATCGGATTTTCCGCAACCGCAAAATGCCGCTGCCGCCATTACTACAAGTATAAATTCTGCTTTGTGGATTCCTTTTCTCATAAATCTTTTTAATTCCTTTCACGATGCTTTTCCATGTCAAATCATTAATACTTTTGTATAACACTGAAAATGCCTCTTGATTTTTTCGCTAATAAGACAATAGCATATCTTATCACAAAATACTCTTAAAAAATCATTAATTTTTCCGCAAAAAAACAAAAGACCAATTACCCTTTCGAGTAATTGGTCCATTTTTAATATCTTTGTACAGTTAATTCAGCACGTTGAATTTTATTCGCAAACGTATGGCATTAATGCTACGTGACGTGCTCTCTTGATAGCTACTGTAAGAGCTCTCTGATGTTTTGCACAGTTTCCTGTGATACGACGTGGAAGGATTTTTCCTCTCTCAGAGATGTATCTCTTTAATTTGTTTGTGTCTTTGTAATCGATAACGTTATCTTTACCACAGAATACACAAACTTTTTTTCTTCTATGCATTGGACGTCTCTTCATTGGAGCGCCATCTTTATCTGCTGCTTTATTGAAAGCCATGATTATTACCTCCTGTTTAGTTAAATGGTAACTCTTCATCAATTCCATCCGGAATATTCATGAAGCCATCTCCTGCTGCACTGCTAGGTGATGGTCTGTCTGCTGGTGCGAATCCCGAATTGTCTCCGCCGGCGTTCTTGCTCTCAGCAAACTCCTGTTCTTCTACAATAACATCTGTTGTATACACTTTCTGGCCATCTTTGTTCGTGTAGCTTCCGGTTTGAATACGGCCTGTTACAAGAACTTTTGTACCTTTGCGGAAATATCTTTCTGCAAATTCTCCTGCTTTTCCAAACGCTACACAAGGAATGAAATCTGCTGTCTGCTGATCTCCATCTCTTTTAAAACGTCTGTCTACTGCGAGTGTATATCTTGCAATTGCTGTTGCCTGCTCACCCTGGGAATAACGAACTTCAGGGTCTCTAGTTAAGCGTCCCATAAGAATTACTTTATTCATAAATGTGTTTTCCTCTCTTCTATCGAACCGTAACCGGTCGAAAGACGGTAAGCTTTTCTACGGTCTTGGTTCTATTCTATGCCTCGTCTTTTCTAACGCATAAGAAACGAAGAACGTTGTCCATGATACGAACATCCTGCTCTACAGCTGCCGGAACAGTTCCTGCTGCGTCGAACTGGATGAAGTAGTAGTAGCCTTCGCTCATTTTCTGGATATCGTAAGCTAATTTTTTCTTACCCCAGTCTTCTACTTCTGTTACAGTACCGCCTGCACGAGTGATGTACTCTTTTGCTTTTTCTACTGTAGCTGTTCTCGCATCGTCTTCGATCTTTGCACTAACGATAAGTGCTAATTCATATTTGTTCATGCGAATTTTCCTCCTTTTGGTCTCTGGCCCACTCTATTACATAGAACGAGCAAGGAATATTTATAATATATCACGAATACATACTTTACCATGAAATTGTTTGGATTTCAAGCACTTTTTTCTATTTTATAATAGATTGTGATAGATTTTTATTCTATTTTTTCTTTAATTCCTTTGTATTTTTTTCTACTAATTTTCTTGCAATCATAATTTGGTGACCGCAGCCCGTACATTTCAATCGGAAATCTGCTCCCACTCGCAAAATTTCCCACTCGTTGCTGCCGCATGGGTGCTGCTTTTTCAGGCGAACCACATCCCCCAATTCATAATTATACTGATTCATGAAAACTTGCTCCTCCTCTGCATCCTTCCATTATCTATAATCCGGTATCTTTTCAAAAACTTCACCGAGTCCTGCCTGTATCACCAAATCCGCCTTTTTATCCATCGGGGTTGTGGATTTGTTGATAAGAACTAATTTATTTCCACGGTAATAATCGATAAGCCCTGCTGCCGGATATACTGCAAGGGAGGTTCCTCCAATAATCAGCATATCTGCATGGCTGATGTAAAAAACGGAATCCTCTAAGGTCTGCTGATCCAATCCCTCTTCGTAAAGTACAACATCCGGTTTTAATTCTCCGCTGCACTTATCACAAAGTGGTATTTTTGTGGTTGTTTTTAATATGTATTCCGCTGGAAATCCTTTTCCACATTTTCTACAGTAGTTTCTGTGGACACTTCCGTGCAGCTCTAATACACGCTTGCTGCCTGCCGCCTGATGCAGACCGTCGATATTCTGTGTCACTACCGCTTTAAGCTTTCCTGCCTGTTCTAACTCTGCCAGCTTCAAATGTGTGATATTGGGTTTTGCATCCGGACAGATCATTTTGTCTCTATAAAAACGGTAAAATTCTTCGGTCTTATTAATATAGAAGGAATGGCTTAAAATCGTCTCCGGCGGATAATCGTATTTCTGATTATAAAGTCCATCCACACTTCGAAAGTCCGGAATCCCGCTCTCAGTTGACACACCTGCACCACCAAAAAAAACGATGTTGTCGGATGTTTCTATCATTTCCAGAAATTTTTCGATTGTATCCATTTGATTTCCTCCTGTAAAAAACTTTGCCGTGGGACACTTTTTGAAAGCGCTATGTAAATTTCTCTGATTCACAGGCGGTGCACCACTTATGACTTCCACGAAAAAGAAAAAGAAGCATCTGTGTCCCCACTGCCTCTTTTTCATAGTTGCGGGAGTAGGATTTGAACCTACGACCTTCGGGTTATGAGCCCGACGAGCTTCCAGACTGCTCCATCCCGCGAGATTATTTTACTGATATAGATTATATGCCTATCTTTTGAAATTGTCAAACCTGCGTTTTTGAATGTATTTTTTGAACTTTATCAGATGATGTTTTATTTGCATATTTTAATTATGTTCTGTGTTTTTGTTCTTTATACATTATATTCATTTTTCACTATTTTATTCCAAAATGTTTATGTACCTTACATCCGGTAAGCAATAAACACACTGGCTGCTGTTCCTGCTAATGTCGCAATCAGCGCACCTGCAAGGGTGTAGCGACTTTTCTTGATTTTTACAGACATGAAATATACGGACATGGTGTAAAAAATCGTTTCAGTACTTCCCATCATGATAGATCCCATTCTTCCCAAAAGGGAATCCGCTCCATATTCTTTGTAAATATCAATTAAAAGACCTGTCGCTGCTGAAGAGGAAAACATTTTTACTACGGTAAGCGGTAATAATTCCGCCGGAAAACCAATCCTTGTTGTTACGTGCGAAAAGATCCCCACCACAAATTCCAACAGCCCGGAGGCTCTCAATACCCCCACTGCAACCATAAGTCCGATTAATGTCGGCATAATCCCGATAACTGTATGCAATCCATCCTTTGCGCCATCAATAAATTCTTCGTACACCTGCTGATGATTTAGGATTCCATAAGCAACAATACAAAAAACCAGTATTGGGATTGTGACGTCAGATAAAAACACCAGAGCCTGCATATATGTTTCCTTATTTAGTCTCTCTATATATTTATGCTACTTTCTTTATAAAAAGAACTTTTTAAAGAATCTCACATGCGAGATTCTCGCGCTAACGCGCGGTCACGCAGTAACATCTACCATTCGCATGTTATGCGCATCTTCGCGGAGCGTTTTTGCTCTATAGGAATCAGCACTTTCATACTTTAACACGACATAGTATTTCCTATAGAGCAAAAAAGGAAGTGCCACTTTAATGTGACACTTCCTTTTTTCTATCTTTTTATCTTTCCTTTTATATATTTTCCTTTTTCATTAGTGACAAATAATCTTTTTCCGGCATTGGCTTTGCAAAATAATAACCCTGAATATAGTTACAACCCAGTCGTTTTAACAACTGCATCTGCGCTTCTTCTTCCACACCTTCTGCAATCACCGGCAAATTTAAAGCCTCTGCCATGTTGATGACAGCTGCAATGATTTTTTCACATTTCTCTGTTGACGAACCTTTGGATAAAAACTTCATATCAATTTTTAAAATATCCAGATTAATGTCTTTTAATAAATTAAGTGATGAGTATCCACTGCCAAAGTCATCCATCAGAATTGTAAAGCCTGACTTATGAAGGTAGTCTACAGTCTTTTGTAACATTGCTGCGTCGTCGGAGAAAGCACTCTCTGTCAATTCTAAATGTAAATATTTTGGTGGAATTTTATATTGCTCCACAAGCCCTACTAAGGACTCAAAAAACTTCGGATTGTAAAGATTTACTCTGGATATATTGACTGAAACCGGAGCAACCTCGTGTCCCTCGTCAAGCTCTCTGCGGATAAACCGGCAGACCCTCTCCCACATATAATAATCTAATTCAATAATGAATCCATTGCTTTCAAAAATCGGGATAAATTCTCCCGGCGAGACCATCTTCCCATCTTCCTTGCGCCAGCGGACTAACGCCTCTGCTCCGGAAGGCTTCATGGTATTTAAATCGTATTTCGGCTGGAAATATGCAACAAACTCTTCTTTTTCCAATGCTTTATCCATTTCATTTATGATTTTCTGCTCACGGATTAGCACCTGGCTCATTTCCCGAGTATACAAAGCTTTGTGAATCATATAGTTATTTTTGCAGCGTTTCGCGGCTATGGCCGCCTTATCACAAATTTCAGGAATTTCCATGCGATTATCCTCAATGAAATAAATCCCCGTCGTTGTATTGATAAAGTAATTCGCCTTATATTTTTTCAACTTTTTACGGACAGTCTCTTCGATGAAGTTAATTTTCTCCTCATCCCTCAACATACAAATCCCGAAAATATCTCCGGAAATGCGTCCATAACAACAATCCTCGTAATCCCACATTACTTCGCGGATGACCTGAGCAAAAAAGCACAATAGTCTGTCTCCTTCTGCCATTCCATAAAAAGTATTAATCATCCTGAATCGCTCAATATCAATCTGTATATACGCAAACTCCTTATCCCTGTTACGGTCGATCAGCTCTCGCATGGATTGATAAAGCTTCTGTTTATTATAGACACCTGTCAGTGGATCATGCTCCATACTTTGTACCCATGCTCGTTTGGCTGCATTTACAATTCGCATGCGCAAAATATCCGGATCATATGGCTTACGCACAAAATCCCAGACACCATACTGCAGACAGCGTTTCTCATTTTCCTGTCGATCTTCTGAGGTCGCAACAATGACCGGAATATTTTTGTATTTCTCTTCCTTGTGGAATTCCTCCAGAAACTCATATCCGTCCATGACCGGCATCATTAAATCTAAAATAATAGCTACTGTAAATGCTCTAATCTTTTCATTTTTTAAAATTTCTAAGGCTTGTAGACCGTTTTGCGCCTCAACAATATCATACTCATTGGCTAAAATATCCGTTGCTGTTATTCTATATAACCGACTGTCATCTACAACTAAAATTTTATTTTTTCTCATTTTGTATCACCCGCCAATTTCCCCAAAAATCAACACTTCTCAAAGTTGTACTAGTACTATATACTCAAATTATAGCACGTATCATCCACTTACTTCAATGCACTATAATAGAAAAAATTTGGTTGACTTTTTGTATGCTTTGTAGAAACGTCTGACTGGCTCTTATATACTTTGGAGAAATTTAGGATACGGTTTCTATTTCCTATGCTGCATAATCCGACAGAAAATAATAGCTACAAGGGTGCTGCATGTGGTTGCTAATATGGCAGGTCCCACTATCTCTGTGGGCTTTACACTTCCGTACTGGCTTCGATATGCAATAATACTTACCGGAATCAACTGTAGGGAGGAAATATTTACGATTAGAAAATTGCACATTTCTTTCGTGGCAAGGTCTTTTGCGCGGAACTTTGTTTCTCCTTTTATGCGACACTCCTCAAGATTCTGTTTCTGAAGTTCCTCCATTGCTTTCAATCCGGCAGGTGTTGCAGCCCAACCAAGCCCAAAAAAATTGGCAATCATGTTGGTTGCGATGTATTTTTTTGCCGGATGATCGGCCGGTAAATCAGGAAAAATAAATTTTAAAACAGGATTTAATTTATTCGAAAGACTGCTAATTAATCCTCCATTTTCAGCAATTTTCATAAGTCCTACCCAGAATGCCATAACACCTGTCATTGTAATGCACAGTGTCACCGCCTCCTTTGCAGAATCTAAAGCAGCCGCTGTAATATCCGGCAGTGTTCCATTAAATGCAGCGTAGATGACGCCCGCTAAAATCATAAATGCCCAAAGATAATTCATATGTCATCCTTCATTTTTTTGCAATATATGTTACTTTTGCCTGTGCTATGACGTATATTTGGCAGGATTTTCATATTTATTGACTTCTTTACATATGATATGTTAATTCGCTATAATGGAATCAGTATTCTAGCAAAAAGAAATGAGGTAATTAAAATTTGATTCACCATACATCTTTTTTCCGTCAAAAAATAAAAAAAGGTATTTCTGCCGGTATTTGTCTTTTCTTTGGACTTATGCTTTTTTCAGGCTGTGCCAAGGATTCACCAATGGATTTTCTTGATACGGATACCGAAAATCCGGAAGAAATCGCTGCTTTTGACTCTTTCTTAAACGATTTCTTTTGTGCCGAGGTTTCTTCTAATACGATTAATCTTCATTATACTCTCGCCAATCCAAAGGATTACGGGATTACCGATGCTCCGGTTACGCTTGGTGACCTTTCTGAGCAGTCCTTCAAGGATAATAACGCACGTTTTGAAAACTATCTGTCTACTCTGGATGACTTTAATTACAATGCACTTTCCACAAGCCAGCAATTAACTTATGATGTTTTAAAGGATTATCTGACGCTTCAGTTAGATGTTGCCGATTATTATTTATATGATGAGCCGTTGCGTCCATCCACGGGTGTGCAGGCTGAGCTTCCTGTTTTATATCAGGAATACGACTTTAACGACCGTGAGGATATTGATACTTATCTAAAGCTGATTGCTTTAACAGACGAGTATTTTGCACAGGTCATTGATTTTGAGCAGAAAAAAGCTGATGCCGGACTTTTTATGTCTGATTATTCCTGTGATAATATTATTTCGCAATGCAAAGATTTTCTTGCAGACGCCCAAAATCACTATTTACTTGAGACTTTCAATAAGAAAATCGACAGCTTTGAGGATTTAACAGATTCGGAACGCGAGGCTTATAAAACAGAGAACGAAACTATCTTTAATGAAAATATCGTTCCTGCCTATGAAAATCTTGCCAGTGCTTTGACTGAGCTTCTTGGAAGCGGTTCTAACGAAAACGGACTTTGTTATCTGCCTGAGGGCAAGAAATATTACGAATATCTGGTTTATTACAATACAGGCTGTTCCGCTTCTATTAAAGATATCCAGAATATGATTAGCAAGCAGCGGACGATTGATTTCCAGGAATCTGCTGATTTAACAAATGAGAATCCGGAGCTTTGGGATTTATGCAATGAAGCAACAATTGCCGCAGTTGACCCGGCTGCCACTCTGAATAATCTAAAACAGGTGATGTTAAAGGATTTTCCGGAAGCACCGGAAGTGTCTTTCAGGGTAGAATATATTGATGAATGCGTGGCCGATTATCTCGCTCCTGCATTTTATGTAACCTCTGCTGTTGATAATTATGAGGACAATTCAATTTTTATTAATGCATCTACTGACGCAACTGATATCAGCTATTTTACCACTTTAGCACATGAAGGTTATCCGGGACATCTTTATCAGACGGTAATGTCCTATGAAGCCGGTCTCTCGCCGGCCCGCTGTATTTTAAATTATCCGGGATATGTGGAAGGCTGGGCAACCTATGTAGAAATGATTTCTTATTCCTATGCCGGATTTGATGAAAATATGGCTGCTTTGATGCAGAAAAACCAATCCGCGATTTTAAGCCTTTATGCTTCCACCGACCTTGGAATTCATTATGACGGCTGGACCTTCGATGACACATTGGAGTTCTGGGAAAATTACGGAATTACGGATGAAGCAGCTATTCGTGAGCTTTATGAGCTGATTGTGGAAGAACCTGCCCATTATTTAAAATATTACGTTGGTTATCTGGAATTTGAAGAATTAAAGGAATACGCTAAAACACGTTATTTGTACAATTATGATGATAGAAACTTCCACAAAGCGGTTCTTGAAATTGGTCCTGCACCATTTGATATTGTCGAGGATTATTTAGAAGACTATTATGTGTCAGGAGCCAAGTGATTTTCTGTTTTCTGTATATTGTGTTTTCAAAACAGCATAAAAGCACGTTGGGATGATTCTTATTTTCATCTTTCCAACGTGCTTTTTTTGTGATCGCTATTGTCTCTAATCTATTTTTACCACTTCAAACTTATGCTTTTTAGAAAACCAGCTCATCTAATTTTTTATAGCTTTCTGTTCTGTTAAAGCTTCGAATCTGTTCCGGGCTTGCGATATAGAAATTGTCACCGGCATAAACACCTCTGTAAATCGAACAGTCAACACCGCTTGTTAAACCTTCAGTAAGCAGATTTACAAATTTGCCATTTTCCCATGCAAATGCAAGATAATTGATTTCCCTTTGACTGTATGAGGAGGTATATGTCTCCGTTGCAAAGCCAATGATGTTTGCATTTTCTTCCGCGATAATGCACTTATAGTTGTAAAGTGCTGCACAATAATCCACATTTTCAATTACTAATGTATCTAATATCTTTAATTTGGTTGGATTACTAATATCAAACATGACAAGCTTAATCCCTTGCTGAATGCCGGTATCAGGGTCAGTTTCATATCCGATTCCCAAAAGCTTATCTTCTCCCCAAGGATGGAGATATTCTGAAAATCCGGTAATCTCAAGTTCACCCAAAATCTTTGGTGCTGTCTCGTCAGATATATCTACCGCGAACAATGGGTCGATATTGCGGTACGTGATAAAGTATGCAATATCTCCAATATAACGTGCCGCATAAATTTCTTCGTCGGGAGCAATTTCTTTTAGTTTTCCTGTTACAGAAAGCTGCTCGTCTAAAAGATACAGGTTATTGGACTGCTGGTAGTAATTATCATCCCATGTGGTTGTCAATACCCGAAGCTTTCCATTTTTCTCATTAATTGCAAAGGTATCGTAAATCATTCCTTCCACTGTTGCTGCACTTTCTGCGCTGATGCTTCCTTCTGTAAATGTGAATTTCGCAATTTCTGTCACATCTTTTCCATTTTGGTAATCACTGTTGTAGAGATAGCAGGACTCGTTTCCAACGTATATTTCCACATAGTTATTGAGAATCATTGCTTTATCCACAATAGCACTTGGATTACTCACATTAACCGAGGAAATAATTAATGCCTGACTTCCTTCCTTTGGAAGATATATGCGGTCATATGGAATTTCCTCTTCATTTACCAACGGAAGATATGCGCCGCTGTCACGCATCGTTTCATCTGTCGGTTGTACATTATCGTAAAGATTTTCATCTGTAAAAAGGTATACAATATCGCCAATTTTCCGGGAAGTGTGATAGCTTCCATCCTGTTTTATTTTTCCAAGAAGCTTTGGTTCTTCCGGTTTTGTAACATCATAAGTATAAATTACGGTGCTGACTTCCCTCTCGATATAATAGGATGGCACATCTGTTTCTTCCATACCGGTTTCTAATGTATCTACATCACTTACCTCAGAGATGATTGCTTCCTCTGCGGTGCTGTTTTTTATAATGCTTTCTGCTTCATCTTTGCTGATTCCTTGCACTGTGGCGTCTGTTTCTGCTAAATCCTCAGTCACATAAGTAGTCTCGCCATTCATGCTAAATTGATGTTTTTCTGCCAGGCTGGTGTCATATTTTGAAGTAATCAGAATCACTTTTCCATCGTCGACATACATTTCCAGCAGGTTTTCTGTCTGCGCGTCCAGATTTAGTTGGATAATTCCCGCCTTTTCTAATTTATCTTTCTGTATATCTGTAATCAAAATCTGATTTTGGCTGACAGTATAAATATATTTTCCATCTGTCTTTACAATATCACTCTCATCTACCCCTTGTGTCTGAAGATTGGTGGTGGAATAATCTCCATCCGCAACAGCCCCGCCTGCTTCATCAGCCACTTCTTCCTTCATAATGTCATTACCGGCTGTAAATTGACTTCCTTCTGCACTCATTTCTTCATCTTTTGCCGAGGCATTCATTTCTTCGCGGAAAATTGTATCGTAAAATATATTATCTGTAGAGGTGTAATCCTCATACATATATCTATCCAGCAGCTCATAAACCTCTGCATAACCTGATGCCACCTGATATAATTCTCCTATATTCTCCTGTTCTCCTCCGGAAAGATTTTCCTCTGATACCATGCTCTCATCTCCGGCAGTTTCCTCATTGGCTACATCCTCTCCCACAGCCACATTTTCTTTCATATTCAGTGAATCACCGGAGAATCCCGGAATGCCGGATTTTACTGCTGCAATTCCACAGACTCCACAAACAAGAAGGACAGAAGCTGCTGCAATTACCTTTTTATTTGAAAAGCGGTATACTATTCCTTTATCTGTGGAATATTTTTCTCCGCTTGCAGTTTTTTCATGCGGATTATTTTCACTTATTTTCTTTAATTCTAACATTTTTTCAATTTCCTCAGGCTCTAATGATTTCGGAATTTCTATTTTTTCTGCTGACTCTTTTATTTTTTCTAATATTTCTTTCTCTGTCATAAAATCATTCCTTTCTCTATGACCTTTTTGTGTTTAAATGCTGATTTAATTTTTATTGGAGTTTTCCTGCAAGCTTTTTCAACGCCCGGCTCTCTTTTGAACGTATGGTATTCTCGTTCATATGTAAAAGCTCTGCCATCTCTCTGCTGGTGTATCCCGCAAAAAGATGCATGCTGATAATCAATCTGTCTTCTTCTTCCAATTCAAAGAAAATCTTTCGCACCAATGCCCCCTCTTCTACCTGCTGTCCCGATGATTGTTCCTGCAATTCTTGCGGAAGCTCGACTGTTTTATTTGCATATTCCCGCAATTTGTTTTTGCACTTGTTTGATAGAATTTTGAACATCCAGCCCCGAAATGCTTCCTCACTGCGCAGCTTTGGAATCGCCGCAAAGGCATCCACAACCGCTTCACTGACCGCATCCTCCGCATCCTCTTTATCCCTCAATGTGTAGAGAGCAAACCGGTATAAATCCGGGTAGATTTGCCGATATAATTCAGCAAACGCTTTGGTGTCTCCTTTTTTTGCTTTTTTTACCTGCTGCAGATAATTTTCCATAACTTACCTCATGTCTCTTCCTTGTGAATCTAATCAACTGCTGTTTCTTCTTTCTTTTATCTTATATAGGATTATCCCAAATATTGAGATGGCAAGCAATACAAATGTGATAGCTATCATTCCAAAATACATAAGTTCCGGAACCTCTATCCATTCTGATGTAATTTTCATCTTAGATTCCTCTTTTTCTCATATGAGTCTGCATATGCTTTTTTTGTATTTATATATATAGACGGAAAAAAGTGGCAAAGTGTTGCATTAAATTTAAAAAAATTTAGCAGAGGTGTTCTTTGCACACTCTGCGCTATAATTTCTTAGCATAGAACACTCTGCCGGTTTCCCAGATACGCGGGTGTATGGCTTATGACTCCCGCAAAAAAATGGCAGATGCTTTGTGCCTTTACACATAACATCTGCCTGACAAGCTTCTATATTTATTTCGGAATATATACTGCAAAAGTAACAGTTCCGTCTTCGTTTAATGTAAATGTTTCAATGTCTAAAGTATCTAATGTACCGGAATAACTGTAAGAAAATCGCTCACACATTCCTGTTTTTCCATCCGGGAAAAGATCATCAACAGGCAACTTACCAGAACCGTAGCCTCCTCCTTCTAATTCATACTCATATGAGACCATGCCATCACTATCCGGAGTTAAAACTTTTACCGTGCTTTCTACCGGCATTGCATATTCATTAATATTTTCCGGTGTAATTTTACTCATCCATTCATCAACCTCTGTTGACTCAATTTCCATTTCCTCTGAAGATTTCTGCTCCATTTTTTCCAAATAGGCTTTTACTGCTGCTGCATCTGCTTTTGATTCATCAAGCGGTAAGTCAAATAACGCATTTAAGCCTTCATAAGATTCATTACGGGAAATTTCACCTGTCACTTCATCAAATATATATGCATCTGCCTGATAAAATGTTTCATCTAATACGCATAAGTAAAGCTTCTGGTCAGCAAAAATTTCTACATTATCACAAACGCATAAGCGGTATAAAACTCCATTTTCAACAATATCCTGATAACCGCCTGTCATAGTTGTCACATTATAATGAGCTGGGTTATAACCATTAATTAAAGGTGATACAAAAAAGGACGTGTCAGAATAGAAATCATCATTTGTCTCTGCCATAGGAGTGCCGTCTGCATTTTTGATTGCGACAACAGAATAAGTTTTTCCCTCAGACAAATCTGCCTCGTCTGTGTAATCTGACAATTCCTTTCCGGAAATTACGCCAAGCAGTGTGACATCATATGTCCCATAACTTTGTGTTTCATTAATAATAATTGCGTTTTCCTCTGTAAAAGCATCTGCAAGACGACTGTCCTCAAACTTTTCTGCCACTTTATCCGGTGCAAGATATTTCCATGCTGCAAATGCTGATATGGAGCCTACTCCAAGCACAAGTAGTGCAGAAAAAACTACTGCCGGTATTTTTTTTGTGTTCTTTCTCTTCATAGTTGTTCTCTCACTTTCCTGATTCAGGATTCTCTGGTTTAACCAGAAATCCGGTTCTTCTGTTGGAGTAAGGGCCTGTTTTAATAAATCATCTATGTCTTTTTTCATCTAAAACATCCTCCAATTCTTTTTCTAATACTTTTCTTGCCTGATGCAATCTGCTTTTTACTGTCCCCGCAGGGATCTTAAGGGTAAATGAAATTTCTTCCACACCTTGCTCTTCCATATAAAAAAGCAGCACCACCATTTCTAACCGCTTCGGCAGTTTTTTTACCGCTGCACGTACAGCTTCTGTTTCTGCTTTTCCAAGCATATATTCCTCCGGGGATGGCTCTAATGATTTTACCTGTTCCATTTCCTGCGTTTCAATTTCTGTGCTTCCTCCGGTAATCCTCTTTCGCCATGCATACTTTCGCTTTCTGTTTTTCCATATGCGAAGTGCAATCGAAAGGAGATAACTTTTGGGGTTATTCTGAAACTGTATTTTTTCAGCCAGCTCAATAGCTTTTAAAAATGTATCCTGATATAAATCATCTGCTTCCTGTTTATTGCCGGTAAGATATCTGCAAAATGCATAAATATCTTTCCCATACTCTAAAATGCATCGTTCAAGTTCGTTTTTTGTCATTTTTTCTCCACTTCCAAGACGTCTTTTAAAGAGGTTTTTTGCCCTTCACTTATATATTGTAATAACTTTCTGTTTGGTTCAAACTTTTTTAATTTATGTGCTGCTACTCCAAAATAAAAACAACCAACCTCTTTCTATTTGATAGAGGTTGGTTGTCCGCTTATTGTACTTTCAATTATGCTTCATTTATAACACTGCTACACATTTAAAAACCGCTCCCATTCTTCCACATCGTGACTTCCGCTGACTGTCAGGCTGTAAGTATGCTCGTTTGGCGCATCAATTGTAAATATGTATTTGTTTTCCTGCTTTTCTAAAGAATAAAGGTTTCCATCTGCAAATTCCTTCATAACATTAAGACGCTCTTCCTCTGCAACAATCACATCCTCGAAAGCTTCTCTTAAATTTCCATTTGCGTCATATACCTTATATCCCTCTTCTATGAGTGATTCAATCACAGCATCTTCTATTTTAAAAAGGAGATTGTTCGCCCGCATCTCGCGGATATCCCGGTTACAGCTATTTTCCGGTTTGATTTTTACGTCATCTATTATGATATGGAAAAATCCGCTTGTAATCTGCAAGTCCTGAATATGTGTTTCTGAAAAGTTAAAATTTGCCATTTCATCTATTGTTTTGTAATTCATCCTTCTATTGTTCCTTTCGCTTTTTTGCACAAGCTTATCATAACATTCTTTTACTTTGACTGATATAGCAGTTTTTATTTTACGTTTCCCGCAGTTCTGAGAAACTTGCAAAGTGTATTTCTCATAATTACTTCCACAATTCACCCCATACTGTATCACATAAAGTAGTACAGTATTCTTTTGAAAAATTACCATCCTGAGCAATAATGGCATTTTTGGATGCCAACTCTTCTGTATAATTCGAAAGGGGATAGGTGGTAACTCCGTTTATTCCTTCTTCCAAATGACACACCACTGCTGTTACTCCATAATCTAAAATAAATCCATTGCCTTGTTCATCCTGACCAATCGTAACTTCTGCCATTCCGCCAACCATACGGTTTGCAATATCCTCGCCACTGCTTGCTGTCCAGTTGACAAAGTTTCCTAACGAGTAATAAACAAGCATTTCATTTCCTGTCTCTTCATCCACCAAAAGCTCAATTGGTTCGATAACATGCGGATGTGTTCCCAAAACAAGGTCTACGCCGTTTTCTAAAAACAGTTTCGCCCATTTCTCCTGTTCCCCGGAAACACCAAGCTCATACTCTGTGCCCCAGTGTGGACAAACCACTGTAAAATCAGCCAGTTCCTCGGCTTTTTTTATATCTGCTAATACCTTTTCTTCCTCTAAAAGATTCACAGCATATGGCATATCCGACGGAATCTCAATTCCATTTGTTCCATAGGTATAATTTAAGATAGCAATCTGTATGCCATCCTGCTCGTAAATATAGATGTTATCCTGCTCTTCCTGACTTTGATTCATCCCTAAGACCGTTGTTCCCGGGTAACTATTTTTCCAGAAATTCAGGCAGTTTTTTACTCCTTTTTTTCCTTGGTCAAGTGCGTGGTTTGTGGCATGACAAATCACATCAAAGCCTGCATTTACCAAGGCATCTCCTGCTTCGTAAGGTGCATTAAAGCATGGATAGCCGGAAATACCAAGCTCTTCTCCTCCAATGATAACCTCCTGATTGACTAACGCTATATCTGCTGCCTGAATTTTAGTTTTGGTATTTAAAAAAATTGCATCAAAGTTATAGCTTCCGTCCTCCTGCAGAGCACTCTCTTCCACAGGCGTATGTAGCAGCATATCACCTACCATGATAAGTGAAGTAGATGGTCCCGTATAGACTGCTTTCTCTTCCTGTCCTGCTCCACTAACATCCTCTGAATTATCTTCCACTCTAGCATCTGCGGTTTTGTTATCATTTAAATTCTCATTTTCTAAATTACCATCATTTTGATTATCCACATTTTTATTATTTTCTGCATCGTTATCCACAGATGCTTCCTCTGCACCGTTGAAAAAATGTGCAACTTCCTGTCCGTCACAACCGGACAAAAGAAGTCCTGAAATCAAAATTCCGGTTGCTATGATTTTTCTATTTTTCATTATGGTAACTAAAATCCTCCCCTACAGCAATGCCTGATAAACATCTCGCTTGCTGATGCCTCTGTCCTTTGCCACCAGCTTCATTGCTTCTTTTCTTGCAATGCCCTGATTCTCATAAACTGCCATATGTTCTTCCAAAGACATCGCTTCCCAGCTCTTTTTTTCTTCTTCAGCGATTTCTTTAAATGTCTTTCCCTCCAATACCAGAACATATTCACCCCGGGGTTCATTGTCTGCATAATATAAAAGCGCATCAGAAATTGTCGTTAATGTCTTTTCTTCATAACGCTTGGTTAATTCCCTGCAAATAGATATTTTGCGATCTCCAAGACTTTCAAAAAGCTCTTCTAAGGTTTTTACCAGATGGTGTGGTGCTTCGTAAATAATAATGGTTCTTGTTTCATTTTTCAGTTGTTCTAACACCAACGCCCGATCTTTTTTATCTCTTGGCAAAAAAGCCTCAAATGCAAATCTTCTTGTTGGAAGTCCTGACATCGTCAATGCCGTAATACATGCTGCCGCCCCCGGAAGAGATGTTACTTCAATTCCTTCTTCATAGCAGATGCGCACCAAATCCTCACCCGGATCGGAAATCCCCGGTGTTCCCGCGTCTGTAATAAGCGCAATATTTTTTCCTTCCCTAAGCTTGTCCACCAGCTGATATGCCTTATCAATTTTGTTGTACTCGTGGTAGCTTGTCATCGGTGTCTTTATTTCAAAATGATTCAACAGCTTGATAGAATTTCTTGTATCCTCTGCCGCAATCAAATCCACTTCTTTGAGTGTCCGCAGTACACGGAATGTAATATCCTCCAGATTTCCAATTGGTGTTGCGCACAAATATAATTTTCCTGCCATAAGGAATCCTCTCATTCAAATAAAGTAAAGTGCCAGCTTCACTGACACTTTCTTTATTATACGCTACATTCTTATTTTTCACAACTTATCAGTTGTTCCCACTGTTCATTTCCCTTCATGTAGGAAAAAGTCTCCTCATCCTGCAGTATTTCCATGAGATGTTTTTTTAGTTCTTCTTTAAAATCCGTACTCACATCCCCAAAAGTCATATGCTCAAAAAGTGCTGACTTTCGAAAAGCCATAATTTCTCCATAGCTTTTCAGCATTTTTTTTACAATCTGAAGCGTTTCTTCTACATCTTTTTTGGCAATTGCAAGTTCAATTTTTCCAGAAACCTCCGTGTATTCTCCCATATCAAACAGTCTTGCCAAAAGCTCCTGCTTTTCTGCTAACATTTGCGCCTTTTCCAGATGATTGTCCTCCATTGCAAGTGCATATATATTCTGAAATGTCATGCTGATGCTCTGATATCCTGAAAAAAGCAGCTCCTCATACACTTTATATGCTTCCTCTTTTTGATTTGTTCTGCTATAAAGCATCGCCTGTTTTCTTTTCCGTTCCGGATTTTCCTTTGAAAAATAAGAAAGATACTGCTCTGCTTTTTTATATTCCTCAAGTTTAAAATAATAGTAAAACAACGCCTCTGCTGCTTCATTTCGTATTTCTTCCTCATCGCTTTCGAGAACACGAACATAATAATCTTTGATTTGTTCATCATATTCTTTTGCGTTCACAACATTCCCCATGCTTCGGTACGCATCTAACACTTGCACCATCCATAAAATCAAACGCTCTGAGTTTGGATATTCTTCTATTTTTTTCTTCGCCCATTCAAAAACCTCAGCAAAAGGCTCTGTTCTCAAGCGATTATTTGCTTCTTCTACCAAACGTCCCATCTCTTCATCACTAATCGTTTCCTGAAAAGATAATAATGTATCTGTATTAATATTTAAAAGTCTTGCAATTGGCACAAGCAAAGTAATATCCGGAAAGGAATTTCCATTTTCCCATTTGTTAACTGCGGGTGCTGTTACTCCAAGCCGCTTTGCCATTTCCTCCTGTGTGAAATTCATTTCTTTTCGATATTTTCTGATTACGTCACCTATCTGCATATTTTCGCCTTTCTTCGTGCCGGCTGCTCTCTCTAAAGAATTCTTATCTTAAGTATATCTGAGGTTTTAGAAATCTACAATTGAACTATCGTTAACTATCGGGAAATTTTTTTAACTATCTTTTATATTCCTGATATGATAAAACGCGGCATGTCAGATGAAAACATCCGGGCATTAGCAGAATGCCCGCAGAATATGATAGACGAAGTAAGAAATGACTTAAATTTCTTATATCACATATATCTTACTTATTCATCTTCCTGAATAAACAATACGCCTAAAGTTCCCGGTCCACAATGACTTGAAATTACACATCCTGCTCTGGTAATAAGAATTTCTTCAAAAATATTTAAACTCTCTGAATAATCATAAACGGATTGAATTGTCTCCTCATCGCTGCCGGAATGTGTAATGAATACGCGGTCTTTCTTTGCTTTCTTCAAGCTATCTTCCATTGCCTTTACATAATTTAATACAACTGCAGACATCTTTCCCCTGTATTTTTCTGTTGGCTTCATTTTACCAGCTTCCACAACAATCTTTGGATGAAGCTTCAACATACCTCCCGCCATTGCAGTAAGTCCGCCGCATCTGCCACCCCGATAAAGATAAGTAAGGGTGTCCACAACAAAGCTTGCACGTACCTGTGGTTTGATTTCTTCCATTTTTGCGGCAATTTCTGCTGCACTTTTTCCCTCTTTTGCCATAATTGCAGCTTCGATTACCATTAAACCAATGCCGGTAGAAAGATTTGCAGAGTCCACAATCTGAATTTTATTCTCTGCTCCTAATTCCTCTGCTGCCATACCCATCACATTTACTGTTGTTGACATGTCACCGGATATGGAAAAGCAAACGATTTCCATGCCCTGCTCAATATATGGGCGAAAAGCATCCATTGTCATATCAATTGAGGCTGCAGATGTTTTTGGCGTTGCCTTGTTTTCATCCGACCATTGATAGATTTCATCCGGTGTGATGCTTTTTCCATCCAGATATTCCTCCTCTCCTAAAACAATGTGTAATGGGATAATATCCACCTCATATTTTTTTACAAGCTCTTCTGATAAATCACATGTACTGTCTGAAATAATCTTTACCATTCTCTTTCGCTTCCTTTCTTATTTTCACACAAAAGCATTCAGTAAAAATATATCGTCTAAAGTTCTCTGCCAGCTATTCTAATACTCTTTTCGTCTGGAAATCTTTTTTCTTCTATTTTAAACGCGGTGCGGGTTGTTGATAAAACATTATTTCTCCGATTCATACCCGTAGATTTCATAAATTTCATCAGTATACACACCCTGCTCTTTGTATACAATCAAAGGTTTCTCGATTGTCATGCGGGATTTACCACCACGCAGACCTTCAATTAAAACCATGTTAGGTTCTTTATCAATAAAAGGATGCACCAGCCGCATACGCTTTGGTTCGATTTTATACTCCACCATCTTGCTTAAAATTTCGGCCAGACGAAACGGACGATGCACCATATAAAAACGTCCTCCATTAACCAACAGCCTTGCACTTTCTCTTAAAATATCGTCCAGTGTGCAAAGTACCTCGTGGCGGGCAATTGCTTTCGCCCGGGATGGTGAGTTTTCGCCGTGAGTTCCAATCATGTAAGGTGGATTTGTGGTAATTACTTGAAAAGAAGATGCTCCAAAAATTTTTGAAGCATCTTTAATATCACCTGTTACAATTTTTATTTTTTCATCCAAATGATTATAGGAAACGCTGCGACGTGCCATATCAGCACTTTCTTCCTGAATTTCTAACGCCATAAAGTTCTCACCCTGTGTCTTTGCTTCCATCAGAATCGGAATAATTCCGGTACCGGTTCCAAGGTCTAAAACCTTTTCCCCTTTCTTTGCATTGGCAAAACCGGATAACAGCACCGCATCCATACCAAAGCAGAATCTCTTCGGGTCCTGGATAATACAGTAACCATTTCTGTGGAGCTCGTCTACGCGTTCGCCCTCATGAACAAAATTATTTATTGTCATCGATTCTTGACTTTCCTCCGCGATCCTCTAACGCTGCCAGCTCTTTCATTTCTTCCGCTGTAAGCTTCACATCTTTCTTACGTCTCGGTTTGAATTTCAACTGGTCGCTGTGATATTCACGCATTTCTTTTTCATCATTGACTTCTACTAAAACCTTCACTAACTGACGAAGTACGTTGACAGAAGATACTTCTCCCTTCATTCCATCATCTGTTGTAACTATGTCTCCCACATTTGGAAGACGGCTGTTTAAGTACTCGTAGGTTTCTTCTTCGTTTTTCAGACAGCACATTAATCGTCCGCAGACGCCGGAAATCTTTGTTGGATTTAAGGATAAATTCTGTTCTTTTGCCATCTTAATGGATACCGGAGCAAATTCGGATAAAAATGTGTGACAGCAAAGCTGTCTTCCACAAATTCCATATCCTCCCATAATCTTTGTCTCGTCCCTGACACCAATCTGACGAAGCTCGATTCGTGTACGAAAAACTGCTGCCAAATCCTTTACCAGTTCACGGAAATCGATTCTTCCATCCGCTGTAAAATAAAATAACAGCTTATTATTATCAAATGTATATTCTGCCTCCACCAGCTTCATGTCCAAGTTATGTTTTGCAATTTTTTCCAAGCAAATCTTGTATGCTTCTTTTTCTTTTTCACGATTCTTCTCTGCGATTTTTTCATCCGCTTCTGTTGCAATACGAATGACCGGTTTCAATGGCTGAATCACACTTTCTTCAGAAACTTCACGGACATCCATCATAACCGTACCAAGCTCCACGCCACGGGCAGTCTCTACAATCGCATGCATTCCTGCCTTTAAATCTAAATCTCCCGGTCCGAAATAATATATTTTTCCAGCATTACGAAACCGGATTCCTACTACCTTTACCATGTTAGTTCTCCTTTATTGTCAATAGCAGAAGCTCGATAACCAAATCAAAATTAACATTTGCATTCAAACGAAGTTTGGCTTTCTGCAATGCTTCAATTATAACTTCGACTCCACTATAAGAGCTTTTTTCTGCCTGTCTTTTTATGTCATAGACCTCATCCTTAAAAATGAGTCCATTTACATCACCTGTTGCTTTAAAATATAATACGTCACGATACCAGACCATCATTAAGTCAAAGTAATCGTTGATTTCCAATTTATACTCACTAATCTGCTTTACAGCTGCGGTCATTTCGTATAAATCTATCTCATTTAACCGCTTGATTAACTGTAGAGCGGAAGATTTCATCTCATTAAAATCATCCGAAGAAGCAAGCTGAATTGCTTTTCCCACATTTCCCTGGGCAAAAGCCACACAAACATCTGCCTGATAATCAGGAATCTGATAATCACTCATCAAATATTTCTTGATTTTCTCATCCTGAACAACCTTCAGATTTAAAGTTACACAGCGGGACAGGATTGTTGGCAGAAATGTAGACGCATTTGTTGTCAGCAATAAAATAACTGCGTATGCCGGCGGCTCTTCGATTGTTTTCAACAAAGCATTCTGCGCCTGCTGATTCATCTTTTCTGCTTCATCAATAATATAGATTTTGTGTCTGCTGCTGTACGGCTTCACGTCTATATCATTATTCAGCTGACTTCTGATATCATCAACAGAAATAGTATTCGGTTTTTCATGTGTCACATAGATAATATCCGGCTGGTTGTGTCCAACTGCCTGCTTACAGGAGTGACATTCCATACATGGTTCATTTCCACCTTTTTCACACTGCAATGCAGCGGCAAAAGCTTCCGCGAGCATCATTTTTCCTGACTTATCCGGTCCATTTAAAATATAGGCATGTGATACTTTATCCATTGTAATGGCATTCTGCAGATGCTCAATAATCTGCTCATGCCCAATAATCTCTTTAAATTCTGGCATGCTTTTTTGCTCCATTTTCTTTTACGATTTCTGTTTATATGCTGCTTATCCTACGTTAAAATATCCAGCAGAAGTCCGGCAATTTCCCCGATTTTTCCAAGGATTGCAAGATGATTCTGCTCATCCTTCACTAACTCCTGTGCCAGTTCATCCAGATTTTCATCGATTTTCTTAATGATTCCATAAACTCTGTGACGGCCTTTACGATCTAAGAAATTTTCTCTGGAAAATTTGTGGGAACGATAAACAACCTCATTTAAGAAATCACGAATCAATCCCCGATATGCCTTCATATCCCGGATATCCATGTGTTGTGCAATACGGTTTCCCTGGGCGGTGATGTCATTCATCAGCGTATCAATTTTTGCCTGAAGCTCTGCGTCCGTAATTGCACTCGACAATGTAAACTTAAATGAGCCATCGCCTCTCTCCACGGTTCCCGTATCCGGTACCTGTGTTACCTGCTGCATACTATTTACTTTTAAATCCACGATGCTCACCCTCTCTCCAAGTCCAAAATGAAATTGAGAATTTCTTTCTTTGTTTCTTCTAAATTATTGTTTATAAAACGCTTTTTAATTCCGGCATCCGCCAGTTTTTCCTCGGAAAAATCCTTTGCATCCGCCAAAAATCTTCTGCAAAGTTCTTCATATTTTGGCTCTTTCTGTTGCTTCTCACGATGTAACGCTCTTGTTAAACGTTCTCCATCCTCTACTTCAATATATATCGGAATTACGTTCTCATTTCCGAAGTAGTCTCGGATTTTTACATAGGCCTCCAGCGTTCCAATCAGCAGATAATCCTGATGCGCCAAATCAATCTGACTATCATTTACAGTAAAATATTTCCATACTCCATGTACGGTACTGTATGCGCGCAGTTCAATAATTTTCCCCTGTGCCTCAAGTTCAGAAACCTTTTTTTCATCGCAGAAAAAATATTCTACACCATCTTTTTCCCCTTCACGCACCGGTCTTGTGGTATATGGAATAATTTTTTTTAAGGAAAGTGCAGAATCCTCTAATAATTCCTTATATATTGTATCTTTCCCTGTTGAGCTTTTTCCCATTAAACAATAAATTCTGCCCATTTTTATTTCCTTTTTTAGTATAATATAGTCTTTAAAAATATACAATCTTTATCCGTTTTTCGGACAATCCATCATAGCCTTCCACCATAAGCCCCATTTCCATACAGTCTTCTATCCGTTTTAGAAGATCAGCTGTAATCACTTCCCCCGGAACAATTACCGGGATTCCCGGCGGATAAAGATAGATGTACTCGGCAGAAATCTGATTTACCGCTTCCGAAAAAGAAACCTCTTTTGCAGGCTTTTCCAATGCCTCATAAATTTGCAGGCGGGATGCATTTTTCTGATACATCTTTTCAATGAATTGATTTCCGGCAAAAGGCATCTTGAAAGGTTTTGCTAATAAAATATCTTCTTTTTCCACTTCATCATCAATCTCATGAAGAGCCTTGCTAAGTCGTAACAATCCCTCTTTTTCATCCATAATAGAAGTCATTCCCAGCACATAATAGCCCGAAACCATTTCCATCTGTAAATGATAATTATTTAACAATTTCTCATGCAGTGTTTGACCTGTCATTCCTGCCTTTTCTGTAAAAATCACAATCTTTGAATCATCCCAGTCATAAACATCCGCTTTTGATAAATCTTTCTTATTTAATACATGTAAATAATTGAGGTCTGCTACTGATTTATAAAATTCATCCAGCATACCGTTATATTCTGCAAACAACTTATTTCCATCTTTCTTTAGCATTCTTACACAGGTATCCATACCTGCCATAAAAAGATAAGATGGCGAACTGGTCTGAAAAATTCCAAGATAACGTTCTACTTTATCCGCCAAAATCCGTTCAGAACAAATGTGTAGAAGTGCCGTTTGTGTAAAAGAAGGAAGTGTCTTGTGAAGACTCATAATCACTGCATCCGCACCAAGGTTCACCGCATTTTGAGGAAATGCATCTGAAAAACCAAAATGTGCACCATGTGCCTCATCCACAATCAGAGGAATTTCTTTTTTATGAACCACTTCTGCAATTTTTGCAATATCCGATACGATTCCCTCATAGGTTGGAGAGGTGATTACGACTGCCTTTACATCCTGATTTTCATTCAATGCAGCTTCTACCTGCTCTGCTGTTATCTGTCCCTGAATACCATTTTCTGTAATTACAGGATAAAGATATTCTGCCTCAAGTTCATTCAAAAACAGGGCATGATATACCGCTTTGTGACTATTACGTGCGGCAAGTATTTTCTCTTTTTTTCCGGTAGAGGCACATATTGCAGCCAAAAGACCACAAGTGCTTCCATTCACCAGATAATAGCATTTTCTTGAACCATATAAATCAGCTGCTCTCTGCTGCGCCTCTTTTAGAATCCCTGTCGCATGATGAAGATTATCAAAACCATCTATTTCTGTAATATCAATTTGATATGGATTTGGAAACTCTAGATTTGCTCTCTTGTGTCCCGGCATATGAAAAGGATACATATCAGTTTTTGCGTATTGTATCAGTATCTCATTCAGATATTGCATAGAAGCATTGTCCTTCCTAACATAAGTTTAATCCAAATAACGTCCCAACTCCGGCATCCAATCTCCAAAAAATATCTCATCCCTGCTGATACAATTCCAGATAGGAGTCAGAAAACGATTCAATCTTTCCATCAGTTCCTGCCAGGTTGGAATAACAACGTTTGAATTTTTTTCTTTCCGCAACGGCTTTGCATACTTTTCCCAACGTTTCGCCATATAGCCATAGTCCTTATATCCGGCAATCATACTGCCCCTATCTTCCGTACGGCTAATACCATTTTCCTCGCACAAAAGTGTTAACGTATCTTTGATACGTCTTCCGTCCACCGGTTCTTTGGAAATAATCCGATATGCAATATCATAACACTTCATGGAAGAAACAAGCTCCAAATAAGTCACTATCTCTAACAACTGCTCTGCGAGAATTGTTTCCGCCGGATAATGACGGTATTCAATTTCCTCGTTTTCATGCATAAAAAGCTTACGCATCCGCTTCTCCGGGGTAATTCCATGCAAATAATGTGGTCTTACTTCAACAGAAAATGGTACCTTCATTTCTTCATATTCCGCAGTAACCTGAACTTTTAGTTGTTCATCTATCCACTGATAATTCCATTTCCAACGGATTCCCTTTGTTTTTTCTTTCACAAAAATATTTTGAAGCATTAATTCTGCAAGCTCTTTGGAAAGCTTCTGTCCCGCCACCAGTTTATCTGTTTTTACAATCTTTTCTTCTGTATGATAAATAAAATCCAGTGTCAGATAGAAATTCTCCTGATACCCACCAATTTCAAAAACATCCTCATTTTTCAACCAGAGATTTTTGGAAAACTCGGAATCCGATACCAGATACATAAATTCCTCTACAATGTAACCTGCCAAAATACTTGAAAAGGGAATCCCCAAATCTTCACTTTTCTTTTTTAATTCTGCTTTCTTTATGCGTTCATGATTCATTTAAAGCCAGACTCCTATCACATTCTGTACTTTTTTCACAACTCGACGCTCTCGTGCGTACTGCATCAGCTTCGCGATATCTTTTTTGGGATCGTTGATATATGCCATAAGCCCTTCTTTAAAGAAGTTACGCTCCATCTTATCCTCATATTTTAAACAGTCACAAATCAAACGCTCTCTGTCAAAAATCTTCATCTTCGTACCCCCGAAATCAATTTCGGTCACGCCAAGTGTTAATACTTCTGGTTCTGTGTACATTGGAATCACCTTTGGATAATCCATTTTAAAACGGGACTTTGATGTATTTTTATCTATCGCGAGCCTCCATCCATAAGGCTTCTTACTGATATATCCATATGCATACAAGCCACTCTCCAAGTTAAGAACTGCATCCGGAAACAGCTTTGCGATAAGCTCCTCCTCTGAAAAATCACTAATGCGAATCGTATAGTATCCACTTTTTAAACGAATCAAATCACCTTTTTCAACAAAATCAAGGATTCTGCGATAGTCGATTCCCAGTTCATTTAACGTTCTTTTCTTCACAATACCGCCGTTTTTCAGAATAAATTCCTTTACCTTGTCTAACACTAATTCTCTTTTCTCATTAATCACATATGACTCTGACATTTTTCCGCTCCATGAATTTATTTGTGGTACTTATTTTAATATAATCCTTTAAAGTTGTAATGTCAATTTATTACTTTTTTCCTGAACTTCCAAGCTTTTACAAACTGTCGGCATCTCTTTTTATTACAAGCTTTTCCTCATAAAAAAACAGAAGTTCAAATTTTTATTGTAAGACACGCGGAATTGTCTTATAATCAAAACAGACATTTTTCTTTGTCTTTTTTGTCTGTATAAATCATGCTTATTTTTTATATACATATTGATAAAAGGAGTCTTTTTTATGGATTATTCCAAACCTACTTTACGAAAAAATCCTTCCCGCGAAACCTGTGAAGGAATTATCAAACGAATTCTGATGACTGAGATTTTAGAAAAAGGAAAAAATGAACACTTCAAAACTGCAGCGGATTTTATGAATTACTTTCAGTCACTTTATCCTGCTTCCGATGCTCTGACGAAACAGGTTCAGCGTGCAGTTAAATCTTTAAACATGCCAAAGGATGAATTTGGTTATTTTATTCCAAATAAAACCGCCGAGCAGTTGGGACACGAAACAGAGCTTCGGGAATTATTTAAAAAATCCCATGTTTCTGTTTCTTCCATGGAAGAATTAAAACCTTTTTTCCTTTATGTGGATAAGGAATTGAAATCATATCTGATTCATACTCTGGAAAATTCCCCTCTTTTCGAAGGAAAATATGCCACAATCGTGGAAACCAACAATGGGATTATTTTTTATACAAAAAATATATCTCAACTCGAGATTCTGATAAACAGTTTAATTGTGTAAAATTTACAAACAATTTAGGTATGGTCTTAAAAAACCAAAAAAGACAATGTTTCTAAGGAAACATTGTCTTTTTATTTTTAATCTGAATTGTTTGACTGTCCAAATAAATACTTTTAGGTTTTCATCTGATACTTTTGACCTATCTGCGATATCGTCTTCTTCGAACTTTATTTCTCTTTGTCTGAAACTGCTCTCTTCGATGTTTTCGAACCATCATATTATGACGAATAATATAGAAATTATCATATGACCATTTTCCACAAATAACTAAAATCAATAGTACAATGACAGCAATTACAATTAAAACAATTTGCATTGGTTTAATCTTTATGGTTGCTACAACTTCTTCCTCTGCTGTATTCTCTGTTTTTTGATTATCAAACACATATCCCTGAATCATCACACCTGTTGTCTTGATGTCTGCTGAACCAACATCTCTTCCCGCATAAGTGTAAGAAATTGTTCCGGCAATATTTGATACTTCATTATTATAAGATATAACCGATTTTGCATCTGCAAATTCTGCTGTTTTTGGTATAACAAGTACTGCTGTTTCATCTAATTCTACAAACGAATCATTTGTATTCAGAGTTCCACTTTTTTTTCCGGCATTGGCAGTATAATCTGTCTCGTTTTCTGATATATTTAATGCCTGAAAATTGTCAAAGCAATAGTCAAATAAATTTGTCGTATCTGTCCATTGATTTGGTGACTCTGTATTCATTACCACACAAATCAAATTCATTCCATCTTTTTCTGCAAAGGTAACAAGTGTGCTTCTTGCCGCATCCGTATATCCGGTTTTTCCACCTACACAATTTTCATACACATATTTTGTTGAACGATACGGAACAAGCATTTCCTGATGATTACGAAGAATTGTCTCTTCCTCATGTTTGTTGGTTGGTGGTATCGTATATATTTTTGTTCCGGTAATAATACGGAATGTTTCATTCTTGTATGCTGCCTGTGCAATCAATGCCATATCTTTACAGGTTGTATAATGATTTTCATCATGAAGTCCGTGAGGATTTGCAAAATGTGTATTGGTACATCCAAGCTCTTTTACTTTTTCATTCATCATGTCTACAAAAGCTTCCATACTTCCCGCGACATGTTCGGCGACAGCATAGGCACATTCATTTGCCGACTCGAGCATTACTGCATAAAGACACTGTTCCATTGTCATCTGCTCGCCATAGTCTCTTGCTATTCCGGACCCTTCTGTTTCATCAATTGATTCATCTGAAAATGTTACCACTTCATTTAAATCTGAATTTTCTAATGCTATCAGCGTGGTAAGAATTTTTGTAATACTAGCCGGGTAATGAGTCTCCTCACTGTTTTTCTCATAAAGGACTGTTCCGGTAGATGCTTCCATTACAATAACCGACGGCGAAAGTGTTTCCGGTGCCTCCGGCCAATAATCGGCTGCCAAAGCTTTCATCGGATTTGTCTGCAACATACAAAAAATGCTAAGAACCGCTGCAAGCGTTTTTTTCCATTTTAATCTATTTTTCATTTATATAACTCCATTCACATATCTCTGGGATTATCCGCAGTTTCACAACTTTATAACATAGTTATGATATACTATTATCAGTATAAAGGTAGAAAAAAATACATGCAACTATTTTTCCGTAAATTTTCTTTCCTGACATTTCCTTGAAATTCTGATTCCTATCGTTTCCCTGTATTTAAGTATGGAAAATCCTTACTTTTTATTGTAGAATACAACATAGATATTATTTCGCATTTATTTTAAGAAAGGTTTTATTATGAGATTAAGAAATATTCCAGGTGCTGACGAAGCAATTGAGCAAAGTATCTATTGTATAAAAAATCCAAAAGAACAGAAAGGAAGCTGGCAGGCGCAGTTTGAAAAAAAGCAGCCTTTACACATTGAAATTGGTATGGGAAAAGGGCGCTTTATCATGGATATGGCTGCTCTGCATCCGGAAATCAATTACCTTGGGATTGAACGCTATTCTAGTGTTTTACTCCGCGCGCTTCAGAAAATGGAATTAAATCCTCTTCCTAATTTAAAATTCATCTGTATGGATGCAGCTGAGGTGGAAGAAGTTTTTGCGCAGGAAGAGGTTGACCGTATTTACTTAAACTTCTCCGACCCATGGCCAAAGGACAGACATGCAAAACGCCGCCTTACCTCCCGCCAGTTCTTTGCACGTTATGACAAAGTTCTTAATCAAAATGGCCATTTGGAATTTAAGACAGATAATCAGGATTTATTTACCTTTTCATTAGAAGAAATTCCGGAAGCCGGCTGGCATTTGGATGCTTCCACCAGAGATTTACACCATGATGAAGTTTTAAATGATGGAAATGTAATGACAGAATATGAAGAGAAATTTTCTTCTATGGGAAATCCAATCTGTAAACTGATTGCATCAAGATAAGAAAAAAAGCGTCGCTGCGCGGCGCTTCCGAAAACGCTTCGCGTTTTTACATTATAGAAAGATCTTTCACTCATTAGCGTGACAAGGTCTTTTTATAATACAAAAAAGCACCAACCCCACAGTTCATGCTGCAAAATCGGTACTTTTATAGTGCGCCTCCAGGGGTTCGAACCCTGGACACCCTGATTAAGAGTCAGGTGCTCTACCAACTGAGCTAGCAGCGCATATCGTATTCATTTCTTAACGCTTACCGCGTCAACAATTAGTATTATATATAATATCATTACAAAATGCAAGTGTTTTTTTCAATTTTTTTCAAAAATTTTTTTACTCAAATTTCGCACATAACAAATGTAGAGTGTTCAAGTATATACAATGCTTCATAGCCTAAGTTTATTTATGAAACTTTATAACTTCTAAGGAAGGTATTGGAAGCCGTCGGTACTTAGGCACCGTAGTTTGGTGCCTTATGTACCGTTACGGTTGACACTAAGCGGGAGCGTCCTGACGTGAAGTTATATGGATTCATAAATATATAATGAAAACGTAAATTCCTTGTATATACTTGCACAGGGTAATGTATCTATGTGCGAAGTTTGAGTTAAAAAGTAAAACATCTGTAAATATAGGAAATCAGGAACTGTTCCTTTTTCTAAACAGTTCCTGATTTCACTACTTACTATATAACACAAACTTCGCAATTTTTATTTTGGTGGCAACTGTGTCACAGAAATAGTCTTACCATCACTGGAACAATCTACCTGACCATTTCTTGTCTCATATACTTTCGCCCCTGTATTTTCCAATGCCTTTATAACTGCATCATCCGGCATCTTCTTATTGGAGCAGGTAATAGCTGCATATTCTGCATCTACTTTCTTCACAAAAGAATTGGTATTATTATCCCCTTTTCCATGATGAGGAACTTTTAAGAAATCCACGTCCACATTCATCTGGCTGGAAAGCTCTTTTTAACGGTCATTACATGCATTACCAGTAAATAAGAATCTGTTATCTCCATGTGTCACTTTTGTAACAAGTGAAAACTCGTTTTCCATCTCAACACCTGGTTCCGCATCTTTAGATACATATGAATCTTTTAGTGGTGGATAAATCTCAATTAACAAATCATCCAAGGTAAGTTCCTTTTTGTCTTTCACATAATCCAAAGATAATCCGTGTTCCTCCAATGCTGCCATCATATCCATATAAGTATCAGAAGTCGCTTCATTG
>X314_Red_Deer__coassemble_20_pt1 | contig 41234 bp, 25 predicted proteins | sample X314_Red_Deer__metabat2_high_PE_002 | metagenome-assembled genome bin X314_Red_Deer
TGCAATTTCATTTGCAGCATTAATTGCCTCTTCCATATTAGAAGCCACAAGAATATATCCGTAATTTTCTAAGGATTTGCTGATAATTTCTTTTCTGGAAAGTTCCGCAACAAATTTATCAACCTCTGCAGAAACTTTTTCTGCAAGCTCCTCGCTTGTTGTGATTAATATTGCAGACGCCATTTCATCGTGTTCTGCCTGTGAAAGTAAATCTGCGGCAACGAAACGTGGATTTGCTGTCTCATCTGCAAGAACAAGAATTTCACTAGGGCCGGCAATGGAATCAATGCTTACATGACCAAAAACGGCTTTTTTGGCTAATGCAACATAAATGTTACCTGGTCCTACGATTTTATCAACCTTTGGAATACTTTCTGTACCAAATGCCATCGCAGCAACTGCCTGTGCACCGCCGACTTTGTATATTTTATCAACTCCTGCTTCATTTGCAGCAACTAAAGTAGAAGGATAAACCTTTCCATCTTTTCCGGGTGGTGTTGTCATAATAATATTGTCAACACCGGCAACCTTTGCAGGAAGAACATTCATTAATACAGAAGATGGATAAACTGCTTTTCCGCCCGGTACATAAACACCTACGTTTTTGAGTGCTGTTATCTTTTGTCCTAAAATAATGCCGGAATCTTTCGAATCAAACCAGGAAACCTGACGCTGTTTTGCATGATAATCGCGAATATTTACTAATGCTTTACGGATAACATCTAACAGCTTTGGGTCCACCTGCTCATAAGCTTCTTTAATTTCTTCCTCTGTTACAAGAATGTTGTCTGCATTAATAGAAGCTCCGTCAAATTTTAATGTATAATCAAAAACTGCCTCGTCTTTCTTTTCACGGACGTTTGCAATAATATCGTTTACGCGCGCTTCAAATTCACCATAGGAATTTGGACTTCTTTTTAATAAATTTTCCAGAATATTATTCTGTGTTTCTGCTGTTAATTTTAAGATTCTCATTTATCCTGATACTCCTTTCAAAAGCTGTAAGAAATCTTTTTGCCTTTCGTTTTACGATTCACGCTGTTTCTTATCTATTGTTTCTAAGCATTTGCATTCAAAACATTTTTCAAATCAGAAATCAGCTTCGTAATACGCTCGTTTTCCATTTTCATGCTGACCTGATTTACAACCATTCTTGCTGATAATGGGCAAACCTCTTCCAATACGGAGAGACCATTTTCTCTTAATGTAGAACCTGTTTCAACAATATCACAAATTACTTCAGATAATCCGACGATTGGTGCTAATTCAATAGAACCGTTTAATTTGATAATTTCAACTGTCTGATGCTTCTTATTGTAAAAATAATCTTTTGCAATATGTGGATATTTTGTTGCAACACGAATTAACTCATGATGCTGTAACAATTCTTTTGCGCTTTCCGGTCCACAGATACACATACGGCATTTTCCAAAACCAAGATCTAATACCTCATAAATATTTCTGCCTTCTTCTAAAATGGTATCTTTTCCAACAATACCAATATCGGCGGCACCATACTCAACATAAGTTGGTACGTCCGGTCCTTTTGCAAGGAAAAAACGGAGTTTTAATTCTTCATTTACGAAAATCAGCTTTCTGGTATCCTTATCTTTCATTTCTTCACAAGTGATACCAATCTGTTCAAATAATTCTAATGTCTTTTTTGCAAGTCGGCCTTTTCCAAGAGCAAAGGTCAAATATCTCATGTCTTCCATTGTCTATTCCCCCATAAATGTAATTTCTGCGATGCGGTTTCTTTCTGCGTATGCGCGATAATCGTCCTCTGTTTTGGATGCATCGCGGGCAATTAATTCCACCTGAAGTCCATGACTTCTGTGTTCTTTGGCAATCAGAATTGCTTCGCTCTGATGGTCTGGTGTATAAACAATCAGTTCTCCATGATTTGTTACCGGAATTGAAATTTTCTGTCTGGAAAGGGCCATCATCAACTGGTCCACCACAATTGCAAAACCAATGGATGCTGCATCTTTTCCAAAGTATGTTAAAAGTTTGTCATAGCGTCCGCCACGTACAATCGGTTCACCACTCCCGAAAGTATAACCTGCGAAAATAATACCGGTATAATACTGATAGCTGCTGATAATTCCTAATTCAATCGTAACGTATTTTGTAATTCCGTAAATTTCTAATACAGCAACAATTCCCTCTAAGTTTTCAATGGCAGTTAAAATGCGAGGATAATTTTCTGCTAATTCTTTTGCTTTCTTTAAATCCTCGGCACTTGTATCAAGGCTTCCAAGCATTGCAAAAAGCTGCTTTAGTTCATCGTTTAAGTCAAGTGTTGCAACAAATTCTTCTACACCAAAGAAATTCTTATTAGAAATTAAGCTTCTAAGCTCTTCTTCGTCTTCCTCTGTTACACCGGCTGCCTCTAATAATCCTTGGAAAAATTCTGCATGTCCGACGCTTAACTGGAATTCTTTCAAGCCCGCAGATAACAGACAGTCAACCACCATACATAAAATTTCCGCATCGGCATCTACACTGCTGTCACAGATTAACTCTGCACCTAACTGTGTGCTTTCTTTTAAACGTCCCTGATAGCTGCTGTTATTCGTAAAGGTATTTCCCATATACCAAAGACGGATTGGCATATCTTCACCCATAAAATATTTTGCTGCGGAACGTGCAATCGAAGGTGTAATATCCGGTCTTAAAACTAATGTATTTCCCTCTCTGTCAAAAAATTTATATAATTCTTTGGAAGGTGTTGTTCCGATTTCTTTTCCAAAAATATCAAAAAATTCAAAGGTTGGTGTCTGAATTGGATGGTATCCATATGTATTAAGAACTTTCTGTAATTGTTCCTGAAGAATTAACTTCTTCTCACATTCTTCATTATAAATGTCACGTACGCCCTCTGGTGTATGTAATAATTGATTTCTCACTGTAAACCTCCGTATACACTTTAGTAGCTATAACGCATTCGTAAGCAAGCACTTTAGTGTGCTACCATGCTACTAAAGTAAAATTATGTGTCTCATTATAGGGGAATAAGCAGTTCTTGTCAATCCCTGATTAATAAATCCTTTTGCAGCGCATCAAGATAAGGTACAAGTACACCTCTGCTTTTAGGCAAAAAAAATTCATCTTCCAGTTCCTCATATCGGAAGCTTTTTCTGCCACCCTCTTTTGCCCGCCGCCAAAATTCTATTAGTTTTTCATATCTTAAATAATAGAATTTGTCCCTGTGCGTATAACTGATAAGAAAAAAAGCAACGCCGCCCTGTTTTTCAAAGTTCTCCATAAACACCACCTGATGCTCATGGATATTCTGAAGCGGAAAGGTATCTGTATTACATTCCTTTGCATCAAAACAGACCGGAATCCCCTGTACTGCTCCGATATAATCCACCGTACTTTTCTGGTCAAAATACGCTAAGGTAATGTGTCTTGTTTCTTTATCTATATTAATGGGAGTAATTGGCGTCGGTACCTTCTGAATCAGTGCCAGACCATTTTCTAAATATTTTTCGTTGGTACGGTTAATAAATTCCTCTAAGGTAGAACCTCTTAAACCTCTTGATTTCCAGGTTGCCATAAAGTCTCCTGTTCTTTTTTTGATATAAAGGTGTTTTTCTATTCGTCAAATTAAGCCTTAATGTCTAGCATTTATGAATAAAATTCCACGCACGTTCATATTCTAATCCGGTTGGAGCAATTATCTCCCTGCCATCTTCAAATACAATGCGGTATGCATGAAGCATCTGGGAACGAATATTGGCTTCCTTACGGAAAACATCATTTAAATCTTTTTTTCCGTATTTCATATCACCGATAATTGGATGACCAATGGATGCTAAATGAGCACGAATCTGATGGGAACGTCCGGTAATCAGATGTACCTCTAATTCTGTATAGCCGTTAGATGAAGAAATTGGACGATATTCTGTCTCAATTGGAAGGAACTCTGCCTGTGCATTTTCGCCGGAAGGAAGTTCTTTTAAAACAGTCACTTTATTTTTGACTTCATCCTTAGACAGATAGCCCTTTAAATAAGTTTTCTCCTTTAACTCCCCTTTTACGATGCAGCGATAATATTTCTGCACACTGCGGTGCTTTAAGGCGTCTGCCATTTCCTGTAAGCCCTTTAAAGATTTTCCTGCAACCAAAAGCCCGGATGTATTGCGGTCTAATCGGTTACATATGGATGGCTTAAAGGTTTTCATCATATCAGCTTTAAGTTCACCCTTATGGATTAAGTAGGATAAAATATATTCATTTGCTGAAATATCCTCCGGTTTAGCTTTCTGGGAAAGCATTCCGGATGGCTTATTAATGATAATTACATCAGCATCTTCATAAACTACATTAAGCCTGGATGAATCAATTGACTTTAATGCTTGAAATTCATCCATTGTCCCATTATTTGCAGAGAATTTATCAAAGGTCTTATCGGATAAAAAAAGCTTTATCATATCACCGGAATTTAACTTCTCTGTTCCATCGGCTTTTTTTCCGTTAAGGACAATATTCTTTTTTCGGAGCATTTTATAAATAAAGCTGGATGAGGCGTTGGCAAGCAGCTTCTTTAAGTACTTATCAAAACGCTGTCCTGCTTCATTCCGGTTAATTGTAAACTCCTTCATATTTTACTCCATTTCAACTTTTTTAATTCTGTATGATACAGCTTTCCTTTTATGTTCCGTACTAATTTAAGAGGTTTGCTGCATTTTACACTTTTTAGCTGTTTTTCTATTTTCTGCCTGATTTTTTCTTATGCACATTACGAATTGTTTTCTTTTTCTGCGGACGCTTCTTCTGCTCTGCTTCACGCTTTCTTGCTGCATTTTTTGCCCAGGTATCGTTTTGTCTTGGACGAATCAGACACTTCTTGTCGTAACCGATTAAATCTGTTCTGCCGGCCTTTGTCAATGCCTCGTAAACCAAATCGTAATTCTTAGGATTACGATACTGAATCAATGCACGCTGCATTGCTTTTTCATGAGGGTTGACTGCAACGTAAACCGGCTGCATATTTCTTGGGTCAACACCGGTATAGTACATACAGGTGGAAATCGTAGAAGGCGTTGGATAAAAATCCTGCACCTGCTCCGGCATATAACCTAAATCACGCAGATATTCGGAAAGCTCAATTGCTTCCTTTAATGTTGAACCCGGATGGGAAGACATCAGATACGGCACTAAAAACTGCTTTTTGCCAAGTTTAGCATTCACATCCTTATATGCTTTTACAAAACGGTTATATACTTCCACAGTCGGCTTTCCAAGCTTTTCTAAAACAGCATTGGAAATGTGCTCCGGTGCCACCTTCAACTGTCCGCTGACATGATGCTCACATAATTCCTTTAAGAAAGTGCGGTCATCATCATAAATCAGATAATCAAAACGAATACCGGAACGAATAAATACTTTTTTCACATTTGGCAGTTCCCTTAATTTACGAAGCAATGACAGATAATCAGAATGATCAACCTTTAAATTCTGACATGGCTTTGGAAACAGACACTGTTTATTTGGACAGGCACCTTTTGTCAGCTGCTTGTCACAGGCGGGAGCACGGAAATTTGCTGTCGGTCCACCTACATCATGGATATATCCTTTAAAATCCGGTTCCCAAATAATTTTATTTGCTTCTGCTAAAATAGACTCATGGCTCCTTGTCTGAATAATGCGTCCCTGATGGAAGGTCAGTGCACAGAAGCTACAACCGCCAAAGCAGCCACGATTGCTGATAAGGGAGAATTTTACCTCTTCAATCGCCGGAACGCCTCCGGATGCCTCATAGGACGGATGGTAGGTACGCATATATGGCAGTGCATACACCTGATCCATTTCCTGCTGCGTTAATGGCTTCGCCGGTGGATTCTGTACCACAAAAAGCTTTTCATCATAAGTTTCAAACAAACGTTTTCCGGAAAATGGATCTGTATTGCAATATTGGGTGTAAAAGCTTTTTGCATACTCTAATTTATCTGCCTTTAATGCTTCATAATGCGGCAGCTCAATTGCATCATAAATGCTTTCCTTATCCCTTGTTTTATAAACCGTTCCGTTAATGAAGGTAATATCTTTTATATCAAGTCCACTGTCTAAGGCATCTGCGATTTCTACAATACTGTGTTCGCCCATGCCGTAAGAAATAATGTCTGCACCGGAATCTAATAAAATAGAACGTTTTAATTTATTTGACCAGTAATCATAATGAGCTAATCGACGCAAGCTTGCTTCAATACCGCCAATAATAATTGGTTTATTTTTATAGGTCTGTCGAATTAGATTACAGTATACAATCGTTGCATAATCCGGTCTTTTTCCCATTTCGCCACCGGGTGTAAAGGCATCTGTGGCACGTCTTTTTTTCGAGACAGAATAATGATTTACCATGGAGTCCATATTTCCGGCAGAAACCATAAATCCAAGCCGGGGCTCGCCAAGCACGTTGATAGAATCCTTATCTCTCCAGTCCGGTTGGGCAATAATTCCGACCTTATAACCGTGGGCCTGCAAAATTCTTGTGATAATGGCATGTCCAAAAGACGGATGATCTACATAGGCATCACCACTAACATAGACAAAATCCAGCTGTTCAATTCCCTCTGCCCTCATATCCTCTTTGCTGATAGGTAAAAATCCGTTACTCATGTATCCTCCTAAAACAAATACTTCTATTTTAAAATTCCGGCTTGTGTCTTTCTTTTTGTTAAAGTATTCACAAAAATTACCGGGTTCGCAATAATTCCAGTTCTTCCTCTGTCAAAGCCCGGTATTCTCCCACCGGTAAATCCTTTGGCAGCGTCAAAGTCCCAAAGGAAATGCGTTTCAGATAAATTACTTTTTTTCCGACAGCTTCAAACATTCGTTTCACCTGATGAAACTTACCTTCGGTAATGGTAAGCTCTATTTCTGAAACATCATCACTTTTTAAAATCCTTAATTTTCCGGGTTTTGTCATTTTCTCTTCCCCAATATCAACGCCTTTTTCAAAAAGCATTACGTCTTCTTCTGTCACTTTTCCATCAATCTTGGCATAATAAGTTTTTTCCACATGCTTTGCCGGGCTAAGTAAATCATGGGCAAGCGCACCATCATTTGTAATCAAAAGAAGTCCTTCTGTATCAATATCCAGCCGCCCCACAGGAAAAAGGTCACTTCGGACCGTATCAGTCAGATAATCCATGACCGTTTTGTGAAGTGAATCCTCAGTTGCAGTAACGCAGCCTGCCGGCTTATGAAAAAGATAATATTCATATGCCTGATAACAAATCTGTTCATTCCTACAACAGACAAGGTCGTTCTTTTCATCAATTTTTGTCTCCGGCTTTACCACCACAGTGCCGTTGACGGTAATCTGTTTTGTCTTTAATAGTTTTTTTACTTCTGTACGGGTTCCAAATCCCATTTCAGCTAAAAATTTATCTAGTCTGATTGCCATAATCTATTTTCTCCATGATTCCAGAGATAACATAAGAAAGGATAAGAATTCACACTATATTCCTCTCCCTTCCCGTCCTTCATATAAATTCCGAAATGCAGATGCACATCAAATTTTCCTACCGTTCCTTCCTCTCCATAGCCACTATCTCCCATAAAACCTAGCAGCGTTCCGGCCGAAACTTCATCACCAATAGAAAAATCCTCTGCATATTCCGAAAGGTGCGCGTAATAAAAATAAACACCCTGCTCGCCTTTTACAAAAACGCGGTAACCACCCAAGGGAAGCCAGCCGATATTTTCAATCACGCCATCACATACGCTGTAAATCGGATAAGCACCTCTTTGATTAAAGGATGCCATCACATCGCAGCCCTCATGGGTTCTGTCACCGCCATAGGTTCTTGCCTGATTCCAGCTGTCACTATAATTAACTGTTGCATCGGAAAGATTTGTAATTGTTCCAACCGGAAAAATCTCTGCACTTTGATATATTTTTAACAAATCATCTTTAATCGAAGTAAATTTTTCCAATTGGTATTCTTTAACAAAAGCAATATCCTCTTTCAAAGCTTCCACATCTGTGCAGGCATAATCTGATGCATAATACATCGTTAATAATTCGCAGAAAGTATCTAAGTCTCCTTCTGATGCCTCAAAAAAATGTTCCGACAGTTCTTTATCAAGCTTCTGCTCTCTAAAATGCTCCTTTGCTAATTCATATGGGAAACAATTTATCTGACGTACTTTTTCTTCCACATAATTAAGCAGATACGCATTTAAAAATATCAGAAGACTCATTAGTATCAAAATTCGACTTCGATACCCACGCATACTATTTACATCTCTTTAAAAATTCAATTAACAGTTTCCATATTTTTTCGGTAGAAGAGATACTTAAACGCTCCTTTGGCGTATGAATATCATAGTTATTTGGTCCAAAGGAAACACAGTCTAAGTCCGCAATTTTCCCGGAAAGAATACCACATTCTAACCCTGCATGAATCGCTTCAAATACCGGTTCTTCATCAAATAATTCTTGATATACCTGACTAATGGTATCGCGAATATCCGAATCTGCTTTATATTCCCATGCCGGATAATCGCCGCTTACTGCAACTTCACCGCCTAAAAATTCTGCTAAAAACTCTAATTTTTCTTTTAATTCTTCTTTTCTGGTAGAAACACTGCTTCGTACTGAGGTTACAAGGTTTAATCCTTCCTGATTAAGTTCCATAATTCCCAAATTTAAGGAAGTTTCAACTAACCCCGGCATAATACGGCTCATATGCTGTACGCCATTTGGCACATTGCGAAGATAGAAAATTACTTTTGCCATAGAAGCAACCGTTAAAATGTCTGCTTGTTTTTCGCCGTTTTCTGTCACCTTTACGCAAATGCCTTTATCAGATGCAGCATATTCTTTTGCAAGAATATTATTGAAAGAAGCTATTATATCATTTAACTCTGAAAGATTTTCTTTTTCTATTAAAAGTTCCGCTGTACATTCTCTTGGAATAGCATTGTCTTTTAAACCGCCTGCTAGAGAAATAAGTCCCATTTCCATGGAGTCCATAAGTGCTTTTAACACGCGCCCCATGATAATATTCGCATTTCCATGTTCTTTATCAATTTCACTTCCGGAATGTCCGCCCTCTAAGCCGGTTACCTGTAGTGTAACAGCAATCCCCTTTGCTGTCTCATAAGTTACCGGAAGCAAAGTTTCTACCGTCATACCACCGGCACAACTGGTTAAAAAATGTCCTTCGATGTCAGAATCAATGTTTAACATCTTATGACCCTTCAACATAGATAAATCAATTGCATCTGCGCCTAGCATGCCAATTTCTTCATCCACGGTAATCACAACCTCTAATCTTGGATGTGCAATCTCCGGTGTATCTAAAATTGCCAGAGCATAGGCTACTGCAATTCCGTCATCTCCTCCTAAGGTTGTTCCTCTTGCCTTTAAAAAATCGCCATCTACATATAAATCCAATCCATCCTTTTCAAAATCAATGGTGCAGTCACTTTCCTTTTCGCAGACCATGTCCATATGACCCTGAATAATAATTGCCTCTGCATTTTCATATCCTGCAGATGCTTCCTGAATCATTACCACATTGTTAGAAGCATCCTGATAATATTCCAGTTCATGAGCCTTTGCAAATGCCACTAAATAATCGCTGATTGCCTTAGTATTTCTTGACCCATGTGGAATCGCTGCTATTTCTTCAAAATATTTAAATACCTTTACCGGTTGTAAATTTAATTCACTTAAGTTACTCATAGAATCCTCCTGTTTTTAATATATATTTTAACATGAAAAAGAAATTCACATTGTTTATCATTCTTATTTTTTGTTTTTATATCCTTCTTTATCCGGCCAAAGCAGTTACTGCCTCTGCACAAGGCCTTGTGCTTTGGTATGATAAAGTAATTCCATCCTTGTTACCATTTTCCATTCTGTCAAATATTCTGATTTCATCGAATCTGCTGACATACATTACCGGTTTTCTGTCATCCATGCTTAAGCAAGTGCTTCCGGTAAGTGAAAATGGTTGTTTTGTGTTGTTTTCCGGCTTTTTCTTCGGCTTTCCGATGGGAAGTAAAAACTGTGCCGAATTATTAAAACAGGAAAAAATTTCCCCTTACGAGGCGGAAGTATTATTTATCATTACTAATAATATCAGTCCGGTTTTTATTAATAGTTATATTCTGTATCAGCAGTTAAAAATGCCACATTTATTTGCATTTTCACTTCTGATATTATATCTGCCGCCCATTATTTTAGCAGATATTCTCTTACATAAAAAGAATTCATGCGATAACGCAAAAAAAGCGGCATCAAGATCCAAAATGAATTTTCAAATCATCGATGCCGGCATTATGAACGGTTTTGAAACACTTGTCAGAATTGGGGGGTATATCATTCTTTTTTCCATTTTAAGCTCGCTTATCGAACTGCTTCCACTGCCTGCTTCTGCAAAAACACTTACCGTTGGTTTCTTGGAAATAACAAATGGAATTCGTTATCTTGCAAATACTACGCTACCATCCAACATTAAATATATTCTTGCAATGATGTTTACTTCCTTCGGCGGACTCTGCGGTTTGGCACAAACGAGTTCGATGGTCAGTGGCACAACGCTTTCCATGAAAAAATACATCTGCTACAAGCTTTTGTTAACTTTGATTTCTACCCTTGCCGCTGTGATTCTGACATTATTTCTCTAGGATACTAATGCGATAATCAGAAAAAATTACAAATGATTTCTAAATTATTTCAAACATTACTATACAAGATTAATTCAACATATCAGATGAAACTTCTACTTTTGGCAATTCAGGCTCTGTAGCAGGTGTTTCTGCTGTTTCTGCTTCATCAGCCGATGGATTTAGTTCTGCACGGTTAGAAGAAACAACATCATAAAACTCCTGTAATGAACTTATGTAGCTGTCATGACGAACCTTGGCAGCTTCCATAGAACGTGAAATTGTATTCTCGAGATTTTTTAAAATGTCATCGGTATACTGCATTGCACCCATACGGATATTATTTGCATCGTTTGTTGCGTTATCTAAAATATCCTGCGCCTGCTTTGTTGCAATCATAACAACTTCATTTGCCTGGGCATATGCCTGTTGCATAATCTGATGTTCACTGACAAGCTCATCTGTTTTCACCTGAGCCTGAGCAATAATTGCATCTGCTTTTGCCTGGGCATCTGCTAAAATAGCCTCTTTATTGCTGATAATTTTCTGATAACGCTTAATTTCTTCCGGAGTTTTGGTGCGAAGCTCATTTAAAAGCTCCTCCATCTCTTCTTTGTTTACAATAATCTTCGAAGAAGACAATGTCTGATATTTACAACTATCAATATACTCTTCGATTTCTTCAATAATCTGCTCAATTCTACTAGCCATGTTTAAGCACTCCTTATTTGGTAATATTATATTTTGCATAAATTCTGTCAATAAACTGTGGCGGGACAAATTTAGAAATGTCACCACCATAAGACGCAAACTCTTTTACAACCGTGGAACTTAAGTATGAATACTTAAGGCTTGTAGTGAGGAAAATTGTTTCGACCTCCGGGCTCTCCACATGATTTGTCTGTGCTATCTGTAACTCATATTCAAAATCCGTAACAGCTCTAAGTCCGCGAATAATAATTGTGGCATCAATTTCTTTCATATGATTGACCAGTAGTCCATCAAAGGAAGAAACTGTTACATTTGGCATGTCCTTTGTCATCTCTTTTATCATACTAACACGTTCCTCAAGAGAAAACAACGAATTTTTTGCACTGTTATGTAAAACACCAACTACCAGTTCGTCTACAATTTTGGCAGAACGTTTAATAATATCAAGGTGTCCTAAAGTCAATGGATCAAAGCTGCCTGGATAAATCGCTTTCTTCATTTGCATTCTCCTTTATTCTGCTTTATGGATAAAAGCATGCTCATTTGTTTTATAGGTTTTTAATTTATCTAAAGTATAACCCATTTCTTCTAAATATTCAAAAGTCGTTTCTAAAGATGCCTCTACAACAATTAAAGTGTCCTCTTTTAAAAGAGAGGAATTTTTTAAATATTCAAGCACTTCTTTCTCGTGTAGCTGATTGTATGGTGGATCCATAAAAATGATATCAAACTGATATTTTCCTTCCATACTACGAAGTGCTGTGATAACATCGCTCTGAATCAATTTTGTTTCTTTATCAAACTTTGTAAAACGAATATTATCTTCAATGCAGGCTGCCGCCTTTTTGTTGTTTTCTACAAATACTGCGTATCGCGCTCCTCGGCTGACAGCTTCTAATCCAATCTGTCCGCTCCCGGCGAATAAATCAAGAAAATAAGCCCCCGGCACTTCATTCTGCATTACATTAAACAATGTTTCCTTAATTCGGTCGGTTGTTGGTCTTGTATCTAAACCTTCTACTGTTTTTAGCGGAAGGCTTCTTGCTGTTCCTGCAATAATTCTCATATATGCTTTTCGCCTTTCTATTTTATAAAAAGTTCACATATGCTGTGTATCAATCAAAAACGCTTTGCGTTTTTTATCTGCTCACACAGCAGCTCTAATGCCCGTTTTGTAGCAGAAATACGCACCTGCATTCTGTCACCCTCGAAAACATGGTGTTCTACGACCGTGTCGCCATCTAAAAAGCATCCAATATAAACCGTCCCAACCGGACAATCCTTAGTCCCACCATCCGGACCTGCAACACCTGTTACAGAAAGTGCCGCATTCGTTCCGGCAGTTTTTGCAGCTGACTCTGCCATATCGGATGCAGTTTCACGGCTTACCACACCATAAGTATCAATTGTTTCCGGTTTTACATGAATCAGCTTTATTTTTGCCTCATTTGAATAGGTTACATACCCCTCCTGAAAAAATTCAGAAATTCCCGGTACATTAATTAATGTTGAAGCAATCATACCGCCTGTTGCCGATTCTGCTGTTGTTAATGTCACCTCATATTTTTTTAGTAGCTGATAAACACGATATTCTACTGATTCGTTCATTTTGTTTCCATCCTGCTGTATCGTATTTTTGCTTTAGAACAAAGGATCTCGCTCTTTTTATTTTTGTTCTTTTAAAACATCTTTATTCTTGATGATATAATCAATCAAAGAAATCACAGTCAGTGCCAGTGACATGTAAATAAGCACGACACCCAAAATCTGGAATACCTGATTCTGAATATTTAAAATCAGTACGATTACCATTAACATCTGGAAGGTTGTTTTAAATTTACCCCAGTAGCTTGCTGCAATAACGATTCCATTATCGGATGCAATAAGACGGAAACCACTGATAATAAATTCCCTTGCAATAATAATTACTACAATCCATGCAGCAAGCTGACCCGTCTGAATCAGACAAATCATTGCAGAACATACTAAAAGCTTGTCTGCCAATGGATCCATAAATTTTCCAAAGTTTGTAACAAGATTATATTTTCTTGCGATTTTACCGTCTAAAAGGTCTGTTAAGCTTGCAACAATAAAGATTGCAACAGCAATATAGTTGCTGTATGGTACAACATCTGGAACTAATAAGAAAAATACAAAAAATGGAATTAAAATCACACGAAAAATCGTAAGTTTATTAGGTAAATTCATTATATCCTCTTTTCTACTGGCAGATTTCGCCAATCAAATCATATTCATATGCCCCGGTTACTTTTACTTTTACAATGTCTCCGGTCATTAAAGTTTCTTCTGTATTAATAAAAATGTATCCGTCTACGTCAGGTGCATCGCGGTAGGTTCTTCCCACATAAGCGTTGTCATCACTTACCTGCCCTTCGACAAAGACATAAAGCTCTCTGCCCTTCATTTCTTCATTTTTATCAAAAATTACTTCTTCCTGAAGCTCCATCACATCTGCCTGCCAGTCTTTTTTGATTTCTTCATCGACCTGGTCTTCAAAAGTGGCTGCCGGTGTTCCTTCCTCCGGTGAATAAGTAAATGCCCCAAGGCGGTCAAATTCCATATCATTGACAAACTGCATCAATTCCTCATGCATTTCCTCTGTTTCGCCCGGAAAACCGCAGATTAAGGTGGTACGAAGTGTAATATCTGGGATTCGCTCTCTTAAATGAGTAATAATTCTTACTAAATCATCATGGTTTGTACGACGACCCATACGTTTTAAAATCGCGTCGTTGGAATGCTGAATTGGCATATCCAGATAATGACAGACTTTTTCATTGCGAATCATGGCATCAATCAACTCTTCATAAATTTCTTCCGGGTAGCAGTACATAATACGAATCCAGAAAAGACCATTAATTTTATTTAATTCATCTAACAGCTTATGAAGGGACTTTTCACCGTAAAGGTCAATACCATAAAGAGTTGTTTCCTGGGCTACAAGAATTAATTCCTTTGCTCCAGCCGCCACAAGCTCTTTTGCCTGCTCAATCAGCTCTTCCATAGGCACACTGCGGTAATTTCCTCTAATAGAAGGAATAATGCAGTAAGTACAGCGTTTGTTACAGCCTTCGGCAATTTTTAAATATGCAAAATGTCCTCCGGTTGTGACACTTCTTTTCGTATTTACGGTTGGAAGTCCTTCTAAAGTTTTAAAATTCTGATAGAAATGTCCTTCTAACGCCTGATGAACTGCATTTACAATGTCTTCGTAGGAATTCGTTCCCAAAATAGCATCTACTTCCGGAATTTCCTGCTTAATTTCTTCTTTATAACGCTGCGCAAGACATCCTGTTACAATTAAAGCTTTTAGTGGTCCTGTCTTTTTGTACTCAGCCATTTCTAAGATTGTATTAATGCTTTCTTCCTTTGCATCATTAATAAAGCAACAGGTGTTGACAATAATAATATCAGCCTCTGTTTCATCATTTGTCATCTCAATTCCGTCATCCCGAAGCATGCCAAGCATAAATTCTGTGTCTACAAGATTCTTGTCACACCCAAGGGAAACAAATAATAACTTCATTTACTTCTCTCTTTCTATTTTATTTGTGCCGCTTGCGATTTATAAAAACAAAAAGCACATTTCACAGATTAACGATAAAATCGCCCGGACGAACGCCGGACGATAATTCAAACACACAAAGCGGTACATCCTACCAGCAAGCGTTGTCTTTACTGTTGTGCTTCAGGAATAATTTTAACTTTTCCTTCGTAAATCTCTTCTACTGCGTAAGATAATGGTTTTGGGCAGGTAGATTTCTCATTCATTGGATCGTCTCCGGAGATAATCTGACGTGCTCTTTTAGCAGCTGCAATTACGATTGCATAACGGCTGTTTACTACCGGTTCTTCACCAATTACTACATCATTGTTTACTACTTCCATTAATTCTACATAAGATGGATGAATCATATTTTACCTCTCTTCTGCCTGATTCTGCAGGCACTTTTTTATTATTCTAAAATATTATGTTAAAATACATATTCTTAAACAGGTAAAGCACTTGTTTTCTTTACTATTTACTATTGTACACAAATCTCTGCTATTTTGCAAACTCCATTAACTGGCTGCGCATTTCTGCAATATTTTGTGCATTACGGAATACGCGGTTCTTCTCATTCTGGATAATGGAATGAACTTCTTCCACACATTCCTCTAAATCGTCATTAATTACTAAATAGTCGTACGCTTCGATTCCTTCGGCTTCTTCTACTGCTCTGGATAATCTTGATTCTATAACACTTATTTCTTCTGTGCCACGTCCTACAAGACGATTCTTTAATTCTGTTGCACTTGGTGGTGTGACAAACAGTAATAATGTGTCCGGGAATTTCTCTTTTACCTTTAATGCACCCTGAATCTCAATTTCCAAAATAACATCTTTTCCGGCATTTAACTGTTCATCAACATAAGCCTTCGGTGTTCCGTAATAATTGCCAACATACCGGGCATATTCAATGAGCTCACCAGCTTCAATCATTAATTCAAACGCTTCTTTTGTTTTAAAAAAATATTCTATGCCATCTGTTTCACCGGTTCTTGGTGCTCTGGTGGTTGCAGAAATGGATAAAGCATACTGATTGGAATATTTTTTCATTAATTCTTTCATAATTGTGCCCTTACCTGAACCTGAAAATCCAGATACGACAACGAGAATTCCTTTATTCTTTTGCATCACAATCTACCTCTGCTGCATTACCATTAAAACGTCCGGCAAGTGTTTCCGGCTGTAATGCAGACAATATTATTTTATTGTTTTCTGTAAAAATTACACTTTTTGTTCTTCGTCCCTGGGTTGCGTCAATTAATGTCTCCTGCTCTTTACCGCGGGAAATCATTCGTTTTGCCGGTGCAGAATCCGAAGAAATAATACTTACGATTTTATCGGTATTAACCATATTACCAAAACCGATATTAATTAATCTTGCCATAAATTCTTCCTTAAAAACAATCACACATTTTAGAAAACACCATCGTTTCTATATATCTCCCCGGCATTTTCTGTCACAAAAGCCTATTCGATATTCTGAATCTGCTCACGAACCTTTTCAATATCTGTCTTCAAGTTGATTCCTGTATCAGAAATTTCAAGGCTGTTCGCTTTCGAAAGAATTGTATTTGCCTCGCGATTCATCTCCTGTGCAATAAAATCAAGCTTACGTCCAATGCTGCCACCAGCTTCTAACGTCTCTTTGGTACTCTTAATATGACTTCTTAAACGGACAGTTTCCTCATCCACACAGATTTTATCAGCAAAAATGGTTACTTCCGTTGCAATTCTTGCTTCATCCATCTGTTTGTCACCTAAAAGCTCACGTACTTTATTTTCCAGACGCTCTTTGTAATCTTTCATAATAATTGGCGAACGTTCCTCGATAAAATCTACATATGTAAGCATATTATCAAGTTTCATGCAAAGGTCGGTCTTTAGGTTTTCCCCCTCCTTGATACGACTCTCCACAAACTGCTCTGCCGCACCACGGATTGCTTTCTCTAATCCAATCCAAAGCTCCTGTTCATCCACCTCTACCTGTTCCATTGTAAAAACATCCGGATAACGTGATAATGTGCTGACACGGATATCATTATCCAATCCAAACTTCTCTGCCATAGCACTTAAGTGAGTAAGATACTGACCTGCCAGTTCCTCATTATATTTTAAGGAGAACTTCTCCTCTGAAAAATCCTCAAATGTGATATACAAATCTACCTTACCACGCTCCATGTACTCCTTTAAGAGGGCACGGATGGTGCTTTCAAAAAAGTTTAAAGACTTTGGCATCTTGATATTCACATCTAAGTAACGGTGATTGACAGACTTCATCTCAACAGTATATTTACGACTGCCTTCTGTCACTTCACATCGACCGAAACCGGTCATACTTTTAATCATGTTTTCCTCCTGACCTGATATTCAAAGGATTTTTGCTATGTATCAACCCAAAGATTCTCTTAGAAATATCAGCTTTGCGTTCCTCGCATCACTTCTCTTATATTATCCTGTATGCATAGGTCAATTTATTATAAAACCAAATCGGAGTGAAGTCAATAAAACATTTTAAATAAGGGGGCATCCTATCAGATACCCCCTTAAATATCACTTTCTATTTCTTTGTTGTAACTGTTTTAGATTTTGACCAATCAGAATAAAGCTTTGTAGATTTACCATTTACTTTTACCGTTTTGTAAGTACGGATTCTTACATAGTATTTTTTCTTTGCAGAAAGCTTAGTAATTGCTTTGGATGTTGTACTACTCTTTGAAACTGTAACAGTTTTTGTTGTTTTTTTGCTAAACTTACTGCTGGTTGAATACTGAATCTCGTATCCGGTAATCTCAGAGCCTTTCTTCCATGTTACCTTAAATCCTTTTGATGTTGCAGACACCTTGGAAATGGGGGTACTCTTTGGAAGTATAGTATACGTCAATGTTTTCTTTTTGGTAGAAGAATAATTACCCTTGAATTTTACAGTGACTGTATATTTACCCGGTTTCTTACAACCACTGGAATAACTTACGGTATAATCCGTATCCTGCTCTAAGGTATTTCCGGCTTTATCTTTTACAGTAACGGTTGGTTTGCGTGTCTTTCCGTTGTAAGTGTATTCTGTCTCAGAAAGTTTTACTGATTTTACAGCACTTATTTTGCCTTTCTTATCTTTTGTAATAACTGTTATCGTATCAGACCAAGCAGAGTAGAGCTTTGTCTCTTTTCCACTTTCAGTAATGGTCTTGTAAGTACGAATTCTTACATAATACTTCGTTGTTTCTTTTAAGCTGGAAATCTTCTGAGAAGTTGTTCCACTCTTCGTAATTTTCTTAGTCTTTGTGGTTTTACTCGTAAACTTACTGCTGGTTGAGTACTGAATTTCATATCCGGTAACAGAAGTTCCCTTTTTCCATTTTGCGGTAAAGCCTTTTTTCTCTGCTGTCAAATCAGAAATTGCAACACTCTTAGGATTAATTGTATAAGTCAATGTCTTTGTTCCTGCATAATTACCTGTAAATGTCACTGTTACCGTGTATTTACCAGGATTCTTACAACCGCTGGAATAGCTTACAGTATAAGCATTATTTGCAGAAAGAACATTTCCTTTTTTATCCTTTACAGTAACGGTTGGTTTACACTCTTTTCCATTATAGGTATAGCTTGTATTAGAAAGTTCAACAGAGGAAATAGCTGAAATTACTGTTGTTGAAGCAACTGTTCCACAACGTGTACATGCGTTTACAATTTTACCATCTTTTCCAATTTCTGCTTTGGTAAGTGTTTCTTTGTGTGCGTGTCCTAATGCCTTTGTTGTCTGCTGCGCAACAAGTGTTTTATTACACACAGAACAATGGCTTCCTTCTGTCAAACCAGTTTTGGTACAGGTTGCAGCTACTGCCGCATCTGTTACAGGCGTATGTGCAGCTAATGGCTGCTTTTCAATTTTTTCATTATCACATTTTTCACAAGTATATGTAATTGTTCCCTGCTTCGTACAGGTTGATGGTGTAGACGCTGTCTGCTTATAATCATGCACGCAAACAATGACATAAGCTTCTGCTTCTTCATGAATCTGGTCACCATATTCATTTGTCATATCAGCCATTACTTTTACTAATACAGATGCCGGCGTATCTTCAGCAGCGATAACATCTGTCAATATTTCTAAACCAGTACCTGTCTCATCCAACTGTAAAAGGTCTGTATAAGCTTCCAGAGAGTAGGTTACATCCTGCTGAATGATTCCTTCCGGATTATCTAATGATATCAGTTTCAATTCTGCTGGCAGTTCTATACGTTCACCAGGTTCCGCGATTACATCACCGGTAAAGAGCTGATAATATGCTTCTGCCACCCAGATATCAAAACTCTGATAAGCAACTTCTGTCTGAACTTCTCCATCTTGTATATATGCCCGAAGTTCAATTGGAATTAATCGGTTAACGCTGTTTTCTGCACTGACTTCTATATGAAGTATCTTTGAATCTTCACTATCCGGATTCAAAGATACAATGTCACTACAGTTTGAATCACCAAGTCGCCATTCAAATTCTATATCATCCGCGTTTTCCACATAATTCTCTCCGATTTCTTCGTTATAACACCAATGATTAATATCTGCCACTAAATCAATGCTTCCGCCCGGTAATACACAATTAGTTCCAGTAGCAGACCACATATACATTATATACATGTCTGTTTCAATATAAATGTCAAAAGTATTTGCTGCGGTCTGTCCATCTAAGGTATTATAGGTAATCGTCGCAACTGCATGTCCAACCCGGTTAAAACACATATCCCAACCGGTACTGTCATCCCACTCTATAAGGGTTACTACATCTCCTTCACCCTCCTCATCTTCTGCATTTGCCACTACAATTGATATGATTTGTGTTTCAAGTTCTGCTCCCTGTGGATATTCCGGATTTTCTACATAAACAATCTGGTTTTTCGGGAACAAATATTTCCAACCTGGAAGGCAACGAATATCCTCAGCTTGTATTTGATAATCACATACTTCAGCGTGAATATTTACACTAGTCTGTGCTTGTGCCAGCTCTATACCGCCTGCTGTTACAACTGCACGAACTTCAAACCATATATCATTCGGCATATTCTCTTCCGTATATCCATAAGCAGTTAGCATGTCATTCCAGAGTCCGTTTGCATATAGAGTAACAGATGTCTTATCAGCATTCATACTATAGGTTGTATCAGATGCAGTTACTGAATATGTAAATGTTCCATTTTCGTCACAAATGCCAATCTCCCACTGAACATCGTAGGTTTTACCGTCTAAATTCTGTGTATCTAATGACAGTTCATAAGCTTCTCCGTCGCCATCATTTGTAAAAATCCAAGTATTTCCGTCACCACGTAAATCCTTAAACCATACGCCATAGTCTAATTCGTAGAAGTCCCATGAACGACGTGTAACTTCATTATAGTTGCCTTCCTCATCTAAACGTTCAGCCAAAAGATTTAGGTTCGTATGCCAATTCTGTAACTTTCTGATGGTAAATGGTGCTGTTCCTACCGCATTGCCATCGGACAAAACAGTGCCTGTGCTATCTGTAACTTCAATCGCATTTGTATCCCATTCTACACGATACTGCACATTCTCTGTTATTGCTTCAGTTTCCTGCTGATAGCAATGGTAGTAAAGCTCCGGTGCAACAGTTACTGTCTCACCAACTGCCAGTTCCTGAGTATCTGGATAAATCGGGTCTAAACGATAATAATCATAGCAAACATTAATATTATAATTCGAATAAGCAACCTCTTCTTTTCCATTTTCTCCATGCATGTAGGCACGTAACGAGATTGGAATTATCCAACCCATTGCATCAGTATTGTCAGAAATATTTACATGAAGTATTGTTGGGTTATTACTATCTACTTCCATTGACATAAACTGATTGCAGTTTTCATCCTCAAGTATCCATTCATAGGTAACACCCTCAATACTGCCCTGATAATGCCCGTTTTCTTCACTGTAACATTCATGAATCAAGCTGGCTGATAAATCCATGCCTTCGCCCGGAAGTATCTGTTCTACACCGCTGCCTGAGCTGATATATAATTCATATACATCGGAACCAACCCAGATATTGAAAGTCTTTTCTGCCGTTTGTCCATCATGTGTGATATAAGTAAGTGTACCAATTGCATGACCGTAGCGTTCTACATGAATATCCCAGCCATTTCCATCATCCCACTCTGTTATTGTGGCAACGTCTCCTTCTCCTTCATCATCAAAGGCATTTTCTACAGTAACAGATGTGATTGTTGTGGAAAAATCAGTACCATATGGATACTCTGCATTTTCAACATGATAATTCAGATTTTTATCAATGCTATGGGTCCAATGTGGCAGCATACTCAGGTCATCTCCCACTGGTAAATCATAATCATAGACTTCCTTGCGAAGCTGTATCCCAATATCTTCCCTTTCTACTTCTATACTGCCTGCTGTTACAATTACACGTATATTTAACCAGATATCCTCCGGTTCATTATCTATCTGTGTTTTAAGCTTATCCCAAAGTCCCTTTGCATGTAATGTAAGTGTACTATTCGTTTCATTATAATCATAAGTGGTATCAGAGGCTGGTACTGTATAATAAAAATTTCCTTCCTCATCACAGAAGCCAACTTCCCATACAAGTTCACAATCCTTTTCATCCAGATTCGTGTTGTTTAATACTAAATCATAATTCTCACCGGAGGTATCATTTTTATAAAGCCATGTATACCCATCACCATGCAAATTATCAAACCACACATCATAATTAACTTCAAAGAAATCCCAACTGCGGCGTGTGACCTCACAATAGCTTCCGTCTCCACCCAGACATTCTGCCACAAAATTTACATTGGTATGCCAGTTCTGTAATTTTTTAAACTTAAATGGTGCCGTTCCATATGGATTGTCATTATTTAAAACCTTACCATTTCCATCTGTAATCTGAATTGCGTTCGTATCCCATTCAAAACGAAAATGTGCCGCATCTGTTTTATCACTTACCCCTTCACCATAAGTGTGTTTATATAAGGTTGGGTCAATTGTTATTTCTTCTCCAACACCCAGTTCCGAGGTTTCTAAATAAACCGGGTCTAAACAATAGTAATTATCACATATATTTATATGGAAACACTGGTATGCAACTTCTTCCTGACCATTTTCTCCAGGCATATATGCCCTCAATGCAATTGGAATCCACATTCCCAGATTATTAAGGTTATCTGCAACAGTTACATGAAGAATCGATGGTTCGCTGCCATCTTGCTCAATTGTTAATACATCCTCGGTAATATTGTTATCTTCAATACTCCATTCATAAATAACGCCCTCGGTACTTCCCTGATAATGTCCATTTTCTTCATCATAGCATTCTCTGCCAAAGTAAGATGATAAATCAACACTTTCTCCCGGAAGAATCTGTTCTACACCGGTTGCGGATTCGATTCCCAAATTATAAACGTCTGTACCAATCCAGATATTAAAGTTCTTTTCTACTTCCTGCCCACCATATGCGTTGTAAGTAAGCGTACCAACCGCATGTCCAAAACGCTCCATATGAAGGTTCCAACCGTTGCCATCATCCCATTCTGATAAGGTTACTGCATCGCCTTCGCCCTCATCATCAGAACCATTTGTTACAGTAAGGGATGTTATTTCACATGTTAAATCTGAACCATACGGATATTCTGGATTTTCTACATAATAATTAAAATACTTATCAATTCCTAAATCCCAATATGGAAGCTGACTAATATCATCACCAACCGGCAGCTGATAATCATATACTTCATCTCTTACATCAAAATGTAAATAGTTATCTGTAACCTCTGTTCCATTTGCAGTTTCTGTTACAATAACATGGATTGCAAGGTCTGTAGCTGCTGCTTTACCTGTAATCGAAGTAGATACAGCACCTTCTGCTGTTGTATAAGCTATCGCATCACTTTCATAAATAATGCCATCATCATTGTCAATTGTTCCAATTTCCCATGTGAGAGTATATTCTCCATCTTCCGCATTTTCAACATTCGCGGTAAAGGTCTGGCTTTCGTCAACAAAAAGCCATGTATGGTTATCTTCTCGAACGTCCACATTACTCGAGATAGAAACATACCAATCATCTGTCGATAATGTATGAATGCCGTCTTTTTCTACGTTTTCTATTTTCTGTATTTCTGATTCAGTTGAAATAATTTCCTCTGTTAATATTTCTTCAATTTCAGATACTTCCTCGATAAAAGCATCTTCCGCTCCTGAAATATCTGTATTTTCACTTTCAGAAGTTTCAGAAACTTCCTCTGTTGCTTGTTCCATATCGGAAATCTCTGATTCTTCTGTCACCACATCTTCTGAAACGCTTGTTTCCGTTCCACATTCTGATTCCGATTCATATGATTCTGTTTCGATATTTGAAACCTCCTGCACTTCGGAAGTTTCTGTTTCTCCAGTTAATATTTCTTCAACTTCCAATGCTTCTGTTTCAGTATTTTGAACTTCTTCTGAGGTCGAAGTGTCCTTTATCCCCTCAGCTGTAGTTACGTCCGAATCTTCCATTACTTCAGTGGAAGTGTATTCTTGTGAAGTTTCGGTCTCTGCTGCTGTTACGGTAAAACTACTTTCCGCAAGCTGCGCAAAAATAGTTGTCACTGCTAACAGCATGGCTAAATATCTTTTTTTCATAAAAACAGCCTCCTTTTTTGTTCTTTCTCCTACACTTTGTTCCAAAAGTACTATATATTGCAATTATACTACCGGATTATAGGAATAGCAAGAAAATCATGACTTTAGTACTGGTAGGAGACACTCTTATTTTACGTATATTTTCCCTACATCTGCGAATACTAAATGTATCTTACAAGAAAAGAGGTTCACCTATGGTAAATGATGATACAGTAAAATTATTAAGAGAATGTAATTCCGGTATTCAGATGGCTGTTTTTTCTATTGAAGAAGTGTTAGATAATGTAAAAGATAGCAAACTTCTGGATATTTTAGCTGCTTCAAAGGAAGAACACAAAAAGCTTGGAAATGAGACTCATGCCCTGCTTGCTGCATGCGGTGATGATATTAAAGAACCAAGTGCCATAGCAAAAGGTATGTCATGGATGAAAACAACTGCAAAACTTGCAATGGAGGAAAGTGATGCAACTGTAACCGACCTAATCACGGACGGCTGCAATATGGGCATCAAAAGCTTATACCGTTATCGCAATCAGTATAAAGGTGCTGATTCAAAAGCCAAAGACCTATCCGAACGTTTGATTCGTGCAGAAGAAGATTTACGACATGAATTAAGGGATTATCTGTAATCAGATAATCCCTTTTGATGGTCGAAACATATGTTTTCGATGTTATTGATTGAATTTCTCTGTAAAATCTTCTTTTAATACTCTTTTACTTCCCTGCTTTTGGCAGTCTGCGCAGTTTTCTTCTGCGGAAGAAGTTGACTGCACCACCGGTAACCGAGATTGTTCCTGCACCACCTACGACACCTGCCACTGCGGCCTGGTTGTTGATGAATTTTAACCATGCGTTGGTGGAAATCATGAAATCTGTCGGTGCTTCTTTTGAACTTGTGGTTACGCGGCTGCTGTTTCCAGCCATGTCGCTTGTGCTGTAAATTAGTGAAAGTTCTTTGCTGCTGTTTGGCAGTGTTAATTCTACAACGTCTCCATCTTCTTCTGCTAATTCTAAGTAATCATAGGTTTGAATAGTGTTTCCATCTTCGTCTACCAACTGGAATATGGCACTTTCTAATTTGAAGTTATCATTTACAGATACGTTTATAAGCTTACTGTTTTCTGCGTAGAATTCTCCTGTTTCCACTCCATCAATGACTACTGTTGGTGCGGTGCTGTCTACAACAAAAGTGATTTCTGCCCCTTTTTCGGTCAGGGTGTTGTTTACTTCGTTTCCAGCTTTATCTTTTGAGTAGAACATGATGTTGTAAACGCCTTCCTGCTCGAAGTTTTCACGATATAAGGTGTACTCGTACTGATAGCCGATTTCTTCGTTTCCGCTTACTTCCGTGTTGTAATATATGGTGTTTGTATCCATAGCGGATGGAAGTACACCTTCTTTACTTTCGGTTATGAGCTCTCCGTTTCTTGTTACATAAATGCTGAAGTTCTGAATTTCATCTACATTTGTTTCTAGGACGTAAAGATCTTCCATGTCAACATATCTTGTATATACGTTTTCTACCAGGTCTGACATGTTGCTTAGGTCATAGGTGGAACCGTTTCGATTCAGCGAAAAGCGATAGCTTAACTCAGCTTCGTTACCTGCTAGGTCTGTGACGTTTGCTGTCAATGTGTAGATTTCATCCGGCTGTCCATTTACGTTACTTAGGGTGTAGGCATACCCGCCTTCTAATCCTGCAACGGTACGTTCTAGGTTTATCTGCTGTCCTTTGCTGTTTGTTACAATGATGTTGACGCCCTCTAGGTCGTAGTTGCTGTCCTTTACGCTAACGACTGGTACAACATCTCCTGCATTTGCTGATTTATCTGCCACCCCGCTGATTGCGATTTCCGGTACCGTGGTGTCGATGTAAAATTCTTCCTGTGCATATGCTTCCATTTCGTTTCCTGCTAAGTCAGTGCAGTTTACGCTGAAGGTGTAATGTTCATCTTCAGCAAATGTAATGGATGCTGTATGTGTATCTCCTGAATGTCTCCATCCGCTGATGGATGCATTTGGTGTGATGTCTGTCTGGAATGCTTTCTCATCGAAATTATGCTCTTCTACGGTGATGGTTGCAGTACGGGCAGTGTTGTAGTAGTTTTCTTTCCATGGATTTGTGTTATCATAGCTTACTTCTACTACCGGTAAGGTCTGGTCTACAGTAAATTCATCTACTTGTGTGTATTCTGCTTCATTGCCTGCAAGGTCTGTACATTCCATGGTTACAGTATAGTCACCGTCTTCATGGAAGGTAATGGATGCAGTGTTTACGTCTTCTTCTGTTTTCCAGCCTTCAATTACGGCTTCGTATGGTTTTCCATCCCGTGTGATGATGATGTTTGCAAGTTCCGGGTCGAAGTTTGTTTCGATGACTTCTATTTTTGCAACTCGGTCGGTGTTGTAGTAATAAGTGTCTTCGAGGTTTTTGTCGTAGGTTATTTCGATTACCGGACAGGTGATGTCGATTTTGAGTTCTTTTTCTTCGGTGACTGTGTTTCCGGCTTTGTCTACTGCTGTTACTTTGATGTAGGCTTCGTTGCTTTCGTTTTCTTTTGCACTGATGATGATGTCATCATTTGTGAAGCTTGCACTTTCTGTTATTTGTTCCCAGCTTGGGTTTTCTTCGTCAAATGTGTAGAGGTTTGCATCGGTTTTTGTTTCTTTATCTGCTGTGCCGACGGTATAGGTAACCTGCTGTAATCCGGCGAAGTTGTCATTTTCTGGAGCATCTTTTGTTTTTACGGTGATGTTGATATCTTTGTTGAAGTACCCTTCTTCATTAGCACCGTATGCGATGATGTCGATAACGTCACTGTCTTGTCCTACCGGGGTTTGGTCGTCTGTTACAAATCCGTCTGACCAGACTTTTGTGGTGTTACCTGCTTTATCTTCTGCATACAGGTAGATAAATCCTCGGTTGCACTGTTCTATCGTCATGCTTTTTTGTTTCTTTAAATCGGAGAGGTCGTCGATTTCTTCGATGTCCTTGCAGTGCATGAGGGATATGTTTTTCTCGCCACTAATACCGCAGTCTGCTTCAGTTGTGACTTTAATTTTGTCGTTTGAAAATACGTTGTATGCAATCTTGTCTTTTTTGCTTTTATGCAGTTCCTGCGCTTCTCCATCAAATAAAATTTTGATGTTTTCCGGTGCTGTATAGTCCGCTTTGATTTCATAGGTGTATTTGTCTGATATGTTTCCTGCGATATCCATGTTGTATACTGTGATTTGGTTGATGCTGTCACTGTTGATGGATATTACACCTTCTTTTTCAAGGCTTGTTTTTTCATCCGGGTTAGCATAATCTACGACTTCTACGATTTTACCTGTACTTTCATCAATGATTCCTTTGTAAAAGGTTTTGATGATAGTGGTGGTTTCTTTTTCGTTGTTCTGGTTTAATGCCGTCTGTTTAAGTTCATAATATACTCCAACTGCCGGTGCATAGTTTTCGCTATTGTATTCCGGGTATTCGAAGGTAACTCGTGCCTTTTTTCCGTTGGCATTGTACCATTTTGTAACTGCATCCGGTTTTTCATTTACGGATACTTTTGGCTCTTCTAAATCTTGCTGCCAGATACGGATGTCACCATTTTGGTTTTTATTTTTTTTGCCTGTCTGGTTATTTTTTTCACTCTCTTTTTTAAGGTCTTTGTTTTGGGTTGTAAGTCCTGCATTTGAGGTTGCTCTAAAGTACAGCGTTCCATTCATTTGCGCATATTCGCTGTTTTGTTCCTGAGCTTCTGGTGCTACTGTATCAGGATAAATGATTGTTCCTGCCGTTTCTTCCTGTTTTGAGGCTTTCTTAATTGCACCAAAGATTTTGCTTGCAGTTACCTGATTTCCGTTTATTGCAAGGTCAAGGGTCTGCCACTGGTCTTTGACATCTTCGAGGGTTTGTCCGCGTGGCACGAACACGTACTCGTAACTAGCCACACCTGACACTGATTTTTTGCTTAAGGCAACTTCGTATTTTAGCTGCTGATTTGTCCAGTTTCCGTCGTATACCACATATGTTTTCTCGCTTGTATCATATATGTATGGTGTTACGGTTACCATTGGATGTTCTTTATCTACGCAGATTCCAACCAACTTTTCTTTACTATTTTCCGGTTTTCCATTGACCTGATATGCGCCTTTGTAATATACGACTTCGCTTTCGTTTCCAACGTAGTCTGCGACTTTCATCTGAATAGTTCCATAATGTTTGCTTTCATTCAGAGCAAGTTCGTAGTTGAAGGTTTTATTTCTGTTTTCTTCTTTGAAGTCTAACTCACTCCATTCCTCATCATCGTTAAATTTTACATAAATAGCTTTGATACCTGAGCCTGCAGTTGCTTTTTCGTCAACGATTGCGCCATAGTCTCTGATGTTTGCTGCAATAATATTGACGTCATCTGAAAAGTAGCTGATGGTATCGTTAGAGCTTCCTGTTGGTGCATTGTTGGTATATAAATCACTTGGAATGACAGGTTTTGACATATCAACTCCAACGTTTGGCAGTTTTTCTGTGCCACGCTTTATGCCATTTACTTCGTATTGGTCGCTGTAAATTTCTGATTCTTCATCTATAAGACGAAATTCATAGCTGGTAAGTTCTGATTCTTCGATTTTCCATGCCTTACCTTCTGTTTTTTTCCATACGTTGCTTCCTAATTCACGATACTGTATTTGGGTATAATCGGAACCTTCCTCTATCTGTATGGTAATTGGGCGGTTTGTCCAATGTTCGTTTTCGTTAATTTCTATGTTCTCTAGAAATTTTTCTGCATCCATTCCGTTGATGGTGTATTTTCCTTCTGGTATTGGTACGGTGAAGGTAATGGTTCCTACTGCTTCGTTGTAACGGTCTGTTTTCCCTAATAAACCATCCGGCATTGGCTCTTCACGATTCTGGTCGTCTGCGATGATTGTTAATTCGGTTACTCCGGCTTTTACGGCGGTGATGTCAATTGTTCCAAAGCCTGTTTCGGTGTAGTTAACGGAGTCTCCCTGTTGGTTTTTGTTTATCCATGTGCCAATGTCATTTGCACCGAGAACTTGTCCTGTTTCATTTCCTGTAACAGTATAGTTTAGGGTTGCTTTTTGTTTTAGTTTTAAGGTGAGGTTGAGGTTTTGCTCGTTGCCATTAAGTTCTAAAAGAAGGTTTTCATTGATTGCAGAATAGGCACTTTTTGAAACTATCAAACCATCTTCATTTATAGTATCTTCGGAAAGATAATATGGGCTCCCTTCATCAAATGTTGCTTCTACTTCGATAATGTATGTCTCATTAAATTTTAGCGATTCAATAATAGTTTCATCCAATGTAACTATATAATTAATTGTGTCTGTTTCCTCATTATATTGTACTTTCTTGCTATATGCCTCTAACGAAAGTTCTATTTTTTCTCCTTCTTTTGACACTAAATAATATGTAACTTCTAAATCCTCGTAATATTTATTCCCCTGATAATTTAACGCACTTCCATTCAATTCTGTCAGCGTTGTAACAATCTCTATATTCTTCCATTTTTCAATACATTCTGCATCTTCTGTAATTGTAAGCTTATTATCTTTAGCAGATGTATATTTAGAAGTCACTGAGACCCTTCCTGCTAATGGTGCTTTTTCTACATTAAATGTCAAAGTCTGAGACTTTTCTTCGCACACCCCTACTGCATAATAAACAGCTTTTACGCTATGTGTTCCAAGTTCATTACAAGTAATTGAAATTTGCCCTTCAATACTAGTGTCAATCTCCAAATTGCTATCTTCTGGTTCAATTCGATTATCATTCTTATCAATTTCATAGCAATCGAATTCTCCATATAAATCTGTTGCCCCCTCTTTAAGTACATAGGTTATTGTCTGTCCAAATACAGGATTGGCAGGATTTTGCTCTTCTCTAACATAGTAAAATTGTGGTGCAAAAGTTGATACACTTACATCAACCAAACTCTCAATTACTTGAGTTTTCTCATCATTCACAATCTCTGTTATTGCGCATTTATACTTATAATTTCCCGCATTTTCAGCTTTCACATAATCTATTCTTGATAATTCATATGTATATGTTCCAGCGCAATCTGTTTTTTCTTTTATTTTCTTTCCAAAGTTTTCCTTGTCGTCACAAATTGCTAATGCTTCGCTTATGTCAATCTCTGCTTTTTCATTTTCACAAATTTCAAATTTCTTTCCTGTAATCAACACGTTTACTGCATCTTTTATAGCTTCAAGCTGCTGTTCTTTTGAATAATTTGAGTCAGTAGTAATTTCAATCGTTATCGCAGAAGATAAGGATGCATAATAGTATGGTCCTTCTTCTTTATTTTTTTCAGTTGTACGAGACAAACCACCAAATGTATTTGTCATAGACGAAAACGATGCGCTAACCTGCTGTGGCATTTCAATTTTTTGCATCTGACTTGTTTTGCTTACTGTACTTACCACATTCTCGGCGTCTTTCATTGTTACTGTTCCAAAAGCATTTTTCACTTCAAGTACTGCTGTAATTTCAGCGTATTCATAAAATTTATGAGAACCGGAAAGTTCTACGGATTTTTTGGCCCCATCATAATTTACGGTATCTAGTACAATTGTTTCCTTTTTTTCATTTCCTTCACTGTCCCAACGGCTTACTTCTAACGAAAGTACTGCACAATATCCTTCCCAGGGATCTTTTTTTGAATCGTTATCTTCTAACCCCTGTGAATCTGAATCATCACTTGCAGAATTCCCATTTGAGTTATCATTATCTGCCCCATTTCCACCACCTGTACCATTATCATCTGGATTCTGCGGTGGTGTCTGATTTGTATCTTCAAAATTATATGAAACACTAGCAGAAAAAGTTACCTTTTTGCCCCCTTTATCATTTTGGGAATCGTAATGGTATTCTGGCTCATCATATGTTATATCACCCAGAATTGATTTTGATTTATCTTCATTTTCTACAATAGTATTATTCTGATTGTTATTTCCTGTTCCACTTGAACCACCTGTGCCGGAATTATCTGTACTATTACCTCCATCTCCATGTCTGCCGTCTGCATCAAGTACTGTTTGACTTGATGCAGCAACCGGAATTGGCACAGAAGTTACCACTAACACCGTTGCCAGCATTAGATATGCTGCTCTTTTCAATACATCTTTTATCATTTTTTATCTCTCTTATCCTTTATCACTTTATTTCTTCGTTGTAACTTTTTTTGTATCCGACCATGCAGAATAGATTTTCACATTTTTTCCATCTATCTTCACTGTCTTATAAGCACGAACTCTTACATAGTATTTTTTCTTTGCTTTCAGCTTTGAAATTGTTTTAGATGTTGTTTTGCTACTTGTGATGGTTTTTATCTCTGTTTTTTTATCCTCAAATTTCTTGCTGGTGGAATACTGTATCTGGTAACCTGTTATTTTCGTACCTTTTTCCCATGTTACTTTAAATCCCTTTGATTTGGCAGAAACTTTTACGCTAGATACTGCCTTTGGTTTTATGGTGTAGGTCAGCTTCTTTGTTCCTGAGTAGTTCCCTTTAAATTTTACGGTTACGGTGTACTTTCCCGGATTTTTTGAATCCGCAGAATAGGTTATTTTGTAATCCGTGTTCTTTTTTAATTTGTTTCCCTTGGAATCTTTTACTGTTACGGAAGGTTTTTGTTCCTTTCCGTTATATATATAGTCTGTTTTTGAAAGCTTTACTGACTTAATTGCATTGATTGTAGTGGTTTTTCCTTTTTGCTTACCACACACTGTACATAAGGTTTTGATGCTTCCTTTTTTGTCGATTTTGGCTTTTGTGGTTGTTTCTTTGTAATTGTGTGCTTTTTTTGAAACTGTTTCCTGTTCTACGAAAACTTCATTACAAGTGGAACAATGTCTTCCTTCCGTTAAACCTGTCTTAGTACAGGTCGCTTCCACTGCCTTATCTGTCACTTTTGTATGCCCTGTCGCTGGTATGGTCTGCTGTACTGTAAAAACTGTGTTACACACAGAGCAGTGACTTCCTTCGGTCAAACCTGACGTGGTGCAGGTTGCAGCTACTGCTTTGTCTGTTACGACTGTGTGCGTTCCCTGTTTCCACTTGGTATAATAGGCTTTACAGCCACTATGGGTACACGTTCCCCGATATAAACCTTTTGCTGTACAGTTTGCATTTATAAGCGTTGTTTCCTGATATTCATGTGTATGGTCAATGAGTTCATATTTCTGTCCGTTTGCTACTGCCCATGTGTGCGCATAGGTGTTTGGGTAACAATATAACGTGGTGTTTTCACTGCCTGTAAATGCATCCGTTCCGATGGATTGTAAGGATTGTGGTATGTATAGATATTGTAGATTTGGGCAATTATAAAACATTTCCACACCAAGTACACTCATTTCATCTGGCAGGTTTACTTCTTCTAGTAAACTTGCCCCATAAAACATATACTCTGTTTTTGGAGATTTACCCATTTGAAACATACTTATATCTATCTTTTTCATGCCGCATTCCAAAAACATACTTGTCATGTCTGTAGCACTACTTGTATCAAAGTTGCTTACATCCAGTTCCTGCAATGCATTACATTCTGCAAACATATAACGCAACTTTTTTACCTTACTTACGTTAAAACCACTTACATCTACGACTTTTAAATTATAACATTGGTTAAACATATGACTAACTTTTTTCAAGCTATTCATTTTCGTTCCATTAAAATTAATCTTTTCTATTGAATGACATCGTTGAAACATTGCTTCTGCATCTTGTACATTACTCAAATCATGATTGCTAAAATCAACCTCTTTTAATAATTTACATGCTTCAAACATACCTTCAATATTTGTTACATTTCCCGTCTCAAATTTACTAACATCAATCTCTTCTATACTGAGACAGCACGCAAACATGCATGACATATCAGTCACTTTGCTAGTATCCCAATCGCCCAAATTAATATTCAACATATAGTTACATCCCAACATCATATCTGACATTGATACAACATTTGCAGTATTAAAATTACTTACATCCAATGAATCTAATACTTGGCAACCATAGAACATCCCTGACATATCTATCACTTTACTGGTATCTAAACCATTCAAATCTACGCTTTCCATATTATAACACTTACAGAAGAAATATTTTAAGTTTGTTATACCCGTTACATTTACAACCGCTTTTTTAATCACGTTGCATGTATTTACTGAAATCCATTGTGGAACATAATCATAAACATATTCCCAATAATACCCTTCAAAGTCCCCATTTCCATTCAAATATAACACGCCATCTGTGTCAATTTTCCAAGAAATAGCTCCATCCTGACCTTCGTATAGATACCCTTCTGTTGTACTTTCATATTCAGAATCTACCTCTATCTGTTGATTATGTACACTGTCTTCTTTCATATTTTCTAAAGCAAGCTCTATATCTTTTTCTGTATTTAGATTCGGAAACATTCTCTCATATGCAACTAGACTAATCTCTGACAAGTCTTCGCACGCTTCCGCGTTCACCATTTCTTCAAAATTCTCATCTTTGTTTACTTGCTCTACCTTAACAGCATCTTCCGTCGCATGAACTGTCAGATTCCCTATTGGACTAACGAGTATACTTGCTACAAGAAAATTCGACATCAGTAATTTCATAATGCGTTTTTTCATTTTATATCTCCCACTCTTCTCATTTTTACGTCAAAATATATTTTCTACATAACTCATCTAAAATTCATTAATTTAATGCAAAAAAGCATTCGTTTCTATTTTATGTCATGTGTCGTATTACTACAATACGTCTTTTTTCCTAATTTTCTCATTTGTAATATAATTTATATGTCAGATACAGACCTTCACTCTGCCATTTTCACTATGCACAAGTATGTCTCTATTTAACAGTTTTTTAATTCATCTAAAACTAGGCGAAACACGTGGTGCGAGTTTCTCGTGTCGCGATGCTGCTATCCTCATAAGAAAAAAATCCCACCGGACAGACATTTTCACATCTATCCAATGGGATTTTTTATTTATACTTGTGGTTTTGTTTTCGAAACAACTACGTTAAAGTTAATCTCATTACTTCCATATGCTCGGGCTTTCACATAATAAGTACTTCCCGCTGTACAAGAATAACTCATCAAAAAGTTATTTCCTGCTCCTGCATCATCATTATATGTCAAGCTTGAATCACTTGCGTTACATAAAACTCCATAGCTATCTTTCGAACCTGTCGAGTAGAAATAATATGTACCACTGGTTTCTGGTACAAACTTCAAATATACATAAGTATTATCTGTAGTTACACTTACCGGCGTATCTAAGCTGAGTACCGGAACATTTTTCTTCGTTATCAGTGGTGTCACGACATTACTCTGTGCTCTGACAGTAAAGCTTGCAGATGCATAATATTCAATGGCATCAATATGAAGATGATATGTTCCCTGCTCAAGGTATAATGTTTCACCTGCACCATACAAAGTTCCATAATAATCATACGCGCTTCCTGCTTCATTGTACCATACATCATCTTCACCTATGATATTATCGTTAATTGTTACTTTATACAAATCTGTGAACGAATAATTAAAGCCTGTAACTGATTTCGTAATGCTCTGATTATATAAGTATCTATTCTTATTTTTGTAGCAAAATCTTACATCATATATTCCAGTCGGCATTGCAATAGAATATTCTCCATTACTATCTGTATAAATATAATTATAACCTGCATTTTCATCTTGATTTTCAAAATATACTAATACATTTTCAATCGGATTGCCAAGTGCATCTGTTACTGTACCACTTATTGTTGCCGCTCCAACTATTTCAATTTTGATATTTGCTACTGCAGTTTTTGATGCATCTGCTGCATCAGTCACACGTACTTTTATATTATATGTACCCAGATTATTTAAATAACCTTCCACATAGGTTCCGCTGCTATATTTATAAAGATTAAGTCCATAATTTTCACCTTCAAATGCATAAGTATAGCTTCCGCTTCCACCTACTACCTTTACTTTTGTAGAAACATATTTACGTGTTGAATTATCTCTAAGAGTATACGTTACATTTGTATCTGTTACCAACATTTGCTCTGAGGAATAAACATTCCATGTAATATTATAAGTATAGCTGTCACCATATTCATCTTTAATTTTGCACACAGTAGTTGTCTGTCCTACCTTTGTTGGTGTACCATAGAATCTGATGGTATATTTGCTACTTGCAGAGGTAAAGTATTTAATTCCTTCCGGTAATTTATCAATAGATAAATTAAGATACCCCGCTGCATCATATTCCGTTAATGTAACATTCATTTCTTTATTTACTTCACAGTTATAATATGCATTATACACATAACTTTTACCACCATTATTATAGGTAGCTTCAATACTTGTGCTCTCTGTTCCACGCAAATTTGTAGCAGTAATTTCAACTATCTGATATTTGCCAAGCGCATATTTCTCATTTAATGTAATTGTGTAGTTAATATTATCTGTAGTAGTAATACTATCAATCTTTAATTCTTTTGCAGTATCAGATTTACGATATAACCATGTTTTTACTTTTAAATTGCTAGCAGAAATAGTGTCTGCTCCTGTCAATTTGATTTTAATTGTTCTGTCATTCTCAATAACTGCTGATTCAATCGTCGTTGGTGCACTGACGGTAACAGTACAGCTAGCTGATTTTTTCGAACCATCCTTTGCCTTTGCTGTAATCTTGGCAGTACCTGCTCTGACAGCAGTTACTTTACCGTTACTGTCTACAACTGCGACACTATCATTTGAAGATGTCCATGTTAATTCTGTATTGTCAGCTTTTTTCGGTGTAACGGTAGCTTTTAATGTAAAGGCTTCGCCGACAAGAAGACTTTTTTTCTTTTTATTCAAGCTTACCTTGGTAACCTTATTAGTAACTGTAATGGTACAGGTTGCTTTCTTTCCAGACCCATCGGCAGCAGTTGCTGTAATTTTGGCTGTACCGGCTTTTACAGCTGTTACTTTACCTTTGCTGTTTACAGTTGCAACCTTAGTATTTGAACTTGTCCAAACCACTTTTTTATTACTTGGTTTCGAAGGACTTAAGCTTGCCTTCAATGTAAGTGTTTTTCCTACATTCAAAGTTGCCTTTGTTTTGTTCAATTTTACTTTCGTTACCGGAGTACCAACAGTAACTGTAATGGTAACTTTCTTTTTACTGTTTGCTTTTGAAGTGATTGTGATTTTTGTTGTTCCTTTTTTCTTAGCAGTAATTTTACCCTTACTGTTTACTGTTGCAACCTTAGTGTTGCTTGACTTATAAGACACTGCTTTGGAAACATTGCCTGTTTTTTCGACACTTGTTTTTAATGTAAAGGTTTTTCCTTTTTTTAAGGTTAATGTCTTTGCAGGCAGATTTGTCACTGTTACTGATTTTACAGACCCTTTTGCAGCCTGTACGTCCATATTTACAGGAATCATTAACATAAGTGCCAGCATCAATGAAATGATTCTTGCAAATATTCTTTTTTTACTTGTTTTCATGTTCTCCTCTTTCTTTACTCTTTACTATTTTTTTGTAGTAAATTTCTTCACGTCCGACCAGTCGGAATAAATCTTAACTGATTTACCATCTACTTTTACGGTCTTGTAAGTACGAACTCTCACATAATATTTTTCCTCTGCTTTCAGCTTAGAAATTGTTTTGGAAGTTGTCTTACTGCTTGAAATTGTCTTTTTTGTAGTCTTCTTATCAGAAAATTTACTACTTGTCGAATACTGAATTTCATAGCCGGTAATCTTAGTTCCCTTTTTCCATGTCACTTTAAAACCTTTTGATTTCGCAGTAATCTTGGAAATGGAAACTGACTTCGGTTTAATCGTATAAGTTACTTTTTTTGTTCCGGAATAATTTCCTTTAAATTTAATGGTTACTGTATATTTCCCCGGATTCTTGCAGTTTTTTTCATAACTTACCGTATAATCCGTATTCTTCTTTAATTTGTTACCCTTTGTATCCTTTACGGTAACGGATGGTTTGCGCTCTTTTCCATTGTAGGTGTAGCTTGTCGTTGAAAGCTTCACAGTTTTAATGGCATAGATTGTTTTGGTCTTTCCATCCTGTGTGCCACAGGAAGTGCAAATTTTTTTGATACTTCCATTTTTACCAATTTTAGCTTTTGTGGTAATTGTTTTGTAATTGTGTGCAGTCTTCGCAACTGTTTGCTGTGACACGATTACTGTATTACAAACGGAGCAGTGGCTTCCTTCGGTTAAGCCTGTCTTACTACAGGTTGCAGCTACCGCTTCGTCCTTTACTTCTGTATGCGGAAGTGTTGGTATCGTTTCCTGTGCAACAAAAATCAAATTACACTCCGAGCAATGACTTCCCTCCGTCAATCCTGTCTTACTACAGGTTGCAGCTACCGCTTCATCCTTTACTTCTGTGTGCGGAAGTGTTGGTATTGTTTCCTGTGCAACAAAAATAAGATTACATCCTGAACAATGGCTTCCTTCGGTTAAGCCTGTCTTACTACAGGTTGGGGCTACCGCTTCATCCTTTACTTCTGTGTGACCGGTTGCCGGAGTACTTTCCTGCTCCACAAAAACAAGATTGCATTCCGAGCAGTGGCTTCCTTCTGTTAAACCTGTCTCTGTACAAGTTGGTGCAACTGCCTCATCCACTACTTCTGTGTGTCCTTTGGCAGCTAATGGTTTCTGTTCCACCAGCACTGTATCGCACACTGAACAATGTTTTCCGTCACTTATACCGGATTCAGTACAGGTTGGCTCTACACCTTCATCTATCACTTCTGTGTGTGGAAGTGCCGGTATTACTTCCCGCGCTATCACAACAATACCACATAAAGAACAATGGCTACCCTCTGTCAATCCTTCTTCTGCACAGGTCGCTTCTCTTCCTGCATCAATCTCTTCCACATGTCCTATTACGCTTACCGGATGATTATGATTTTCAGCCCATGCCCGCACTGAGGAATTACAGTCACATTCAATTACAATATGGGAATCAATCCATTCGTAATCATAAGAATTACTAAATGCTACACTATTTGGTATGTATACTTTTTTCAAACTTTCACAACCAATAAGAGCATCTTTTTCAATGCATTTTAAATTATGTGGCAGTATCAGTTTTTTTAATTTTTTCATATTAAAAAACATTTCAAAATTAGTATTCACTAGAGAAGCATCCAGTTCATGCAAATCCAACTCTGTCATATTTTCACAATTACGAAACATTCCATGTGTATATTTTACTTTCGATGTATCCAGATTACTTAGATTTATCTTTGTTATATTCGTACAATCACTAAACATATAAGACATATCTTTTAAATTGGACGTGTCCAACCCACTTAGGTTCATTTCTCTTAAACTTGAACAACCATAAAAAACTGCATGCATCGATGTCACATTTGAGAAATCCAAGCTACTTAAATCCAATGCTTTTAAACTGCTACAGTTATTAAACATATATGACATATCTTTTAAACCGGACGTATTTATGCCACTGAACTTAATCTCTGTCAGGCTTGTACAATTATTAAACATTTTCGTGGTATTTGTTACCTGACCAATATCCATATTACTTACATCTACCTTTTTCAGGCTGCTGCAATCATTAAACATTTCACGCATACTGGTCGCTTTTGAAGCATTAACATTGCTCAAATCCACCTCTGCCAAACTCGAACATCCCGAAAAAAATCTGTTCATAGTCAGTACATTCTCAAAATTCCAATTTCTTATATCCAAAGCTGTTAGATTTTTGCAACCCAACAACATATCATCCATATCCGTCAGGTTGGTAACATCCCAGTTACACATATCTAATTTCTTCAAGTTCTCGCAATGATAAAAAGTAAAATATGTATTTGTCAGACTGGCAGTATTCCAATTCCTCATATCCAATTCTGTCAAACCTTTGCAACAATAAAACATATAAGACATATCAGATACATTTACAGGATTCCACTCACTTATATCCAGTTTTTCCAGTCCGAAGCACCACTCAAACATATCTTTCATGTTGGTTACTTTTTCAACATTCCAACTACTCAAGTCGACATTTTTTAATTGCTTACACTGTTCAAACATACCATCCATTTTTGTTACATTAGCAGTATCAAAATCACCTATATTTAATGATGTAATGTTCTCACACCCGTAAAACATCAATCTCATGCTAGTTACACACGATGTATCAAAATGATTCAGGTCCAACTTTGTGAATGCCTTGCAATTGCTAAACATATTACTCATATCTTTTACTTTAGAAGTATCAAAATTACTCAGATTTAATTCCTTCAAATTAACGCAGTACGAAAACATAGAACCCATGCCAGTTACATTTGAAGTATCAAAGCCACTTAAATCCAGCTTGGTTAAACTTCCACACCCATGAAACATATTAAACATCGATGTCAATTTCGAGGTGTCAAAACCACTCACATCCAGTTCTGTCAATTTTCCACAATTACTAAACATAGAATACATCTCTGTTACATTGGAAGTATCAAACCCTATTATATTTAATTCAGTTAACTCACTGCAATCGCTAAACATAGCTCCCATATCAATAACATTCGAAGTATCAAAATTGCTCACATCTAATTCCGTCAGTTTCAAACAACTATCAAACATGGCATTCATATTTGTTACATTCGAAGTATCAAAGCCACTTACATCCAGTTTTGTGAGTTTCTTACAACAAAAAAATATTCTTTTCATATTCGTAACATTTGACGTATCAAAGTTACTCACATCTAATTCCGTCAGTTCCTCACACCCCGAAAACATAGCATTCATATCTGTTACATTCGAAGTATCAAAATCACTTACATCAAGTTCTGTCAATTTTTCACAATCACAAAACATACTATCCATATATACTGCCTTCGATGTATTGAAACTTCCCAACTTTAATCCAGTCAAATTTCTACATGCATAGAACATTTCTGCCATATTGCTTACATTCGAAGTATCAAAATTGCTTAAATCTAATTTCGCCAGACTGGTACAGAACCGAAACATTTCTCCTGCATTTTTTAAATTCGAAGTATTAAAACTGCTCAAATCTACATTTACCAAATTCGTACAAGAATCAAACATACCTCTCATGGTCACTACTTTCGAAGTATCAAAGGTACTCAGGTCAATTTCTGTTATTTTATTGCAAGCATAAAAAACATAATCCATTTCAGATACATTTGATGTATCTAACCCCCTCAAATCGACCTCTTCTAAATTGTTGCAACCATAAAACATTCCTGCAATCGAAGTAATACCACTAATATTAACAATTGCCTTATTTATACTTCCCTTGTAATTTATCCAAGCAGGTTTCTCTACAAAACTATTACCTGATTTTCTTACATTGTAATTACCATTACCTTCCAGATATAGTACACCATCCGTATCAATGCACCATGAAATTTTACAGTCTACTCCCTGATATAAAATCTCATTTGTAGAAAGACCTTCCATAATACTGTCTGCTGAAACGTTTTCTCCTTCAACATTCTCTACAGAAGCTTCCATTTCTAACGTATTTGACTGCTCTGTTGCTTCTGCAGCTTCGGTTATTTCTTGCACTCCGTCTATATCCGCAGTTTCCGTTGTCTCTATGGTTTCCATTGTTTCCGGCACTTCCGCTGTTTCGGTTGTCTCTGCAATTTCTGTTACTTCCGACACTTCCGCTGTTTCGGTTGTCTCCGCGATTTCTGTTGTTTCCGGCACTTCCGCTGTTTCGGTTATCTCTGCGATTTCTGTTGTTTCCGGCACTTCCGCTGTTTCGGTTGTCTCTGTAGTTTCCGGTATTTCCGAAACTTCGACTGTTTCCGAAACTTCCTTTACCTCTGTATTCTCTGACTCTTCTGCTTCCTTGGCAGTGTCTTCTATTTCTATCTCCTCCTCAATTCCCGGCTGCTCCGTCTCTGTTCTTCCCTCATCAACGCTTTCCCAAGCATTCTCAGCTGCATACACCACCGCTGCTTCAGCAGACTGTAAAAAAAATCCTGCCGTAAGAAACCCAGCCATCAATAAGCTTAATATACTTTTTTTCATCGATATCCCCTTTTTCTTCCCATGTATTTAAATATACTTTATTACTTTAGCCAATCAACGTAGACTTACATATTATACCAAATTTAATAAGCAGGAAAAATAGTACCTTTTTCCCGTTTATAAGCGCGACATAGCGAGTACCTTTCTTTGAAATTTCAACTTTGAGATAATGGTCTAAAAAGTTGAATCCTAAACTTTTTGGACTTCCACGGAGGTTGACTATGATTAACTCTAGCTGTAAACTGAATAACTTGAGTGTTGCCAGCTGTTTTTAATTTTACATTGGCTGAGATGGTCAAATAAATCTTCCCCGGAAAGTGTTGTATGAATACGACTGATATTTCCGTCCATGTCATAGGCATATGCCATGCTTAATGCCCCGCTTATCTGCTCGGACAAACGGTGCTCGCTGTCGTAGTTGTATCTTGCCTGTTCTACGCCCTCATCCGATACCGATAATAATCTTCCGAGTTCATCATAAATGTATTCTGTTCTCTTGCCTGTTAAGTCTATGCGGGCTGTGTATAACCGAATATCTCTTCCATGCCGCCAGAACTGCTGCGTCTTGTAAGTTCACCATACATATTGTAGTCGAAAAGAAGTTCATTGCCATTTCGGTCAAGGTAACGTC
>X314_Red_Deer__coassemble_21_pt1 | contig 40472 bp, 57 predicted proteins | sample X314_Red_Deer__metabat2_high_PE_002 | metagenome-assembled genome bin X314_Red_Deer
GCTTTTTCTTTGCAGCGATTCCCCTAGAGCCTTTTTTTTTTATTTTCTGAATCTGGGTGATTAACTGCTGTTTTAAATCACGTTCTACCATCGCTAAGGTTTCTTTACGAATAAAATCTTCTAACTTCTCCCGGTAGTCTTCCATTACGACCGTACCCCGGGTGATTCCATCTAACCCCTTTTCCCAGGAAGCCGTCATTTTGGGATTTAAGAGTGCCGGAACTGTCATATTTACCACTTCAAAAACCATTTCACCAAGCATTTCCGGTGATAGAATCTGAGATTTTTTATTCAAATTTAAGTAACCAATACGAACAAGCTTTTTGATGATTTCTGCACGTGTCGCAGAAGTTCCGATTCCCGAACCTTTAATCTGCGCACGAAGCTCTTCATCCTCAATTAACTGTCCTGCATTTTCCATGGCAAGCACCATAGAACCGGAGGTGTAGCGTTTTGGTGGAGAAGTTTTACCTTCTTTAATTTCAAAACCGCAGACCGTTAATTCATCTCCATTTTGCAAGGTTTCTGCCATAGTGAATAGTCCGGTGTTTTCTTCTTCATTCTCGTTTTCATCCTCACCTTTTCCTTCAGCATCCTCTGAATTTTGACGTTTTCTTCCGGCAATTTCTAAATATCCTAAGGATTTTAGCGTTTTGGCAGATGCAAAAAACTTTTCTGTGTAGATTTTCCCCTCTAAAATATCCGGGTTTCCAAATGAACTGTCTGCATTCTCTGCAATCACCTCTGACATTGTATTTTCTGCTGCCTTAGAACCTTCTACAGCTGTTTTTCCGGGATGCATCATTTCTACTACAAGCTTCACATTCTGATACTCCGCCGCCGGATAAAAAATACTTAAGAAACGCCGTACAATTAAATCGAATACACTTCTTTGCAGTGCTGTTAAAGAATTTAATTCCGTCAGCTGCCCGGTTGGAATAATCGCATAGTGGTCGGTAATTTTCGAATCATCTGTATACTGTGTTTTTGCGATATTATAATGAAGTCCCTCCTTCATAATCCGCTCTACAAATTGCGAAGTCGGTTCATAACCTTTTAAACGACTGATATTTTTTCCAATTTCCTTTGCAACTGCGGTAGAAAGTACACGGGCATCGGTTCTTGGATATGTGGTAAGCTTCTTTTCGTACAAATCCTGTGCTACCTGTAAAGTCTCATCCGGACTGATTTTAAAACGCTTGGAACATTCTGCCTGTAACTCTGCTAAGTTAAATAACAGCGGTGCTTTTTTTCTTGAAATCCCTTTCTCAATTGAAGCAACAGTAGCCTTTTTCCCGGTCAGTTCCGAAATCAGACCTTCTGCACCTTCCTGCTTTTTAAAACCATTTTCTTTATATAAGACCGGGGATTCAAAATATTTTGAAGCATCTAGAGCTTTCCACTCTGCCTTTGCAATTCCATTCTCTAATGCTGCCCCCATCGGTGCAAAGCTGCCCATCACACGATAAAAAGGTGTTTCGTTAAAATTTCGGATTTCACGTTCACGAATCACCACCATACCAAGTACACAGGTCATAACCCTGCCAACTGCAATGGCTGTATAGCTTTGTGTTCCGGCGGCTTCGTTTAACAAATTTCCATATTTTACCGACATTGCTCTTGAAAAGTTAATTCCCATCGCATAATCTTCAATGGTACGCATAATTCCTGATTTTCCAAGATTTGCATAATCAGACATTGGTTTTGCTTCCGCAATTCCACGCTTAATCTCCTCCTCTGTCTGGGAGTCAATCCAGACACGAAGCTCTTTCATTCCTTCTCTGACGCCGCCGAAGTTACGAATATTTTCTTCAATGGTCTGTCCTTCTTTTCCGGCATCCCCTGCCCAGTAAACAGTATCAATGTCCTCTCTGTGTAACATTCTATGTACCACATCATACTGCTTGCTTACTGCAGGGATAACGTTATATTTATAATCTTTTGGAAGAAATGGTAAATCCTCCAGCTTCCATTTCTTGTATTTCTCATCATATTCCTCCGGGTAAACCATTTCTACCAGATGACCTACACACCATGTAATGACGTAGGCATCATTTTCTATATATCCATCATTTCTTCCTGAGACACCAAGGATTCTCGCAAACTCCTGCGCAACACTCGGTTTCTCCGTAATAATTAACGATTTTGCCAAACTTTTAAACCTCCAGCCAGTCAATATTTTGACTGTTTATTCCTTATAGCTTTATAACTCATTCATATCTATCAGTATAAATGATTTATCCTCTTTTGCTTTTTTTACAAGTTCCTCTGAAAATCCCTGCGCAGAAAACAGGAAATAATATTTCGCATCAATTTTCGCTTTCTGCATATTTGCAAAAAGCTCCTCACACATGTCCATGGTAAATTCCGGTGCATTCCAGTTGCATCGGCACGCGATTTTTTCCCTCACACTGTTTTGCGCAACAATATCAATATTTCCTTCTTTTCCTACCCATGTGCCCATCTTGGTAAGCTTCATCGGAAGTTTTCCAACAATATTTAATAATCCTAAATACTCCATGCACACTTCGATAAAATATCTGCCAAGATACTCGTCTAAGCCCGGTTCAATATAAGTAATATAAAACTGCTCTGTACTCATCATATAAAGGTCCGATAAATGCGGATAAATAAAACGAAACCAGAAATTCACATAATGATCTTTGATGCGGTAAATGCCTTTTTTCGCATTTTCCCAGCCTCCTGTTTCAAAGGAAACCACTTTTTCGATAATATCAAATGCCGCCAGATTTTTCATATAAACACTTATTTTTGCTCTGGAAAATCCTGTTTTTAAATATAAATCGTTTAATTTATCATAACCTGCCGCAATATAAAAAAGAATTGTCTCATATACCGAAAGTTCACGTAATTCGGATGCTATCAATCGTTCTGCAGCCTGATTTATGTACCCGTTTCTGGAAAGAATATTCCGACAGATATTTGTCTTTAAATCCACGCGTTGATCCCAATGGTTGATATATCCGGCCACACCACCTATAATTCCATACACTTTAATGCAGTCGCTAACCTGATACTGTGGAAACGCCCGCACGACCTCTAAGAAATTTAAGTTTTTAATTCGAATCTGTTTATCTATTTTCTTTGCATCTGTCTCGGAAAGCTGTTCGACGAAGTCTTTTTCTACCCACACCTGTGACGAACTGCAAAGAAGAATTAAAACCGGACCAGGATAAAGTCTGCGTTCTTTTAATTTTAAAATTGCTTCCATAAAAGATGCATCCTTTTTTGCTACCAGCTGAAACTCATCAATCACAAGCACAAGCTTTTCCGGTCCACCACTTTTCACACGTTTAAAATAATCTTCATAAGTGTATTTTGTAATTGAGCTTTCAAAACGTGTAGCGATTTCTCTTCCCATTTGCCGAAGCTGTTCAGCGGCAGATGCCTGTCTTCCGCGATAATAAAAGCTTTTCTTATTTTGCAAAAAGGCCTTTAATAACTGCTCTTTTTCCGAATCCTCTCTTCCATATACAATACAAAGCTGATTGCCGCTTTCAGCAAACAGTTTTTCCAGTTCCTTAATGACAGATGTTTTTGCGACCATATCAAAGCCTCCCATTTTTTGCATTCTATTGCGGATAAATTATATCATTTTTTAACTTTTGCCACAACAAAAAGACGACTGCATTCTCAATTTATTTTAAAACGCAATCGTCTCTTTTCTGTATTATTTTGCTTAAATTTACTTATTACGTTTATTTACAACCGTTTTTTCCGCAGTTTGCATCAAATCCCGGATTGCAAGCATAGAAATTCTTGCTGTCTAAATCATCCTGTATCATGCGCAGACCTTCGCCAAAACGCTGAAAATGAACAACTTCCCTTGCACGTAAAAAACGAATCGGGTCGCATACCTCCGGGTCTTTTACCAATCGAAGAATATTGTCATAAACGGTTCTTGCCTTCTGCTCCGCTGCCATATCTTCAAACAAATCGGTAATCGCATCTCCCTTCGACTGGAACTGATTTGCATTAAAAGGAACACCACCTGCCGCCTGCGGCCAAATACCGGCAGTATGGTCAATATAATAAGGTGCAAAACCGGCAGCTTCTAATTCTTCTGCACTTAGGCCCTTTGTCAGCTGTCTGACAATCGTTGCTACGATTTCCATATGGGCAAGTTCTTCTGTACCAATATCTGTCAAAAGTCCTGCTACTTTTCTATCCGGCATACTGTAACGCTGAGACAAATATCGCATGGATGCACCTATTTCGCCATCAGGGCCGCCATACTGTTTTAACGTATGATTTCTCTATTTTTACCTTATTATATTATTTTCTAATTATAACGCCTTGTCAATATTAAAAATACCGGCAAGGATTTTCTCCCTGCCGGTTCGTTTTATGCTTTTACAATTGCTGCATCGAATCCTGCCGCCTTCAATTTCTTTTGCATCGTCTCAGCATTTCCTTTATTTGAATATGCACCTACCTGCACGCGATAGATAGCTTTTGCATCCCCTGTTACAGTTTCTGCACCTGATACAGACGCTTCATCATCTCTATCTTCATTTACCGGTTCTTTATATGCCTGTCCGGTGATTCCATAAACAATAGCCTCCGCCATGCTCTTGTAATCATATAAGGCTACATCGTCTTTATCATCCACAAAACAACATTCAATCAGCATCGCTGGAGCATTTGTTTTTCTAAGTACATAAAGTTTAACACTTGCTTTTACTCCACGATTTTTAAATCCCAGGCTTGCGATTGCAGCGCATACTTTTTCAGCACATGGCTTTGCTTTGCTGGAACTGTTGTAAACATAAACCTCTGTTCCTGTTGTCTTTCCGTTGCCGGATGCATCTTTTGCACCTGCGTTGAAGTGGATGGATACGTCCAAATCTACCTCATGCGCATTACATTTTTTCACAATGTTTGTCAGAACATTATTTGCACTGGTACCGTTATCCACAGTACAGTCATATACTGTGTGACCAAGTGCTTTTAATAATCTGATAACCTCATTTTTGACATTTCTTGCCTCTGTAGATTCTCTGATAATCCCAATTGCTCCACAAGCTACTTTTCCATCCGGATTATGACCCGCGTGTACATTAATTCTCATTTGCAATTTCCTCACTTTCATTTGTTTTTGCTTCTAATAATTTTTCTGTAACAGCCATTCCCTTAATAAGGAAAGCCGGAACATTCACATTCATTTCCACACAATTCTCTAAGATGCTTCTGATTTCATTTACCAAATATGATGCTAGGGTAAACCAACCGAACCACTGAACAAAGGATAAATCAATTCCAATGATTTCACCCATGTATGTAAAGCAGAATGCCACAAAGAAGGCAATTCCGATTACCACCCAGTACCACACCTTTTTGAAGATGCCCTTTGCTCCGATTGCACTGGATTCGTTCTTGTTATAGAATTTTGCTTTGCAGTACCCTGTCATGTAATCAATGACATTCATTAATAAAAAGCCGGCAAATAAAAACCAGTACTTCCCGAATATTGCTGTCCCCACAGCTGCAATTGCTCCATAAATCATGTTTACTTTTGTTCCTTTCATTCTTTTTTCCTTTCTTTCCATAGAATTCAAAGAAGCCGGTATGCATTTTGCATCCGACTTCTTATATGCGTTATGCAATCGCTTTTGACATATTTATATATGTCTCCAGCTCTGCTACTCGCTTCATTAATTTTTGAATCATATATGTGTTTAAGGCAATAAATTCCTCATAGCGTAATGAGTACATTTCGTCATAGTGAACATCCGTAAGTGTTCCGGCTTCATCTGCACAAATCGTAACATCTCTATCAATCAGAACTCCGGCGAATTCTTCTGTGGAAATTCCTGCATTTAACAGTGCACGTTCTACTGCTCTGGCACCGAAACCGATGTGTTTTCTATGTCCATTGTTCTTATATATATACGTGGACGGATTTAACATTTCAAAAAATCTATCGTACCGTTCATCTATACTATATAAATCTTTTAACCGCTCATCCGATGTGATAGCAGTCGACCCTGAGTTTCCAAGATAAACTCCACCACCGGAATGCGCGTAAACTCGCACATTACTACCTCTAAGCCTTGTAAGGGATATTCCTGTGGATTTTGATGCGCTGTCACTTAATCCCACATTGATGGCACTACTATCCGCATTTGTGAAAGTATATCCATTGTATGTTAGTTTGTATGCTTCCGCAGCGTAATTTGATACATTTGCCGTTCCATTTAACGTAACCGCTCCGGATGAATCACTTCTTACAATCCATTTACCATATGTCACATCATAAATACCTAGATTTCCGGCGGCCGAAGCAGATAGACAGCCATGATGTACACTATTCACAATGCTCACTCTTGCCTCTGTTGCATCATCATATGACACATATACCTCCGGCGCTGATATCTTCCCTTTCGTTTTCACCCTTCCATCTGTAAATATATTCAAAAGTCCTTCACTGTCATTTTTTGTTATCTGCAATTGATTTGTTGGCAAATAAGGTCGGAACGTAAAATAATTTCCATCTGCACATGCATTCCATTTGATTCCTTTATGACAATTTACACTGTCCGCATAGTCATTATGTAATGCCTGGGATAGCCACCAGCCTGTTTTTGGTATATAAACATCCTCTATTGATGCATTTACAGGCACATTTAATATTCCTTCATTAGTTTTAATAGTGCTCACTGTCAAATTTCCCGCTGAAAGTTCATCTGCATGAGTTGTTCCATTAAATAATACATAGAAAGGATATTCTTTGGTTTTTCCTGTTACATTTCCGTTTTCATCGTACGTTTCTACATCCGCATCTATCCAAATATATTTTGAAGAATAATTGAGATTATCATATTTTCCATCTGAAATCATTCCGTAGAATTCCATTTTTTTTGTTTTGTAAAATTCAATTCCGATTTTAGTTAATTCTTCATATATCAAATCAGATGTCGATTTTATATAATTCTCTCTAATCTCAAAACCACTAATCGTAGCCCCAAGCGCAGCTAAATCTGTTACATCTAATTTATCTGCAGTAATAGAATGTGTAGCGATATGATTTGCTGTAATCGCATTCGCCGCAATCTTATCACCGGTTATCGTTGCACTTGCAATTTCTCTTGCTGTAATACTTCCTGCTACCAGCTTATCCCCAGTAATCGTTCCACTCGCAATCTCATTTGCAGTAATGCTTCCCGCTACCAGCCTGTCACAATTAATGGTCCTTGGAGTAAGTATCTCACCATTTAATGTATTCACATTTGCAGCCTGTAAAGCTCCGGTAATATTATTCAGTTCATAAATTAAGGAATCCTCACTGCCTCGGATCATGAGCCTGTCAACTGCCAATGTTCCCGCTGTAATACAATTTGCATTAATATTTACAGAATCAAGATTTCCGGTAATATGACCATCCACAATCGTTGCATCTGTAATCAAACCAATGTCTACAAAAAGGTTCTTCACATATTCCTTTTCTACATTCGCAAAATTCACCTGTGCATAATTCGCTTCCAGATATTCTACGGTTATTTCCGTTGAAGTTATTTTGTTCAGTCTGGCTTCCAGTGCAGCGATATTATCAGCTTCCACTGTTTTAAAAGATGCCCTGTCCCCGGTAAACTCTTCCACATGAAGCTCATTGATATAGGCTGTGCCAATGTCAGCCCTATTGTTTACATTCAGATTTGTAGTCCCAATGTTTGTAAAAACACCTTCACCAATAACTGCGTATGGTGTTCCAAGCTCATTTTTGACGTACAAATAATTTACTTTCATGTCGTCGACATCTTCTGCAATATAATGCTCAAATCCAATAATCTGGGTTATGTCAATTTTATCCACCGAAGAGCCTCGGACAGTTCCATTATCTGTTGTAATATTCCCAATACATTCTGCGGCCGCAAACAGTTTCTTTTGCATTTCCTCAAAAGAAAGTACGGTATTTGATATATCACAGGTATTTTTCTGCGGGTTATCAATATACTCCACCGTCTTGGTGATTCGCTGCTTTTCTCTGATTCCGTCTTTATTTGAAATAAAGGTTGCAGTATCCCCAACAGAATATGCTAATGCATTATATTTCGAATTTATTTTTGCTAAATCAACCGTTTTGGCCCGGTATGTTACCTTCGGTTTGGATATTTCATTTAGTCGATATGCCGCATCCTCCATTAGTGCCTCTGCATCTGTGTAGCTGGAGTCTTCCCATATAACGGTTTTCTTCTTATTACTGTATTGGTAATTCTCCAAATAGTTGTTTCCACCATTTATTTCAGTGATCTCCAAGCCATCTGCACCAATTGGAATGATAATGGTTGCGTAGTCATAACTGTCTCCACTGTCTGTAATTTCTCTTAAATTCAGCCCATCAATAAAGTATGCTCCCTTATCTTCTCCGACCTGCTCCATCAGATATACAACCTTTGAAAGCGTATCAAACTTGACTTCACAGGTAAATGCTTCCAGTATCTTCTCCAAAATCTGAAAGCTGTTTACCTTTTTCATACTGATTTTTCGAAGACGTTCCGCTGGCACTGTTGAAATACAGCTCCAGCCGGTATCTGTCAATGCATAGTCTGCAGCTTCCTGTGCGGTACATCCCTCTATGATAAATTCGCTCCAGGTTCTTCCCTCAATCTCTTCCACGTTTAGTTTTGCAACAATCTTGCGGTAGCCCTTTGAGGCCTTGGAATTTTCTTTCACAACAAATTCATCTTTATCTGTTCTGACATAATATTCCTGTGGAATCTTCTGATGATTGTTCTGATGCCATAAAAAAGAGAGTGTTTTGTCTCCGGTTGACAATTCACTCTCTACTACTGCGTCTTTAAAATTTTTAAGCCCGGCAATACGGGTATGGTTCAAGTCGTATAATTGTAATATCATCATACCCTCCTAGGTTTCTTAATCTTCCAGCATGAAGTCAAGTGCTACAAGATCATATGCTGTCGGTTCATCGTGTTTTCCGTCATTCAGCACCTCGTATTTCACTTTCGTTACTTCAAACTCCATCTCTACCTTATCAAGCTCTGAAACTTCCTGTATAAAAGCCTTTTCATCTTCTTTTGTTTCGAATTTGTACTCATTGTTTTTTACTACCGGATTCCCTTCTTCATCCTTTAAAGCAAAACGTTCCACTAATGTTTTCACGCTCTCCCGGTGGCATTTCATCTGGTTTTCTAATGTAATACTGTTACGTGCAATCGCAAGGTTTACCTCTGCCGGAAAAAGCTTCTTTTCCCGGATTACCTCATTCAAGCCTGCCTGTGCCACTCTGATATCAGATACCTTCATTTTAACTGTTTTCTTTTCCATCTCTTATACCTCCGCTAATTCTTTTACATATGCTTCAAATTCCGCCGCATCTGCATCCACACTTTCCTGATTCGAAAAGTAAACCTCTTTATTCTGAATATACTTATTGGTGCTCATAGAACCATCCTCATTAATGGTAGCATTCATGGTCATAGCTACTGTTTCTGTGCCGTCTACTGTTACCATACTGCGTCCATTTACATTAATTGTTTTACTCTTTTTTAACATCTTTTTCCTCCTAAAAATACCGCGGTTTATACCGCACTGTTAATTCAACATCCTTATTTACTGTAATCGTATTCATTCCCGGTTTCAGTACCGGAAAGTCCCACATATCCACATCACTGAACTTATTTACTCCGGCCTGCGTCACCAGCCCGTTTTCTCCGTCTATGACAACCTTCTGTCCATTGAGTAAATCCTTTATCACAATGTCCTTTTCTTCGCCTGTAAGGAGATTCCTTACTGCACCGCTGATTGTAATATCTACTAGATTAATTACCGGCAAGATTTCAATTATTGCCGGTGTATCAAGATTTCCCTGGTTATTTATCACAATTGTCTTTGCGGTAGAAGTCGTTATGAGTTCAGCGCCATGCTCGTATCCCTGCAGCTCCAATGTGGCTTTATGCCATCTTTGCAAAGACTGTTCAGCCTGTGTGGCATTGGTGAGCACCATGTAATAATAGTGCTCAAACCCATTGAACTGTATTTCACACGGTTTTATCAGCTTGGAAATAAATTCTGCTGATTTTTTCCAGATATCATCCCTGTTACTTCCCCGGATGACAATGCTTGCACTGATTTTTTTAAAACCAATCGTACTTTGCTGCATCATGGGTTGAATATTTCCTTCCGGCCACTCACTTTCATTTTTCAATGTTGAAAATGCCTGTACCACATTCCATTGCTCTACACCGTATGTTTCTTTCACGTCTATGCCATTTACTTTCACGCGATCACCTCCTTCTGCGATTCATCAATGCAAATGCTTCACTCATGGCACTGCTGGTTTCACCAATTAATGCTCCTGTATCCGTCACAAGTTGTAAATTAGCCATTTCTTTGAAGCCACCCTTCATAACGGCTATCATTTCACTCATCATTGATATTAATCCACTGTTATCTACGCTTGCTGTTACCTGTTGCACCGGTGCAACTGAGATCAATCGATTCAGTTCACTTATGCCAGATACATCATTGATGGATGCAAGATAAGACTTCATTTTCTCCTGACGTGTAATAACTTCATTCTTCTGTTTCTCAAGTAGAGTACTTATCATCTCTGTCCCCGCCAAATTTACTGTTTTTGAGTTGTCCATAAGACCTTCTGCAACTCCGGCTGATAATTGTTCTCCAATTTCTTTTTTAAATAATCTAGATGGCGAATGAATATCTGCTTCTTTCTGAATTGCTTTTTTTAATGCATCCACAAGGCTTTTGGCTGAACTATTAATTTTTTTAGTATCCGTCAATCCATTAATAATCCCCTGTAGCGTGTTATCTCCAATTGTTTTTCCTGCTTTTTCAAGTTTTCCGAGCTGACTAGATATCTTTGAATTTACTTTCTTAAGATCTGCGCTAGTTTCTTTTGCCGTCGCTCCATCCTTTATCGCAGCAATCATGTTGTATACAGTGTCTTCACCTATCTTAGTTGCCTGACTTGCAAGCTCTAATAACGGTTCTTCAATCGCTGTTTTCACTTCCGCTACTGCTTCTGTATATGCCTCCTTATATGCATTTAATTCTTCCTGTGCCGCACTCTTTAATTCATCAATCTGTGCCTGTGTCTGTTCTCTTAGTGCTTCATTTTCTTTTACTGCCTGTGCTTCAGCAAGTGCATTTTTCTGTTCCCATAATGCCTGATATTCTTTCAACTGTTCTTCTGACAACTGATTTAATGCATGAATTGAAGCAGAAGCTTCAGGACCCATATCTGCCAATTCCTGTAGCAACTCATCAGATAAAATATTTTTATCTCCAAGTTTCTGTAACTGTTGCTCCCAATCCGCGATGCCTGCTACCTGTGTTTTTAAATTGTACAATAAGGTAGAGCCTGAGGATGAGGTACTTGAGAATTCATCAAATAAATTGAAGCTGGAAACAATGCTTTCTTTTCTGCTCGCAACAGCTTCCTTATAGGTATCCATTAGTGAGTTGATATCGTCCTCCAGCTTCTCATTTACTTCTTTACAATTTTCATAATACTCTTCATTTAATTCTTCAAGTTTATTATTATACTTTTCCTTTGCCTCAAAATACTTCTGATCAGCCTCAATGCGCTCCGCTGTTCCTTCCTTGAATTTCTTTCTGACCTTATTCCAGTACTGCATCTCTGCTTTCTCGGAAACCTGATAATAAGTCTTGTATGCATCCAGTGCTCCACCTGATAATGCAAAATCTTTTTTCTCCTGCTTCTCCTGTTCTTTTTCTGCTTTTATTTCGGTCTGTACTTCCTGCAATTTTTTTGAAGCATCAATATATGCCTGTGTTCCTTTTTTCAACTTCTTTAAAACAGCTTTCCAATACTCTTCTTCTTCTTTAAGAGACACAGTATGAAACACGCTGTAATTATCGAAATACTGCTGTGCCGCCGAGTAAATATCGCTATAATATTCTTCTGTCGATTTCTTTACTTTCTTTCCGTCTGTATCAATTGTATATTGGGAAACATCAAAGACATTTTTCAACTGTTTTTGCAGATTATACTGTAGTTCTGTCATTCCTTCCAGTTTTTTCAACTGTTTCATAGCTTTAGCATATTCAGTGGTTCCCTTCTCTGTAGATTTTAGAATCTGCTGCCAGTAATACTTTTCATCTGCAAGTGAAACGTTATGAGTTTTTTTATAATCATCCAACCATTTTACCGCCTCAGTATACAATTGTTTAGACAGGTTTGCATTTTCCTGAATCATTTCTTCATTGATTTTTCTGCTTTTTTCAGATGCTAACTGATTCATTTTATCCAAATAAGATTCCGTCTCGCTCTGCAGTCTTCCATTACTCTCGACGTTCTTCTGCATCTGTTCAGCGATTGCTGAGTTAATATCTTCATGCATCTGTTTTATTTCATGTGACGCTTTTTTTCTATTATCTTTAATAATATCCGCAATATCCATTGGAGCGCTACTTGACACTGCTTTTGTGAAATCACCGGAAAGAGAATTTCCAATTACTTCCTTTAAATTCTTCTCCTGATTCTTAATTGTTTCCTCTATATACGCATAATACTTATCTAATCCCTGCTGTTCTTCCACATTCTCTGCAATCTCTGCCTGTACTTCCTTTAATTTCTTTGTAGCATCAATATATGCCTGTGTTCCTTTTTTACACTTTTTCTGTACAGCCTTCCAGAAGTATTCCTCCTCCTGCAGAGATAAATTGTGAAGCACACTGTAATTATTAAGGTATTTGGATGCAGCACTTAAGATATCATCGTAGTAATCTTCATTACTGTCTCCGGCTTCTTTTGTTACACCAAAATTATTTGATATCTGATTTTTTACTTTATTTTGGAATGAAGTAATATTTGATATCTTTTTTAATGCTTTCTCATAGGCTTCTGTACCTTTTTTTGTTGTCTGTGCAACTTTCTCCCAGAAGTACTTTTCATCATCCAATGAAAGCTCATGTGTCTTTTTATAAGCGGTAAGCCATGAAGACGCTGCCTTGTACACATCATCCGCTAACTCTTTGGAATTTTTAATTGCAGTTCCCTTCTTGGCAGTGATGCCAAAAGCAACACCATTTGTAATCTGTTCACCTACTTCTTTCTGAAACTTCTTGGAAGGTGAATGAATATCTAAATTGTTCTTGGCTGTTTTTACAATGCCATTGCACACGTTGGACATAGATTTCTGTGCCTGACTCTTAGCATTTTCAATTCCAATTGCAAGTCCTTCTGTGATATAATTTCCATACTTCTTGTATAATCTGGACGGCGATTTAATCTGATTCATATTTTTCATTGTATTTGATGCCGCAGATGATACGTTTTCTACGGCCTGTGTTACAAGTCCACTGTTATCACTAATTCCTTTTGCCAGACCTTCCATTAAATATTTTCCCATTGAATAGTAGTCTGACTTTGCCAATTTAATAGGACTTATAGAAGTATCAACGATTGTATCACTTGCTTTTTCTACCTCATTCTTTTCACTTTCTGCTCCCCCTGCAAAAGCAATTGTATTCTGTTTTCCATATTGTTTAAACTTTTCTTCCATCTCAGCAGCACTGATATCTGCTTTCTGTTGTGCTACTTCAAACCCACTCGCAACCTCTTCCGCCAATGGTTCTTTTAGTTCCATCGCTTCCGTCCATGATTCGCAGATTTCACGAAAACGCCCCTCATTATTCTCCAGGCAATTTGTTAATTCCTGGATTAAATTAGCACTTTCCGGTCCTAATTGAGCGAGATACTCGTAAAACTCTTCTGTCATACCTTCTCCGGCCGCTCCTGCTAATTTTTCCATATTATCAGCCCAGGTTGTCATCCCGTTAATCTGAGAATTCAGATTTTCCAGAACCTTTTTTGCACTAATTTCTGTTCCTCCGGAAAATTCTTCCGTTAAAGATATTGCTTCGCCCAAACTCTCTGAAATGACATTTTTAAACTCTTCATAAGCCTGAGCCTGTTCTGCTGTCATCGTTATTGTTGTTTCAGCTGCTTCTACTGTCACTTCTGTAAAGGCAGCTACTTCTTCTGATAAGTCAGCATATGTATCTCCATAACTTTTCATTTTGGATTCTGTGTTTGTAATGGTTTCATTTGACTGTTCAATAATTTCCTGACATCCTGATATCCCATCCTCGACATCTTTTAACTGGTCTTCTAGTTCTCCATTCTTCATCATCCATTGCGCAAAGATGGCTGTACTGCTTTTTGTTATATCGCTATAAGCCTTTGTCGAAGCCCCTGTAATTACCATCTTTGCTGTAAGATCTTCTGTTCGCTCACCCATCATATTCAAAATGTCTGCTCTTTCGGCCTCCAATTTTTCAAGTTCCAGTTCTGCATCAGCTTGCTCTTTATATGCGGCTGTAAGCGTCTCTTCATATGCTGTATACTGAGCTTTTTCTTTCATAGCATCAATTGTATTATAAATAGCTTCTGTAGATGTATTTAAACTTCCTGTCTGTTCATCAATTGCAAGATTTAAGGATGGAATCGCTTCATTTAACTGGTCTACATAACTTTTCATCAAGGCCTTTTCACCATTTGATTTATTTTCCTTTTCAGCCAGTGCTTCCAAGTTACTGGCAAGAGTTTGATAAGATGTGTACTCTGTTTCCATACTTGCCAATGTTTCTGCACGTTCCTCTCGTGCGCTTTCAATACTGGATTTTAATTCATCATATTCTTCACAGAGTTTTTCTACTTCCTCCCGGTTTTTTACTAGTGCTTCGTCTGAATTAACAACTGCCGTTTCTAACAGTTTATATGCCCCAATTGCAGCCGTAACAGCAATTACAATCTTTGTTGCCGGATTTAAACTTGCTACCGCATTGTATATTTTCTGCTGCGCTGTAAGTGCCTTAGTGGCAGCACTCTGTTTTACTGTAGCTGCTGTTGCAGCTCCGGTAGATGTGGTTACCAATTTTAAAACTTTAATTGCCGATTTTCCAAAGTCACTGCTTAATATCTTATTAGCCGTAATCACTCCACCAAGTCCCATAGAAACAATGCCTATTTCATTTAGATGGTCTCCTGTAAATTCCAAAGCTTCATTGATTTCCGGCAGCCATTTCTTCGCAAGTGGTTCTGCAATCTTCATCTGGATAGTTCTGGCGGTCTGTGTAATCTGATTTGTTAAGTCATCATACTTTATATTTTTAATATTGTTCATGGTACCTTCCACGTTTTTATAGGTATCATTTACTTTGTTTAAGGATGTAATGACCTTCATAGCATTGTCCTCACCCAATGCTGACCATACTGTACTTGCCAGTGTTAAAGCTTCCTGTTGGTTCGTCATGTTGCCAAGGTCACTGATAATTGACTGAAATACCTCCGAAGCCGTAGCTTTCCCCTGTTGCAATTGCACAAATAACTCCTGTGTACTTAAGGAGAACTTTCCAATATTTTCTTCAATACGTCCGTCTGATAATGAAATGGTGAACTCTTTCACGAAGTCATTTACTTTATCCAGATTGTACGCTCCGGCATTTAAACCATTATCCAGAATTGCAAACATCTGCTCTGCTGAGAATCCTGCCTGACTCCAAATCTGTGCATATTCTGCCAGATTATCGCCTAACTCGTCTGTTTTATTTAAGCCTTTTTGTGCGCCCTTTGCGATTAAATCAAATGCTTTCGTCGCGCTCACATCCATGTGCTCCATTAATGCATTTGCACCACGGATAGATTCGTTTAAATCCATGTCGAAGGTATCTCGCAATGTGATAGCACTTTCTGTCGCCTTTTTTAGATCCTGCTTATTTAAGTCCTGCATATTCTGTTTTACTACAGAAATCACATTCGCTACATCCTGCATATTCTCGCCGTAATTATTCTTATAAACATCAAGCAACACTTCCTGATACTTTTCTGCGGATTCTGCCATTATGCCGGTGCTTGCCTGAATCTGATTTGCGGCACTTGTCACATCCTTTGCAGTCTGTATTGCTTCGCTTGCGATATTGCCGGCAATATCTGCTGCTTTTTCTATGACAACCTCTGCTCCTGCTGCTTTCGTGGCTTCATTCCAATCAAGGGTAGCTTTTGTAATGGTCTTTATCTTTTTTCCATATTTATCAATGCTTGTAGCACATTTATCTGCTGAGCTTCTTGCCTCATCCAGATAGGTATTATTTGTTTTTAATGCCTTTTCAGCCTTTAATACCTCTTCTTTTGCCTTGCTGAGCTTCGAACTCCAATCCTGCACTCTGTTTGCTGCCATCTGATAATTCGTTTCACTTTTTTCAAGACTACTTCTTAAACGCTCAACTTCTTTCCTCTGTGTCTCAATTTCTTTTGCACTTGACTTCGAAGAAGATTCCATCTTTTTTAATTTACTCTCTGCAGAATCGTACTGTTTTCTAAGTTTTTCAAGCTTCTCTCCAAATTCTCCATATGCTTTTTTTGAATTTTTCAGACCTTTTTCTACTTCCTGCTGTTTCCGGTTCTGCGCATCCAGTGTCTTTATAAAAAGCTCATTCTTTTTCTCTAATGCAGCAAGTGAATTTGCCTGGTCCTTAAATTCCTCTTTCACATAGGATGTCTGAGCCTTTAAATTCTTCAATTCCGCATTTACATTACTGACCGCTTGTTTAAATTCTTTCTCTCCGTCCAGTGCGATAATTGCACCTATTCGCTTATTTCCTGCCATCTGCGTACCTCTCTACAACAAAAGGCAGATGCAAATTGCATCCGCCTTTTGTTATTTCTTTATATTAATTTTTATTGGACTTGTTATCCAACAGATAAAGTGTATTACCATTCCCGTCATAATTAGCACAAAAGCATGAGACGTGTCGAAGAATAATGCAATCAATCCGCCAACTAATAAAAAAAATTCTAGTGTCCCTAAAATATATCGCCAAATACTGTTTCCTTTTTGGGCTGCATCCTGTGCAAAAATCGGAAATGCAAAAATAAAAAATAAAATTCCATCCACCAACAAGATTTTCCAAGCCCAGTCTGCTTCAAAAATAAATTTTACAATTAGCCAGAACCCAAACAGAAGTACAATTGAATCATTAAACAACTGGGTCTTTATATACTTTATTACTTTTTCCTTTGTTTCACTCTCTATTTTTTTCACTATTTGTCACCTGTTTTCTCTTCTACTTCTTTTATATAATTTTCCATCAGTTCCCTTATCTTTGCTGTCTGATTTGCGCCATCTTTCTTACAGGCATCCTCATATCGTTCTACGAGTTCACGCTTTAATTTAAAGCTTTTGACCATATAACCCGCTTTCTTTTGGTATTTCTCAGAAGCAATCGTCTGTGCGCTTGGCTGTCCCTTTGGCATATTACTTATCCCTCCCCCTAATGATACATAACAAATTCAAAATATTACTCACTCCATTTGTTAATAACGCTATCCCCAGTGGAATATCTAAACCTTTTTTCACTGCCAAATAACATAAACAAAAAAACGTCATCCATGTACTGATAATAATTGATTTTTTCATAGACATTTTTATACAGATGGTTTAAAATAGCGGTGAGTGGTGGGATTCACCCACCGCCAAGCACTTACTTGAAGAATGTTTCATATATCAAGCATATTACGGTTGCTACGCCATTTACTATGCTGACTATGAGCGCCACTTTTTCGAGTTGGTGCTTTTTCTTTTTCCTACTCATCTGTATCTCACCTCCTTATGTATCTATAATATCATATGGTATACCATATGTCAATACATTTTTAAGGTAAATCATCAAAAGTATTCTCTTTTTTCTTCATTCCATTTAAATCAAGATACTGGTCATAGATTAGAAAGAATTTTCTCGGTGTCATGGCAAAGACCTCTGATTCTGTAAAGTTCAAGATTTTACATCCAATGTATAATAAGCGGGCAACATTTATTTTTCTGTTGTCCCGCTCATCTGGTTTGGGTCTGAATCCTCTTCATCCCCCTCCGGTAATGCTAATCCATAGGCTTTTAAAACTGCAAGCAGAATCTCCTTTTCATTTTCTGTTGTAATCAGCCAGCCGACTTCTTTCTCTGAATACTGCCTTAACTTTTCCCCAACTGCTGTTTTTCTCTGTTTTTCATCCTCCAGCAGGGCATATGTTAAGTATCTTAGTGCCTTTACTGCACTGCTCTTGTCCATTAATTTATTAATAATCTCCGCTAACGGAGCATTGTAATGTTCCTGAATCTCGTCAATTGCATTTAGGGTGAAAAGAAAACGTCTTTCCACCCCGTCAATGATTACAGGAACACCTACCGGCCGTAAATCGCTCATAGGTTATTCCTCCTGATTATTCTGTTATTGTTCCTCTGTAGGCTCACCGGAAGCACTTTCGTCTGTCACAGTTGTAATACCTACTTTTTTGTTCAGCCATTCCTTTGCCTCTGCCAAAGTATCAAACTCTTTCTCTACCTTCCACAAGCCATCCTCCGGAACAAATAAATTGCCATCCAAGTGCGTATGTGTGAAAGTTGTATTTTCCTGCTTGGTTGCATTTTCATCATTTGGTTCTTTAAACTGTACCTTCGGATAAAATTTTCCGATAAACTTATTCTTTCCGGAACGTTTTGATGTTCCGATTGCACCAATGCCGAGGAATGGGGCAATGTCTCCCTGTCTGTAATGCATTTCTCCGGTTTTTTCATCAATTTTGTGACCTAAAATATATGCATTATTCTCCATAAGCATTTCATTTAAGTCTAATCCAACGGTACCACTGGTTACCTCTGTCTCTGTTTCTACAACACGATTATCACCAAAATCTTTTACATCTGATGTTGTAGGAGTGATATTAAAGGTTGCTGATGGTCCAAGGTGTCTACCATCTTTATGTGTACCATCTTCCTGTAATGTACCTGCACATGTGTATAAAAATCCTGTTTTTGCCATAATATTATTCCTCTCTTTCTTCTATACTGCATGAAACACATACATGGTTATACCCACTTTCTTTTTCATGCAACGTTGTTATTTCACTTATTGTAAATCCTGCCTTTTGCAGGGATTTACGAATTTCTTTTCTTCTTAATGTGTAATCTCCATTCTCTGCAATAAAGTAATGGATTTGCATATGCTGCACCCATGCCTGTGGCTCATTATCACCAAAATCATCCGGTACATCTATTTCCGGATTATAAACGATGTATTCCCTCGGTGGTTTATCCCTGGGACAAACCATCGGCCAGATTTCCTGAACAATCTCATTCAGTGCATCTTCTATGATTTTATTTACGCTCATATACCTCTGTTAAATACCTCCTGCATTTTCTCTACTACCTTCTGTTCTGCATGGAATACGGCTTTATTTACCACCGGTCTAGCAGTTTGCTTCGTCGTCCCGTAATGCAAATAAGCCAGTTTCTCCATGTTCCTGACACCTTTCTTATCTTTGCCGGTTGGTCTTACGACACCAAAATAACCATACTGATTTCTCAATGAACGTGATTTTTTTATTGAAGAAACCAGTTCACCAGTTGCATAGCCTCGATTAACTTCCTGCTGCACTGTTTCTTTTAAAGAATCCTCCAATATTGGCAGTGCTTCCTCTATCATAACCGGCGCTATTCTATCAATATCTGATGCTTTGTTTAACTCTCTGATCAGGTCATCTATACCATCCATATGAAAATTTGCCATCACATTTCTCCGCACGTAAGTTCAATTTTTGATTTTCCACGTTCATAGACTCTAACAATCTTATACGTTTCTCCTTCATGCTCAATTTCAGTTGCATATGCTGTGTTTCCTGCATCATCCACATGCTTTGATAGTTCGAAATCTTCAGTTCGCACTTTAAAGACTTTCTTAACTGTTATTCCACTTCGCATGGCCTCATAAAACTCAGCCCGTACTACCTCTTTTTCCTCGACAAATACATCAACTTCATTGTTCTTTTTTATAGGAAATCCATTTTCATTCTTTTTAAGTTCACTCCAAATCAGTTTTGCATTCATCTGCCGTCTCCTTTGGATAATCTCCGGACAGTGCCATTGCATCACGCAATGCCTCATACGCTTTTACAAATTTCTCTGTATTTTCATCGTAACCATAATGTCCCTTACAATACAACTTTATGACTTGCTTTGAAAGTGGCTCTTTTTCATCTGTAATGTATACACCTGCAAGTTCCAATTCCTTTTTACAAGCACATATAAGTTCTTCAATTTCTTCATTACTGCCATCCGATTTTACTCGGACAGCAGCTTTCACATAATCTAAGATTTCACTAGCCATTCAATGCCTCCAAAAGTTCCGCTTTGGTCATACTGGAATATCCCTGAATTCCCTGTTCCTTTGCGATTTCTTTTAATTCTGCAACCGTATAGCTTTCATCATAGACAGACGTTTCGGTGCTATTATTCTCAGCCGACACCGCACGGCTCACTATTCCCCCTGTTTTAAAAGAGCATGTGCTTTTGCTGTAACGATATTACCGTCTACAATGGCGTAACCGCAATAATCTGTTTCACGATGCTTTACATGCTGTTCAGTGGTTACTGTAATCTGTTTATTTACATTGGCAGTATAACCACGCTGTGCATTGGAAAATAAAATTTCTCCATCTGTCATGGAATCATCTTCCTTAACAACACATCCAAGTACCCTGCCAACGCCTGTGCCATTTACCACGTCAGTAACAAAGATTGGTCTCTCATTTTTATCCTTTACCTTAGCAAGCTGAGTCCAGATAGTGTCTGAATTTGCATATACACAAAGACCTGTTGCGTATCCGCCTTTGACCTTTGCTCTTGCATCCACAATATTGTCATAAGTCAGTGCATCCTTTGTATAAATCACAATCTGCGGTGTTCCATCCTGCTTTTCAAGTGCTGGCACAACTCCCATCGGTTCCGGTTTAAATGTATCGGTGCTTCCCGGCTGACCTTTTCCATGTGTTACTCCATATCCAAGCGCAGCTCCCATTTTCTCTGCAAGCCTGCTCTGAATATATGGTAAAAATTCCGTCATTGCCATTTCCTGAAGCTTCCATGATACAGTAATCGATCTTGATAATTCACAGCCATTCAACGTTAATGTTCCAAAGGTTTCCTTTCCGTCCTCAGTCTGTTCCCCTTCTTCATACCATGCAGCATCTGTTGATGTATCTCCCATAACCATAGAAAGAATACCTTTCACATAGGTCTTTCTTACATCATTCCAGTATGGATATAACTCACCAACCTCTTTCCAAATTCCACTCTCAACGGATTTTGGAATTACTACTCCGGTATTTTCTGTTGTATGAGTAAATGCTTCATTTACCATACGAAACGCCTCATTTTCCTCATTGGTAAGGCTTTTTCTCTGCATTGTTTTTGCCCATGCTGTCAAATATAACTCTGACTCGTAATCTACCGGCTTTTCCTGAGATACCCCATTCATATTTACAACACCTGCACTTGTCTGTGTTCCACCCATCAATGCGGCTGTTGCACCTGCATCTGTCAATGACTGTACATTGGTCAATACCGGTTCTGCACTTAATGCTTTTAATGCAGCTTCTGCCTTTACACTATTCTCAAAGGTTTCGTCCAAATTCTTAATTTCCTCCATCTTAGCATTTGCCTCATCTACCTTTCCGGCATCTAAAAGCTCCTGTGCTTCATTTAATAATGCTGTTCTTTTTTCTTCATACTGTTTTCTGTTCATCTTAATTCTCCTCTCAATTTCAATAAATTTAACTTCGCCTGTGTTTCAGGCATAGAAAAAGCAGGCTCTGTTTCTTTGCCTGCCATTTTTCTCACTTTCTCAAGTTGTTCCATTGTTGGAAGCTTGAATCCAACAGCTGCCGACATTACTTCTGTTTTGGATTCTTCAAACATGATTTTATCAATAAGCTTCATTTCAAGCGCCTGCTGAGCAGTCAACCACGTCTCACGTTCCATCATTGCTAACGCATCTTCCCGGCTCATTCCTGCCTTTGCCATATAAGCCTGACATAACGCTTCATCCGCTGTTCTAAGCATCTCTGCACAATGTTCCATGTCAGTATGATTTCCTCGCACTCCGGTTGATACGCAGTGTACCATCATAAGAGCTGTCGGTGACATCTCACAGTGTCCCGCCATTGCTACAACAGATGCGGCAGAACAAGCTTCACCGACAATCTTTATATTTACACCGGGCTGATACTCTTTCAACATGGTATAAATTTCTGAACCGGTTTCAATCACTCCACCCGGAGAATTGATAATCACATCATGTATTTCGTTCGGTTGCGCATCCAAAATTTTTTGCACATCTTTTGGACAAGTGCTGTCTTCTTCAAAATAATCGTAATACATTTTATAACTGTTTGGTATTAACACACCTCGAATATTAATCCTTGCCACTTTTCTCACCCCTCTCTACCGTTTTTATCATTGTTTTTATCATGTCTGCGATTTGCGGATAATTCTTATCATCCATCTTGTTTATAAGTGAATTAATCATATTAACAACCTGTGTGTCTAAACGACGAATTGGTTCATCACCACCCGGAAGCGGAGGTAAACTAAGTGTCTTTCTCCATTCATTGGGTGTCATTGCTCCACGATCCACCATTGCCTGAAAAGCTAGTTTTGTTGTTAGTGTCGCACACGATAAATTATCTGCCGCAAATTCAATTTTATTTCCACAACCGCGCTCACGTCTTGTAAATAATGCTTGTGTAAATACATCTCCAAGCTGAACAACCACCGGCTCTACCTGTGATTCATAATAGGCATTCCACTCATTTTCTTCATAATTTGACTGTACAATCTTTTTATTTGTATTAAAAAAACTGTACACGCGGTCTATTACTCTGTCCTGCTGAGTGGCATTTGGTACATAATCTTTGGGTTCAATTCTTTGCACATCTGCTTTCGCATCCACACCAGCAGCTCCAAATGAATCATTGGTCAATGAAAGATAGTTTTTCACAAAATTTTCTGTATACCGCTTGATGTCCTCTTCACGCATTGATGTTGTAAATTTTAAAAGCCACTGTATCAGTCCCGAATTTTTAATTGCTTTAATAATCCCCTGGTCAATTGTTGTAATTACATTCATCATCTGCGTAAGTGCCGGTGCCGGGCTATCTCCAAATATGTCATTCGTATTATAATCCTGCCTTAAATGGATAATATCTGCATATCGAAATATCCCACATTTCCCATTCATATAATAAAATTTTAGAAATAACTCGCCAGTTTTATTATATTGAGCTTCTACACTGGTACATGGTATTGGATAGATTTGTGTTACCAATCCATTGGCATCATAAATCTTAAGGATAAATGCATTATTATTTAAACATAACTGATTCGCTATTTTTTCCTGCATCTGTTGCCCCGTCATAAGCGGATTGGGTTCACGCAAAAGAAAACGAATTCTTGCATCCGGGTTTACTGTTATGCTTTTTGTATGAGGATCTTCTCTAATATGATTTCCTACCAGCTTACCAATTGCCTGAACCTTTGGTCTGATACAGGCTCTTACAATATCACTCTCATACAATTTGCCATTCCAGGCAAAATATTGTTCTCCCCATGTGGTCAACATGGATATTCGGCTTTGCTCTGTAGGCTTCTCATTTGTAAGCGTCTCATTTGTCGGATTCTTATTTCTTTTAAAAATGCTCATCTTTCCTCCTGCTATATCTCAATCATTAAATCAATGACATATACTCATTCATTTTATCTTCCAGTACGGTAAGAGCATCTAAACTCGCTGCTGTTCCATCAATTCGCCGTCTTGGATTGCTTGTCTTAATCGGCTGGATATTATCATTTCTGTCCACATCAATTGCTGTATTATATAAACACCATTTATCCACCGGATTGTTATTATAATTCAACATATTTTTCTGCAAATCTGCTTTCATGTTTTTCATAGGACCTGATAATGTTTGTTTTCCCTGTCTAACCGGAATCATTGCATTTTTACCAAATTCCTGCTGCATTTCTTCCACCCAGTAAGCGGCTGACCATGCATCATAGCCAATCCACGGAATAAAAATGTCGTATTTATCGCGTATTTCTTTAAACCACTGCGTCACATACTTTGGATGATTCTTATTACCGGGACACGTTCTTACATATCCTTTTTCAATCCAAACATCATACGGCACTTTATCCTCGGTTACGTGTTTTTCTACTAAATCCTCCGGTATCCAGTACATTGACAACTGATACTTGTGTGGATCACCCGGTATCATGAATATAACTTTAGCAGCGGTTAAATCTGTTGTATCTGATAAATCTGTACCACCAATACCATACCTCGGCTTTAAAGCTTCTATATCGAACGTAGCCGAATTGTTTGCCTCTTCCTTTGTAAGCCATGCCTCTTTGGTCGTTTCCGGTATATTAAAATCTTTACATAACAAATTTTTTACTAAGGCAGAATTCATCTTTGCCTTATTGACCTTCTGCTCCAGATTATCTAATTTCTTAATCGTTCCTAAGCCTGGATTTGCTTTCGACCAACACTCAGGATTCGTCCACTCACTGCGACTGTCAAGTTCATAGATAATCGGCAATAACTGCTCATCTTTATATCCATCCTCTTCGTCATATCCATTTATTACATTCTCTGCCTCGTCATATTTTCGGTCAAAAATATGCTCTCTTACGGTACCGGCTGTTGTTGTAATAAAGATAAGCGGCTCTTCTCTTGCAGATGTACCATCCACAATAACGTCATATAAATTATCATCCGTCCATGCATGTATCTCATCCATTGTTGCACAATGAACGTTTAAACCATCCAAAGTATCGGAATCTCTGCCAAGAGGCCTAAAAAAAGAATCGTTAAAATCTGCCACCAGTTCTGCTACCAGAGTTTTATTCCTCTTTAACAAAACTGGGCTTTTTTTAACCATTCTTTTTGCTTCTAGCCATATGATTTTAGCCTGGTCTTTCTTGCTTGCCAATGCATATACTTCTGCACCTGGTTCTCCATCCGCAAGCTGCATATATAAACCAATAGCTGCGGATAAAGTTGATTTTCCATTTTTTCGTGCAACCATCAACAGTACTTCACGATGTTTTCGTAATCCGGTAATCTTATGAACAATACCAAAGGTTGCAGCGACAAGTGCTTTCTGCCACAGTTCCATGATAAATGGTTTTCCACCCATTTTACCCTTGGAATGTTTGCAATAATTTTCTACAAACTCTATTGCATGATTTGCTTTTGTGGATGAATATTCCCACTCACTTTGTGGATCATCCAAATATCTTATGATTTCTTTATATACCCGATATACTTTCCAGCTAACATTTACAAGGTTTTTTCCACTGCTTAAATTGTGCTTTTCCGCTAAACGCTTTGCCAGTTCCTCTTGCTTTTTTATTAAAAACGTTGCATCTACGTTTTCTTTTTTGGATGCCTCTGATATCTCAGCTTCCAGCCGTTCAATCTCAGCAAACAACGGCTTATCTTTAATCTGTTCCCAGTATTCTCGGATTGGATTATAGTTGGCCGCATAAATTATTTTTCTGGCAAGATTCATTTATTTTTCCCCTGCAGAAAATCGTAAAAATCATCTCCATCATCAGTCTTTTGTATTTTTTCTTCCTTCGGTATTAAGTCTGTAAGCTGTTTCACTGTTGTCTGGTAATTTTTAATCATTGCCAGATAGATTTCCACCTCAGAACGCTTTTTAATCCCTTTCTGATTCGCTCCATTCTGATATGTTTCCGTGTAGCCTTTTTCGTCGATGATTTTTCTCAATTCATAAAGTGAAGCTGCCATAAATGCAGCCTCTTCTACCAGTGATGCAGTTGCTTTTTTGGTTTTTGCGTCAAGCTTCGAATAGATACCCTTAAGTTTGTTTTTCTCTGCCAAGATAATTTCTTCTTTGGTCTTTCCCTCGTATTTATCCTTACATGCTGCCATCTCTTCCCTTCTTTCTACCTACACCCCCTTCGCGCATTTCCTGTGCGTTATTTGGAGGTAGTCCCCCGGTCTTCCCGCACAAAAAATAACAAAAAAATTAGGGGGGAGTTATGATATCTCCGTCCACTGTAAACTCATAGTCTACTAATCCTTCTACAACGTCTTTGTTATTTTCTTTGTTATGACAGATATGACAATCATACTTTAAATTATCAAGATTCAATGTCACTTCCGGATTATTAATATTCCACGGTTGAATCTCTATCTTATGATGTACAATGTATCCGGGCTTTTCTCTACAGCTCTCACACATCCCACCATCAATAGCCTTTCTCTGTGCAATATATGCTGCTCTACACTTTTTCCATTTACTACTACGATAAAATGCTTTTGCAAACTCTCTTGCCATATCTTTCCGTCAATCCTTTCACGCTATACAATATCACATACCCAGTATCAAAAAGTATCAACACTTTTTATTTTTTTATATGCATTATTCAAAATGCTAACAATCTCCTTCCTCGTAAGTCCGTTCCGTACCATGAGAGAAATTGTATTACATGCTTTCTGCTCTGCCCGCTTTTTATTCTGTTCATGCTTTACTGCATTATGAATTGCTCTTTCTGCTGTATGGTCCTGGTACTTCTCTTTATTCATCCTTTCCCTTTCTCAATTACTCATATCTTTATATTCTGTGTAATTCGCCTAATAATCTGACTCTAATAGAAGAAACTCATTTCTTTTCAAGACAATTACCCATTGATTTCACTTTGTCCAATTATCCATATAAAAAAATATCTATCGTCTCCTAAACGATAGATTTCTAATAGCCTCGTCCTGCTCATCCTGCTCAATTCCTATATATCTCATGGTGATATGAAAATCAGAATGATTGAATATCTTTTGCAGCTTAACGATATCTCCTGTCTGTTTATAAAAGTGATAACCAAAGGTCTTCCTTAACGTATGCGTTCCTATATGCTCTAGTCCAAACTTCTCTCCAGCATCATTGATGATGTTATATGCCTGTTTTCTTTTCAGATGTTCATCACCGGTTCTGGACGGAAATAACCATTCATAATCAGCCTTGCCTTTTATGTAACGGTTTAACATGGGTCGTAGTTCATCGTTAATAGGAAATCTTCTTTCTTTGCCTGTCTTCTGTTCTCTGATAGACACGCTGTTTTTATCCCGGACATCTCTGACCTTTAACTTTAAAATATCTGAAATTCGAATTCCTACATAAATTCCAAATAGGAACATCATGCGATTTCGTTCGCTTTTTTCTCCCAGATACTCCGCAATGTCCCATATTGTTCCTGTATCACGGATGGGTTCTACTGTATTCACTTGTTTTTCTCACCTCTTTTCTTGACATGAAAAGAGCAGCTCTTGGTGTGTGAGCTGCTCTTATTTAGTATTATATTTAACTTATAACACAGGTGCGATATCAAAAACTATCAACGTTTTATTCATCTTCATCAGAAAAATATATTAACGTCCCATCGTCTTTTGAATAAAAACTTCCATTATATCCACTAACCAACTTCTTTCCCATCTCTTTTGAATAGGGATATGTTCGATTTACTAATAAACTAGCATCTTTATCACTTCCCTTTTCTGATAGTGTAGGTACTTTTGAAGTGTAGTCATAATAACATTTTAACCTGTTATTCATCGTCACCTCTCTTTTCAACTCTTTTATCTCACCTTGCATACTTCCTAAAAGTTCACTAATTTCCACTTGTGATTCCTTAGGAATATTTATCAAATCATGCTTTTTCAAGGCCTCTGTCACTGGATTACTTACTGGACCATCATAACATATTCCTTCTATCATCACACGTAATTTTACTTTTAATTCTTGAGCTCCAGACATATCATCTGTATATTCTATAGTTCGCTGATCATTAATATCAAAAGGTAATTCTGATACATTTTCTGCAATATGTATTATGGGCTTTGCAGAAGCATGTCTAAGTGCCACTTCATACATAACGTTAGGATTATTCCCTGTAAGATTTGCGATAACCAAGTCAGAATTGTATACATTTTGTATTATTGCTGCCGTCATTGTTCCACTCTCATTAATTCTATGACTCACAATAACCTCATAACCTAATTCATTCAAAATCGGTTCAATCACTTCATCAAGCAATCCATCTATTTTCCTTCTAATTATTGTTCCAACAGCGCCAATTGGTGTAATTACAAAACAACTTTTTTTATCTCCATTTATTTCCATAAATATTTCCCCTTTTTTAATTTTAATTTTCTTCCTCAAGGTACGTATCCCTGACATTGCCTAGAAGCATATTTCCTCGACATTTATTTCCATTACCATCGTAAACAATAAAATCAAATCCCGGAAATTGTTTCTTTAACTTGTCTTTGAATTTCGATACATTATAAGCGTTTTTTGTAGCCTTGCTTGCTTTGTAGTTATTTGGTAATTTAACCTCATCTCGCACATTTTTACCGTCTTTTACAAAGTCTACATTTACCCCTTCGATATTAAAAATAGTTTTTTCAACATATCCTGTCCTTGGCATACTTTTCTCCTTTTGTAATTTAATATTTTTATACTACCACATTCGTTACAAATATGCAACAAATAAACTACACAATAAAAAGAAGAGCCAGTCTCCCAGCTCTCCAATACTACTTCAAATCCTCTTTCAACTTCTCCACATCCCCATCATACAGGAACTCAATCATACCCTTAAGCTGCTCTCGGCGGTAATCTGCCAAACTAACTGTCGGAGTGTAATAAGTATATCTACCCTGCCTGCGTCCAGTAAGATACCCTTTTCTGACTAAGCGTGCCAGGAATGTTGAAACGGTCTGAGGTTTCCACTCCAAACCATGTTTTTCATTTACTGTATCCATAACCTTTTTCAAATCCGGTTCTTTTTCGCAATCCCAGACTACTTTTAATACTTTTTCTTCACAATCTGATATTTTAACCATGTGTTCTCCTTCTTTCTTTAATACTTTTCCTCGTTAGCTGTATAGTAGCACTACATTCATAATCATTCAATCACTTCTTATTGCTAAAGTTTATTTTAGCTAACTCTTTCTACAATTTGTTCAATAAGATACTTAACAATCTCTGCTTGTGTGTGAGGTTCATTTGCATATGCCTTAATCTCATTTGTTAAGAAAGTCTGGTCTACGCTATTTATATATGTTTCAATCATATTCAGGCGGTCATCTTTATTAAACGGTTCAAATTTTATCTGCCGTTGAAATCTTCTAAGTAATGCTTTGTCTAAGCGGTCACTTCTATTTGTTGCCGCTATAACAATTTGCCCATCTACTAAGCTATCTAACGACTGCATTAGTGCGATTGTTGTTCTTCCAAGTTCTCCATCAGCTCCTGTATCATGTCCACGTTCTAATCCAATACAGTCAATTTCATCAAGCATTAAAACACATTTCTGACCTTTACAATAGTCAAATACTCTGTTTAAATTCTGTGCCGTTTTACCCATATAGGATTCAATCAGGTAAGAGAAATTCAGATATGCATATGGTAATCCCAATTTAAATGCAACGTATTTTGCAAACTCAGTCTTTCCGGTTCCCGGTTCTCCATAGAGCAGTGTGCTATTCATATACGGAATGCCATACTCAAGCATTTTTGTAGTCGTTCTTACACCTACTTCGATTTTAGAGAACAATTCTTTTTGCTGATTCCCAAGATAATATCTATTCTCATTAAAATCAGATACATCCAACATATTGATTAATCCCTTAAGGTTTGGCGGTAATTCAAATAGGTTCGTTGACCCATTTTCCAACAACTTTTTATAATAGCTTGTTCTAGATGCGTTTTTCTTTGTGTTATCATTTAAACAACAGCAGATAGCCTCATTCTTCGCATCCTGTATTCTGTTTTCAGCTAATGCACGAATGCAAGCTAACATATGTTCATCCATTCCCATAATTACGATTCCCTTCTTTGTTAAAATTTAATTTGAGTTAATAACCATATCTAATTCTTTCATCTTGCATTTCATCAATCGGGATAACGTCTTTCACCCATATAACTGCACCTTTAGGATGTGCATAGTACCAAATATCTTCTATCGGTTCAATTTCCACAAGTTCCCACGCATAAGCAGTGTGATACCATTTATTTAAACCTGTAAAAGGCATATTAATGCAGGCTCTTTCTTTGTATTTATCCCAATTTTGATAAGTCATCAATTTTGAACTTTTGATTTTACAAATAGCCCTCACTTTATGACTTCCACTTTCTAATAAATAGATGGGTTTATTCAATTTTCTTGTATCATGCCCCCTTATTTCCAAGGTTTTCTTACCGCTCAGAATAAGGTCTAACCATTCCTTTTTTATGATAAGTCCGTCCATAACATTACCTCATTAAAATTCAGTTTAGTCAAGCAATCCAAGCTTCTTGTGGAAGAGAGTTTGTGTATCTTTCAAACTCTTTCCACTCCTTACTGTATTCTGCAAATCTGCCCTGCTGTTCCGCTGCCGCTTCATACAGTTTTTCAATTTCCTTTACAACTTGTAAATGTCCAGTGTTCTGGTCTCTCAAAATGTCGATACCTGCTTTTAAACTGTCATAACGATTTCTAAGTCCAATATAAGCAGAATACACCTTAAAACATTGCCTTGTAGCTGCAATTAACTCATCCTTTGTCATTTGTTTCATCTTCTTTTTTGCTTCGTCTTCCGCAAAAGAGGATGCGCAGTCAATTCCATAATAATCTTGTTCCCACTCATCAAATCCAAGTAATCCGCCGTATGTTTCACCAGCTCCGGCTGATACAAAGAAAATATCAAAACACTCTGGAATCCACTCTTCCTTTATATCTTCAAACAGTCTTTCACATTCAGCGCATAAATCAGCAAATGCCATTTTAAATTCATAAGCTTCGTCTTCATCTCCAGATAGTGCATTGACGAGTGTATCTTCGCCGTCTTCCGAATCTGTATACCAGTGCACATCCTCACACGCTTCCTGAATGTCCCACAAATCCTGTGTGATACTATCAAGATTCAAATTCTTAACGATTGGCTTTTTGTATCTGAGCTGTTTCGCTTTATTAATTTTTGTTTGTGTTGCATCTACCATATATGATTTTCTCCCATCATTCAGTTACGATTCTTCCATGCACAAGTCCCGCAAAATGTTCTGCTTCATCCTTGTCTTCTTCAAAGCAATGGCATACTTCTTTTCCATTCTTAAAAAAATAAACATAATATTTCATGCTGTTACTCCTTACTTTGCTAAATTCTTATTTAGTGACTATTCCAGCCACTTATTGTCAATACAGAAAAATACAAACACGCATCCGCCAGTTAATAAAATCCACAGGATCCAAAAGATTATTTCTCCACCACCGGATTGTAAATGTTCAACCGTTTCTTCTATATTCATACCATTATAAAAGTTGGTATTATCTGAAATTGTTTTATTTCTCAAATCAGTAAAGATTGTTCCTGTATATTTTGTAGACACGCCATAATACTTGAATCTTACTTTTACATATTCTCCTGATTTCCAACTATAAACTTTATCGCCTTTGATTGTTTCTATGTGTGATGAACTTGGTAAATCAATTTTTGAATATGGCAACATAATTCCACAAAACTTAATTTCATTTGCATGAAGTGAATCTATGTTTTCTGTATCCCATTCATAATACACTTCTACTTCTGTATATGTATTTCCGTCAGAATCTTCTTTAATTACTGTTCGTTCATGGCGTTCATATCTTTCTTCTACTTTCTTTACATAAATATATTCTCCACCGATTTCAGGATATGTAACTGTATCAACTGCCACTAAATCACCATATACAAAAGCATTACCTACGTTGGTATCCATACCATATTGAAACAAATCTGTACTTTCTATCTTAACTGCCTTGTTGTAAATTTCATTTTTGTCCATTTGGTGTTCTGAAATCTTACTAGAAATCTGAACACCAATTAGAATCATTACAGCTATGATAGAAATACTTGCTAAAATTTCTTGTTTGGTAATCTCAAAATCACCAAAATCAAATCCATTTCTCCTATAACTGCATCTACTCATATATTATTCTCCAAACAAATTCTGTGGTGCATCAACAGGAGCGTTATAGTCCAGATACTGATAATCCATGATCTCATATCCAAGCATATCTAAGAACATTCTTGTAGGGAATTTACGAACATATCTATTGTATTCCTTAATCTGCTTATTGTAATTGCTACGATATTCTGCAATCAAATTTTCAGTCATAGCCAATTCGTTCATAAGCTGTTTGTAATTCTCATTTGATTTCAGCTCTGGATATGCTTCTGATACTGCTGTAATTGCTGTTGTGACATTCTCAATATCACCTGTTGAGCCACGACCTTCTGCAATAGCAGTTAATGTGTCAGCTTCGTGTTTATCGCACTGTTTTACACAATCTGCAAGGTTATATACTAAATCTACTCTTCTCTTTTCTTGAACCTTAATATCTGACTGTGCAGTATTGACTTGTTCTTCTAAAGCAATTGCCTTATTCTGAGAACTCTGTACACCAAATACACAAAGTAAAATAATTGCAATAACACCTGTTCCAATAATTAACGGTAACTTCCATTTTTTGTTCATAATAAATCTCTCCTTTTTTCTTTAATCTTTTTCTTCGCTAAATTCTGCAAGGCTTTCCATAAATTCAATAGCTTCAATGCCACCGCAACATTTTCCTGTTAGTTCTAACATGTTTCTACCTCACTAAATTTCTCGTTTAACGCGGAAAATCCTCTCTGATTTTCGGTTGCATATATTTTTCAAACAAATCTGCAATTACTTTCACGCCATGAGGATAATCTTTTTCAATCATAATACTTTCCCAATCTATATCAGGCATAATATCATCAACAGTTCTGAAAAATGTTTCTTCGTTACAAGCTGAAATATCCAGAATATCTTGTTTATATTCTTTCCAATCTTCTTCCGACTCAATTCCATAGCTTTCCCAACCATTATTTTCGATGCATTTAATTGTTTCTTTTTTACTTTCTTCCAGAAGAAAGACCTTTTTGCTTGATAATTTATTTAATAAATAGTGCTTATCAATTCTTCCCATAAGGTGCATAAAATCCTCATGCTCGTTATATCCCCATCCATAAGAATAATCGCCTGCGTCACTATTTATATTTAATCTGCCATTGTCGCAATCGAATATAAACCTTGCCCACATACACATTGCGTATTCTTCATCATCTTTGTTTGGTACTAATCTGTATGTATAGGTTCTTGGTTCAATTTTTGTTATTTCCATATTCTTTTCCCTTTCTGTTTATCTTCGCTAAAGTCTGCTTTGCATTTTCTCCGGAAGTTCCACCAGAGGACAGCTCTCATGCCGGCACTTGGTATACTTGTCCGTTGGAATAATTGCTTTACCACCGTTGCACAGCAAATTCAGCAAATGGCACTTCTTTACGCCGTAAAATTCATAACTGAACTTGCACTTTGAACAATTCTCCGGCATATCAATTACCAATACTGCCTTACTCATTCTGCACCATCCTCTCTAATGCTTCCTGTGCTTCTGTCTCTGACAGAAAAACTGTTTTGCCGAAATCTTCATCTTCAATCTCTCGTTCATCCAGTAAAACATCATTTTCAAAAGCACAAACCGTATACACATATCCGCTTGTATTAAACAGAATGTAAGAAATCTTGTATGGAATAATTCCCCAATGCTCACTATCCATGTAAACGCACTGTCCTAATTTACCTTTAAGTTTTAGAAGCAAGCCCTGTTCTTCTAACTTCTGATACTCCGCCAGCTTCTCACAAACATTCCTATACATCCCGTCCAGTTCCCGGAGCTGTTCCGGCAGTAATTCAAAATCTTCATAAGCCGCCAATCTCTCAGCAATATCAAATGTCATTTTACAAGTTTTACACTCTTCCAATGCTTCGTCCATACCCATACAAGGCTCTTCAAAACATTTAGGGTAATAAGCACCCCCATTATCATTCCTGGCTGTATATCTATCCATTTCTCTCCCTCCGCTTCAGCTCGCGTTCGCAAGCCCCAATCCTGCTTTTGTCCTTACCGTTACGCCCTCTCATAACTTCCAGTGCAATCCGTATCTGATTCCCAGTTGCTTTTGACAACGCAGATTTGAAATTGCAATCTTCCGCCGGAAGGTCTGTAATACTTTTAATTGCGTCCATGTACATCATTTTCCTCTACCTCGCTTAATGTATTCTTAAGTTCCTGCATATCATGCTCTAAGTCTGCAATTTTTTTGTTTATAAAAGCTTTCAATTTCTTTTTTGCTCTGTTATTCATACAAAAAAACTGCTGTACACCAATCTTGTACATACACAGTTCTAGAAACTCTTTCTTGCCCTCTGCAAAATATTCATTCGCCAGTTCCTCATTGCCCATGCTCCAAAATTTTCCCTTTTTATTTTCAGCTATCATTGATTTTTTAAAATGTTCATATGCATCAGGACTCATTGTATATTTCTCCTCTCTGGTTTCCATCTGCCGACGTGGTAAGCAGCATCTTCTCCAAATTGTCATAATCATAGTTACGCTGATTGAAGTTATTAAATTTATTCTTTTTTTCTCCGACTGAATTTACTTTCTTCTGATTACTCTCGGATTCATGCTCTTTATTTCTCTCCCATGTGCGAATGCACGCTTTCCAGTCTGTAATTGGTTTCCTGCTTTTCCCCTGTACCCAACCATTGGCAGCGTAATAATCAACAAAGGCTTCTGCATTAATGCCATTGTTTCGCTCAACACAATATGCTGCTACTTCTAAAACGGTTGGTGGTGAAAACTTTTTCTTAGTACCTTTAGGTACTTCTTTTTCTTGTTTTAGTTTATGTTTATTAATAGGTTCACTTTGTGGTTCAAACTGTGGTTCATTTTGCGGTTCGCTTTGTGGTTCAAACTGTGGTTCATTTTGTGAATAATTTTGAACCACAAGACTTATTATCCGATATTGTGCTGACTGATTACCGCCTCTCGACTTCCATTCAATGAAGCCGTCAGTTGCAAGCTTGTTTCTTGCTCTTTTTAACGCTGATGCATTCAATCCAGACCGAAGTCCAAGGACTGATTGAGCTACCGTAAACGTATCTGGCCACCCTGCTTTATTCGCTATGGACATTAACGCATGCCATAAGGCGATTGCAGTGTTGGGCTGCGGGTTTAGTTCGAGCCTATCGTAGAATGCTTTTATCTCGGCGATATAATTCAATGTGCCACCTCCCGGATACAGATATCTTTTCTTATCTGCTCTGTATCCATGACATTATTTAATTTTGCTGTTTTTCTCCATTCATAACCTATTTTTAATTCCTTAGACAAAATAAACTCCTTTCTCCACCTGCATATCCGCAGGTGGCAATCACGGCTTTCAATATTAGTTGTGATATATTAACGTCAAAGACGCATGAACCTTTTTATCTTGTCCATTCCGGAAGATACTTCGTATCATCCACGTAATATCCAACTGAGCGCATATAATACGCTGCCAGTACGCTTTCTAAATAATTACAATATGCCCCCAACTCTGCTGTTTTTGCGAACTCCGCTTCCGTCTCCGCGCAGTCTGACACCCGAATCAATTCATTTTTAGCTGAGGCATATAATTCATCTACAGGTGTTCCGTTATGTATTGCTATTACATAATTCTCAAAATAGCGATTATCCTTATTAAACACTTATGAAACACCTTCCTTATCCATTAATTTTTGAAATTCAATCAGTGCCTTTCCATGGATCCGGCAAATATTCTGATAAGAGTAATTCATGTACCCAGCCGTACCCTCTAAGGTCCTGTTTTTCAAATAATACTGATACAGCATCGTTTTATGCTTAACATTCTCCATCTGATTAATTAAGCGCGTTGCTGTACATTTCATATCAACATACTTTTTCTTCTGTTGACGCAATTCTTCCTTTAATTCCTCAATACGTATTGCGGCACTTCCAGTCTTGTCTGATACATGGCCGGAAGAAAATTCTGGAACATCTGATATGCTAATCCCGGATGGAGCAATCATCTGCTCAGCATTTTCCAATTCTTCCGACAACGTTTCAATCAGGCTATCGATACCTTTTAATTGCATCAGGTACTCTTTTGCCTCCATTATCCATCCTCCATACCCTTTCTCTTTCTGCCTTTTCAGCCAACGTTAGTTCACGCAATGTTTTATTGTGAAAAATACACCACTCATCAGCTTTCATCACACTTTCTTCGCGGAAAAGCCCTTCTATCGGCTCGTCATACTGCCTGGTGCCAAATAATTCAATGAGCTGTTCTTCATTCAGTTCGATAAATACAGCAATCGCCCTGGCTGTTTGAGCGCAATAGGATGCTTGCGCATACTCTTTTTTTGCCATGTGCTCATAAAATATCTTTGGCTGCTCATATAACTTCTTTAAAATTTCATTTTCCGATAACATGGGCTTGTCCTTTCTTTAAAAATGTGATAAATTAAAAAAAGGAACTTCGTATGGAGTTTTTTGTGAAATAACACCTATGCCGGTCAAAGCTTTTGGGTGTTATTTTCTTTTTTCAGCAATTTTGACCACCGTCCCTACTTCATTTTTTGTTACGGAAAAAACAAATCCACCTTCTTCTGCATCTAATTTGTGACCGGATAAAAATAATGCTGCTCTTGTCAATGCAGAATAATCCGTTAATGTTGTAAGATTTTTTACTTTAATTGTCCTCAATGTTCTCATCCTCCTACTCTTCCAATCTAATTATTAACTCCGGCATATTATTTGTGAGTAAAATGGCGATACCTATAACATTCTTATCCTTATACTTTTTGTAATACTCTTCCTTTTTTAATTCATTCACGCCTCCGTACCACTCGTCACATACTCCATTTATAGTCAAAAGCCAATCAGAATTTGTGAATTTATTCAGAAAAGTTTTTAACTTCATTATTAACTCACCCCTCTCTGCCGTATCTACGGCTTTTTCTCTTGTACCGGCTCATAGCCGAGTCCTTCCAGCAAATTTCGATACGCCCACCTGCCGACCTCTTCCCGTTCTTCCGGTGTCAACGTGTCGATATTTACCGGATTCCCTTCTTTATCTTTAATGAAAAAACGAAATGTCGGTTCCTTTGCCATATTCTAAAAACCTCTTTTTTCTATACCTATGTATTACTGGTTGTCTGAAATTACTGTTACTACTCTACATCTACAAGCTCCAGCTTCTTTGCTTCTTTTTCTAGCGTATCCCTTGCTAACAATACCTGTGCATTATTCTGCATAAGCATGAAGCTTGTCGGGTTCAACTGTTCGACAATTTTTACAAATTCCGTAATCTCTTTTTTCATCTCCTCTGACATCATTCGCACCTCGCTTTCTTGTTTCTTTTTTAAACACTATACTCTCTTTTTTAAACCTTGTCAATCTATTATTGTTTCTTTTTTAAACTTTTCCTCTTGACTTGTTTTTTTTAGGCTGATAATATGAATACACGAAAGGAGTGATTTTTTTTGAATGAACGAATCAATGAGTTACGGACATATTTCGGTCTTACTTTAGATAAGTTCGGCGAACGCATTGGTGTGAAAAAGGCTGCTGTAAGCAGATGGGAACACGGTGACAAAGTGGCCGATCGAATGATCATATCAATCTGTCGCGAATTTAATGTTAATGAAGAGTGGCTTAGAAATGGTACGGGAGACATGTTCGTTATGCCTAATGATGATACTGCTGCGCTTGTTTCTAATTTACTGGAAGAAACGGATGACGAATTTTATCAAGCAATACTTGAACTGGTTCGTACTTATGAGCAGCTTCAACCAGATTCTCGAAAAGTACTTCGGAATTTTGGGAAAATGTATCTCGAGAACATGAAAAACCTGAAAGATTGAAAAATCTTTCAGGTTTTTTATTTGACTGTTGTCGTTTTCACGTGTATTATAATTGTATAACATATAATCCTTGGTAATGGACTATATGCACTACTAATTTATAATGCGAGGGATAAAATATGGGAAAAAAAATTAAAGAGCTGGAAGAATACCGTAAATTCACAACCCCAGCCGAACTTCACAAAGCTGTAAATTCCTTAAAAGGCATGGTAGCTGGCATTACAACTGATTACAACATAAGCACTGATGAAATTAATGAATTGGCTAATTGGTGTATGGCTCAGAATCATTTATCACATCAACATCCTTTTAATGAATTGATTCCTCTTATCGAAACAGTATGTGAAGACGGAGTTATCACTAATGATGAGGCATCTGATATTGTTTGGTTATGTAATAACTTTGTTTCAGACTCAAATTATTACGACTTAGTCACCTCTTCTCTACAATTCCTTACAGGTTTAATTCACGGAATTATGGCGGATAATGAAATCACAGATACAGAAATTCATACTTTAAAAAAATGGATCCAAACGAACGATTATTTAACCGGATGTTATCCGTTTGATGAAATTGAAAGTTTGATAATGTCCATACTTTCTGATGGAAAAATAACACAGGATGAGCGAAGCATGCTTAAAGCATTTTTGAGTAACTTTATCGATATGAAAATTTCATACAATCTAAACGAATTAGAGATAAATACTCTCAAAGAAAAATATAGCATCGAAGGGATATGTGCCCTTTGCCAGGAAATCGACTTTAATGGAAATACATTTTGTTTTACAGGGACATCAACTAAAGCAAAAAGAAGTGAAATAGCCGAAATTATAGAAGCTCATGGTGGACATTTTTCTAATAGTATTACTAATAAAACACGTTACTTAATTGTAGGGAATGACGGGAACCCATGTTGGGCATTCTCCTGCTATGGTAGAAAAATAGAAGATGCCGTTGCTAGAAGAAAGAATGGACAAGTATTAACCATCGTAAATGAAATTGACTTTTGGGACATTTTGGCCGATTTAGACTAAGTTGATTTTTAAACATCCAAAAAACCGGAACTCTTCAAGTTTTCCGGTTTTTTTAATACATATTTACTAATGTCAAAATTGGATTCAGAAACATCAAGTCCAACGCTTCTAATTCATTTATCTTATTCACCATTTGCCCCTTATAATATTTTATATTTAAAACGCACTGGAAAGCTCAATGCTTCCCAGTGCGTTTTAAATGATTATTTACTAATATTAGAATTTGATTTAGAAATTTAATATCAGAATAATCCATTTTTTCAATTCCATTAATAATTTTTGTCTTTAAGTACTTTTCCATTCTGCCCTCACTTTTCTTCTGTTTTCTCTCATATGTACCCATGCTTCACTTTCCTCCATACTTTTTGCTTTTACTATGGATACATTGTTGAAAATTATAAGTAATTTCAATGAGATTTTTAAAATTTTTTGGGCTGCGCGCTTCCCTTGATGTTTTTTATTATAATTGGTTTTTTTCTGATTTCAAGGGGTTCGGTTCATTTGTCCAGAAATCTGGACGGTTTTGTAGTTCAATTGCCTTTTCTCCGACTTTTTCATTATAATATCGGCTGTAAGGAGATTCGTACAAATCTTCCATATAGACTCCAAATATTCTTGCGAATCTTTCCATCTCTGCCAGCGTTGGACATTTCTTATTCTCATATATATTATAAATTGTGCTTCTACTCATACCGGTTAGTTCTGCTAACCTGGTTGCTCCAATTTTTCTTTCTTCTGCTAGTATTCTTATTTTTATTGTTATCATAAATAAAATTTTACCTGCATTTTTCAGAAAAGTATGCAGGTAAATATTGGTAATTTTTTTGCTTGACTATTGGTAACCAATACTATATAATAAAATCAGATGAAGGAGGTATCCTATGGAAATACAATATGAAAAGTCAGCAGTTAAATATTTAAAAAGCTTACAAAAGCCTCAACGAGATTTGATTCTGGAAGCCATTGAGAAGCTTACTCATAAACCTGCTGAGGGTGATATAAAGAAAATGAGTGGTTATAAGGACGGACGCTATCGCTTAAGAGTTGGAAAATACAGAGTCATTTATAAGTATCTCGAAAATAATGAAATTGAAATTCTCTGCATTATGGATGTTGGAAGCCGAGGGGATATTTATAAATAATATCCCCCGATGAAGAAAGGAGTTTTCTATGACAGAAACTATTAAAAAAACCGTTACTATGCTTGAAATGTTACCAGAACCAGAACAGAACTTCGCCCTTGAAATGGTAAAACGTCTTGTTCTCGCATGGGACCCGGACTATACTCACCTTACTCCAACCGAAAGAATCCGTTTGGAGCAGGCAGAAAACGGTGAATATATAAACGGAAAGGATATTAATTGGGATGAATAAACGAAATGCCAATATGATAATTTCCAAAGCTGGCGGAAACGCTAGTCAAAACGCTTACAATTGCAAGGTATCCATTCCGAAGACTTGGGCTGATAAACTAGGAGTGTCTCCTGATGATAAAGCCCTTTCTCTTGAATTTAAGGACGAATCTATTATTATAAAAAAAGCATAGTTATGACGCAAAAACCGGGAAGCATCTCAATGTTTCCCGGTTCTCTCATTACCTTAGTGAATACTAAATAAAATTATCTTGATTATTCTTTCGCATCATACTAATATGATATCAAACAGTTGCACCGGTGCAACTCCATAAAAAAAGAGTTCCTACTTCGGAACCCTTTTCTCCCAGCGGTCTGAATAACAGT
>X314_Red_Deer__coassemble_22_pt1 | contig 36388 bp, 27 predicted proteins | sample X314_Red_Deer__metabat2_high_PE_002 | metagenome-assembled genome bin X314_Red_Deer
GAATCATGGTGCTCCTTCTTTTAATTGTTGCAGGACTTATGGCAATGGAACGTGCCTTGGCGCTGCATCATGAGAATATTGAGAAGAAGACCTACGAGAAAATGGCGTTTACAGACAATTTAACATCTTTAAAAAACAGAAGAGCCTTTGATCGTGACATTGAGCGAGTGGAAAAAAGACAAAAGGAAGTTACGATTTTGTATGCAGATATGAATGGATTGAAATATATCAATGACCATTTGGGGCATGAATATGGTGACGAAGCGTTAAAGCTGATAGCAGCAAAGCTTGCAGATTTGTGTGAGATTACAACGGAGTGCTATCGTTTTGGTGGCGATGAATTCAGTGTATTAAGCTATGAGAGTACGCCGGAAATGCTTGAACAGAAATGTCAGGAAATTAACCGGAGTTTAGAGCCTTATGAAAAAGATTACAACTATCCGATTGGAATTTCCTATGGAGCGATTCGGTACGTTCCGGGTGGAGATTTGACGATACAGCAGAGTATGGCTGAGGCTGATGCAAGAATGTATGAGTTTAAACAGGCACTTTACAAAAAACGTGGAATAAAACGATAGTACTTCTTGTGTTTGTTATAGGAAAAACCTATAATAGATTCAAGGTTTCAATTATTAACACTTTTTTGGAAATTCAGGTATAATAGCGTTTGTAAGCAAATAAAATAAATTTTTAAGGGCGGGTATCCATCTGATGCCTGCTTTTTCTTTAAGACTGTGTTAAGTAAATCGCAGAGAGCTGCCTGATAAATTATGGAAAGAGGAAAAAGATGAGCGAAATTGAAGTAAAGCATTTATATAAAACCTTTGAACAGAAAGACTTGAAGGTAGATGCATTAAAAGACATTAATATAAAGATTGAATCCGGCGATATTTACGGAATCATTGGAATGTCCGGTGCAGGAAAAAGTACGCTGGTACGATGTTTGAATTATTTGGAAAAACCTACGGATGGACAGGTTTTCGTTGAAGGACATGATTTGAGAAGTCTAAGCGAAAAGGAATTGAGGAGTCTTCGCAGTGATATTGCAATGATTTTTCAACATTTCAATTTATTAATGCAAAAGAGCGTAATTGATAATATCTGTTTTCCATTACAGTTAGCCGGTATAAAAAAGGCAGAGGCGAAAAAAAGAGCGAAAGAGCTGTTAAAAACCGTAGGCTTAGAGGAAAAGGAGAAATCCTATCCGGCACAGCTTTCCGGCGGACAGAAGCAGAGAGTTGCAATTGCGAGAGCACTTGCTTCCAATCCAAAGATTTTGCTTTGTGATGAAGCCACCAGTGCATTAGATCCACAAACAACAGCATCTATTCTTTCTTTGTTAAAAGAAATCAATGAGCAGATGGGAATCACAATTGTAATTATTACACATCAGATGTCTGTGATTCGTGAAATTTGTAACAAAGTTGCTATCATGGAGCATGGTGAGTTAGTGGAAGAAGGATGGGTGGAAGAAATCTTTTCGCATCCAAAGTCAAGAGCTGCAAGAGAATTGATTTTACGTGACAAGCCGGAGGGAGCTGCAGTAGGAAATAGTTTGTCGTTAAGAGAACGAATGCAGGTGAATCGTAAGATTCGAATTGTATTTTCTGAGAATTCCGCATTTGAACCTGTCATCGCAAATATGATTTTAAAATTTGGAACACCGGTAAACATTTTAAGAGCTGACACAAAGAATGTGGGTGGCGTTGCAAAGGGAGAAATGATCTTGGGCTTACCGGAGGATAGACATTTACAGATTGATATTGAGCAGTATTTAATAGAAAAAGGCTTGGAGATTGAGGAGGTAACAGGTGATGTGGAGTCATGAGGTTGTACAGATGCTTTTAGAAGGCATCAAGGATACACTTTTTATGACATTGGTGTCTGCATTTTTTGGATATGTGTTTGGACTGCCAATGGGAATTTTACTTACTGTAACAGACAAAGACGGAATTCGACCAAATGCATTTATATATAAAATACTTGATGCAATTTCCAACATCGTAAGAAGTATTCCTTTTTTGATTTTATTGATTTTATTAATTCCATTTACACGTTTTGTAGTGGGGAAAAGTTATGGTTCGGCAGCAACAATTGTACCTTTAGTTGTGGCGGCAGCACCTTATATTGCCCGAATGGTTGAGTCATCCTTAAAGGAAGTTGACGCGGGAGTCATTGAGGCGGCACGTTCTATGGGGGCTTCTAATTTTGACATTGTGTTTAAAGTTATGTTAGTAGAGGCGAGAACGTCTTTAATCACGGGTGCAACAATTGCAACAGGAACCATTCTGGGGTACTCTGCAATGGCAGGAACAGTAGGCGGTGGAGGACTTGGCGATATCGCAGTTCGATACGGATATTACAGATGGCAGACCGATATTATGATTGTGACAGTTATTTTGTTAATTATACTGTTTCAGATTTTCCAGACAGTTGGTATGAAGATTGCAGGAAAGTTAGACAGAAGAAAATAAAAAGGATTGCCGGTAACGGCAGAAAGAGAGGAAAAATTATGAAAAAGAGAATTTTAACAAGTATCTTAGCAGGAGTATTAGCACTTGGAGCACTTGCAGGATGTGGCAGCAGTGCTGATGAAGCAAAAAACACAGAGCAGAATGCATCACAGCACGAAAGCACAGAGCAGCAGGAAATAGCAGAAAAATCAGACGGTGAATTGACAGTAATCAAAGTAGCTGCTTCTGCAACACCTCATGCAGAGATTTTAGAAGAGGCAGCAAAGCTTCTTGCAGAGCAGGGTTATGACTTACAGATAACAGTATTTGATGACTATGTGCAGCCGAATCTTGTTGTAGAGAGTGGAGAGTTTGACGCAAACTATTTCCAGCACATTCCATATTTAGACAGCTTTAATGAGGAGCAGGGAACACATCTGGTAAATGCGGGTGGTATCCACTATGAGCCATTTGGGGTTTATCCGGGAACAAAAGCAAGCTTTGATGAAATTGCAGAGGGAGATGTCATTGCAGTTCCAAACGATACAACAAATGAGGCCCGTGCATTACTTTTATTACAGGATAACGGATTGCTTACTTTAAAAGAGGGAGCAGGATTAACAGCAACAGTAAATGACATTGCAGAAAATCCATATAATCTTCAGTTCCAGGAATTAGAGGCAGCACAGGTTGCCCGTGTAAAGGATGAGGTTGCTTACGTGGTATTAAACGGAAACTATGCATTACAGGCAGGCTTCTCCGCAGCAAAGGATGCAATTACTTATGAAAAAGAGGATTCAGAAGCAGCAAAAACTTATGTAAATGTTATTGCAGTGAAAGAAGGAAATGAATCCGATGCAGGAATTCTTGCACTGATTGAGACATTAAAATCAGACGAAATCAAACAGTTCATTAATGAAACTTATGACGGTGCAGTAGTTCCATTTGCAGAATAAAAAGAATAGAAATATTTTTAAAAAAGAAGAAATTGGAGTCAGTCCGGTTTCTTCTTTTTTAACACCCGAATCAACATAGAAAAAATAGCCGGAGTATGCTATGATAGGAGTACTGTATATAGAAGGGAAGAACTTGAAGGATACAGTAAAAACAAGATATGGGAAGGCTTTAAAATGAATAGAAATCTGGAAGAAATTTCTGATGGTAAAATTTATGAGTTAAATGATATGGTTCGGGCGGCATGCAATGACTGTGAAGGCTGTCATTCTTGTTGCGAAGATATGGGAGAGACAATTATTTTAGATCCTTTGGATATATATCAGCTGATAAGGGGACTGAGTGTTACCTTTGAGCAGCTATTAAATGATAAAATAGAGCTTCGTATTGTAGATGGAATGATTCTTCCGAATTTGAAAATGAGTGAGAAAACAAATTGCTGCGGGTTTTTGAATGAAGAGGGAAGATGCAGTATTCATCCGGTTCGGCCGGGAATCTGTAAACTGTTTCCTTTAGGAAGAATTTATGAGGATGATAAGCTGGCTTATTTTTTACAGATGGATGGCTGCAAAAAGGAAAATCGCAGTAAGGTAAAAGTAAGTAAATGGTTAGATACCCCGGAATTGAAAAAGAACCAGCAGTTTTTAATTGACTGGCACGCTTTTCGCAGGCAGATGGAAGAAATCATTGCAGATACATCTGACGAAAACACAGTAAAGACAATTACCATGTTTCTGTTAAATACCTTTTATGTGAATCCATATGATGTGGAAAGGGATTTTTATGAGCAGTTCTATGAAAGAATGAATAAAATAAAAAATGCATTAAATTTATAAGAGGTTTACATAATGAAAAAACTAACATATAAGCATACCATATACGCCTGTTTTATCGGATATATTGTGCAGGCAATCGTAAATAACTTTGTGCCATTATTATTTTTAACATTCCATACAACTTATGGAATACCACTTTCAAAAATTACATTTCTGGTAACCTTTAATTTTGCGCTGCAAATGTTGATTGATGCGGTATCTGCAGGCTTTATTGATAAGATTGGGTATCGTGCAGCGGCAATGTTAGCGCATATTTTTGCTGCAACAGGATTTATTTTGCTTACCATTCTTCCGAGTGTAATGTCAGACCCATTTGCAGGAATTATGATATCTGTTTTAGTGTATGCAGTGGGCGGTGGATTGTTAGAGGTGCTAATCAGCCCAATTGTAGAAGCGTGTCCAACGGATAATAAAGAAATGGCAATGAGTATGCTTCATTCCTTTTATTGCTGGGGGCATGTAGCAGTTGTTTTATTATCTACAATTTTCTTTTCAATAGTAGGAATTGAGCATTGGAAAATGATGGCGTTAATATGGGCTGTTGTGCCAATTTTAAATATTTTCTTATTTGCAAAGGTTCCGGTAAATCATCTGATTGCAGAGGATGAGCAGGGACTAGGAATATTTGATTTGATAAAAATGAGAAGCTTTTGGATTTTGATGCTTTTAATGGTCTGCGCCGGAGCAAGTGAGCAGGCAGTAAGCCAATGGGCTTCCACCTTCGCAGAATTAGGACTTGGAGTTTCAAAAACAGTGGGGGATCTTGCAGGTCCGATGCTTTTTGCAATTTTTATGGGAATATCCCGTGCCATTTATGGAAAATTTGGTGAGAAAATAAAGCTGGAGCATTTCATGGTATATAGTGCAGTACTTTGTGTTGGAAGTTATCTGCTGATTTCATTTTCACCATCTCCGGTATTGGGATTAGTGGGCTGCGGAATCTGCGGACTTTCCGTTGGAATTATGTGGCCGGGAACTTTTTCTATGGCAGCAGCAGGAATAAAAAATGGGGGAACGTTAATGTTTGCATTATTTGCGCTGGCAGGAGACGTGGGATGTTCCGGTGGACCAACTGTTGTCGGAATGGTTTCCTCAGCCCTTGGGGATGATTTAAATAAGGGAATTTTGGCAGGAATTATTTTTCCAATGTTACTTTTAGTGGGAATCATTCTTAATCATTTAGAAAAAAATAAGAGACAGCTAAAAAATAGAAGCGGGGAAGCATAGAAAGTTCATATGCAAGAGGAGAAGAAAATATGAATTATAATGGAATATTAAAGTTTAAAGGTACATGGAGAACTTACCAGGCAAGAGTACTTGAAAAAGCAGAGAAATATATTTCAGATGGAAAAATACATATTGTAGCAGCACCTGGTTCAGGAAAAACAACATTGGGAATTGAATTAATCAAACGAATGAATGAACCGGCGTTAGTGTTGGCACCATCTATTACGATTCGTGAACAGTGGGTAGCAAGAATCGCGGATGCTTTTTTGTGTGAAGGTATTAAGCCTGAGGATTATTTGTCACAGAATCTTAGGGAACCCCGGGCAATTACAGTTGCGACATATCAGGCATTACATAGTGCGATGAGTAAATATGCAGGAACCTTGGATGAAACAGAACGACAGGAAGATGTGGATTTTTCAGGCTTTGATTTAGTTTCCATGATAAAGGATAACTGCGTCGGTGTTTTATGTTTGGATGAGTGTCATCACCTGCGCAGTGAATGGTGGAAAGCTTTAGAGGAATTGCGGGAAAAATGTGAAAATTTAAAGGTGATTGCATTGACTGCAACGCCGCCGTATGACTCCACACCTGCCATGTGGAACCGTTATATGAGTATGTGTGGAGAGATTGATGAGGAAATCACCATACCGGAACTGGTAAAGGAGGGAAGTCTGTGTCCGCATCAGGATTTTGTATATTTTAATTATCCAACAGAGGACGAGTCAGCAGAGGTAAAAAAATTCAAAGAACGAAGTCAGGAAACTTTTGATGCTTTGATGCAGGATGATGAATTTTGTAAGGCAGTACAAAGTCATCAATGCTTCAATGGTAAGGTGGATGAGGACAAGCTTTTAGACCAGCCATCCTATCTGGCTTCCATATTGATTTATTTAAAAGAAAAAGGAATTGCTTATCCGACAAAATTAATGCGTCTGCTTGGGGCCAAGCAGCTCCCGAAGATGGATGAGAGTTGGATGGAAAAACTGCTGCAGGGCTTTTTATATGAGGATGCGGAAAGCTATGTCGTTGGAAAAGTTTATCGGGAAAAGCTTGCGGATACATTAAAAGCAGCCGGTTTAATTGAGAAGAAAAAGGTTTCCTTTACTGCGAATGAGGCAATTGAAAAGCTGATTACGAATTCAAAAGGAAAAGTAAATAGCATCCGGGAAATTGTATTCCATGAATATCAGACGATGGGGAAAGGACTTCGTCTTTTGGTTCTGACAGATTATATTCGCAAGGAATATGAAAAGGCAGTAGGAAATCCGGAAAGTGACATCAATTCCCTTGGTGTACTTCCTTTTTTTGAAATGCTGCGCAGAGAGGCGGAAAACAAATCAGCAAACAAGCTGCGTCTTGGTGTACTTTGCGGAACAATTGTGATTATCCCCGGGGAAGCGAAAGAGGCGTTAGAAAAAGAAGTGGATGGAATTGGAAAAATTACTTTTTCTTCGGTTGGATCACTGCCGGAAACAGATTATGTAAAAGTAAATGCAGTTGGAGATGCACATTTTCTTACAAGCGCGGTGACGAATATATTTACAAAAGGATATATGCAGGTGCTTGTCGGAACAAAATCGCTTCTTGGAGAGGGCTGGGATTCCCCATGTATTAACTCACTGATTCTGGCAAGCTTTGTAGGCTCATTTATGTTAAGCAATCAGATGCGTGGACGTGCGATTCGTGTATTTAAAGAACAGCCGGATAAAACTAGTAATATTTGGCATCTGGTGTGCTTAAAGCCTTGGGATGAGGTGAAAAAAAACGGCGAAGACGACATTAGCGAGGATTATAGTCTGTTATCCAGAAGAATGGAGCATTTTCTGGGACTACATTATAAAGAAAATACCATTGAGAGCGGTATGGATAGATTGTCTATTATTAAGCCGCCGTTTAATAATGAAAATGTTTCTGCCATGAATCAGCAGATGCTGGAACTTTCAGGGGAACGTAATCAGCTGAAAAGTCGTTGGCAAAGTGCACTTTCCCTCTATAAGAAAATGGATATTGTAGAAGAGACAGAGGTTGAGGAAAAGGCGGTGTCACCGGCTGTCTTTAAGGATACCTTATCAAAGGTGATTTTAGTCGGCATTGTCACCGCAGTACTTTTAATTTCTTTTATCAGTGCCAAAATAAGTGGAAAAGGAATCAGTGCACTGTTGGGAATTTTCACAGTTGTGGGAATAATTGCATTAATTTCAAAATTTCCAAAACTATCTACACTTGCAACACCAATGAAGCGTTTAAAAGCCTTTGGTATGGGAATACGCAAAGCACTGCTGCAGCAGAAGCTATTAGAAACGGATGCTTCAAAGGTTATGGTAGAAACAAGAAAGCCTGCCGTTTCTTCGATTTATCTTGCAGGAGGAAGCAGCAGAGACAAAGAATTGTTTACGAAATGCGTAAAGGAATTTTTTGCAGTCATTGATAACCAGCGGTATATTCTTGTGAAAGCAAAAAATCATCAGGGATTAGATGGTTTTTACTGTGTGCCGGAATGCTTTGCAAAGAAAAAAGAAGATGCAGAGCAGTTTGCAGCCTGCTTAAAACCATACATAGGGGAGTATGATCTTGTGTATACAAGAAATGAAAAAGGCAGAGAACTGCTTTTGGAAGGAAGAGTCCGCGCTATGGCAAATCGTGAGGAACGCTGCCTTTCCCATAAGAAAGTAAAGGGAGCCTTGGAGTAAAAAATAAAACAGCAGCGACATTTGAAATATCGCATAAATTTTACCATTCCTGTTCATATTAATTCCATAAAACAAAATGTGCATTCTGTACAAATCTATGCAGGTAATAGAAATGCAATGGAAGGGATAGAACGGTTGTGGGAGAAAATTTAGAAAAAGTAACAGACTCATTGTGGACAGAAAATATAGAAATGCCGGAGTTTCCGACATTGAAAAAGGATATTCGAACGAATGTCTTGATTATCGGTGGTGGTTTAGCAGGAGTGCTTTGCGCCTATTTTTTACAGCGGGCAGGAGTGGATTACTGTCTGCTGGAGGCAGACAGAATTTGTCATGGAATCACGGCAAAAACAACTGCAAAGGTTACTGCCCAGCAGGGGTTAATCTATGAAAAGGTATTAGGACGTTTCGGGCAGGAGAAAGCGGCGCTTTTTTTAGAGGCAAATGAAAAGGCGCTTAACAATTACAGATACCTTGGAAAAATGATTCCCTGCGATTTCAGGGAAGAGGATGCTTATCTTTATGCGAAGAAAGACAGAAGAAAGCTGGAAAGTGAAGCGGAAGCATTAGCAAGTCTTGGGGCAAAGGCAGATTTTGTAGAGCAGACAAAGTTGCCCTTTCCGGTGGCAGGCGCAATCCGTTATCCGAATCAGGCACAGATACATCCGTTGAAATTTGCAGCAGGAATTGCAAAAAATCTTAGGATTTATGAACATTCTAAGGTGTGGGAAATGACAGAATATTTTGCATTAACAGAAAAAGGCTCTGTAACAGCAGAAAAAATTATTGTTGCGACCCATTTTCCCTTTATCAATATGCGGGGAAGCTATTATGTGAAAATGTATCAGCAGCGTTCTCATGTTATCGCAATTAATCCCGGACCGGATTTAGGCGGGATGTATCTTTCTGCTGAGAAAGAGGGGTTTTCCTTTCGGAATTATGAAAACTATCTTTTAATAGGAGAAAAAGGAAAAAGAACCGGAAAGAAAAATGAATACTGGGAACCCCTTCGTGCGCTTGCGGCAGAGTATTTTCCTTCTGCACAGGAAGCATATGCCTGGGCAAATCAGGACTGCATGACATTAGACGGAATACCTTATATCGGACATTATTCCAAAAATACACCGGATCTTTTTGTGGCAACCGGATTTAATAAATGGGGGTTAACAGGTGCGATGCTTTCTGCAATGATTTTATCTGAAATGGTGCAGGAAAAAGAAAGTCCGTACACATCTATTTTTACACCTTCAAGAAATATGATACGACCGCAGCTTTTTTTAAATCTGGGAGCAGCAGTAAAAGGAATCTGTGTTCCGCAGCCCAAGCACCGCTGCAGCCACTTAGGCTGTACCCTTAAGTGGAATGCAAAAGAACAGGCATGGGAATGTCCTTGTCATGGTTCACGCTTTGACAGGAATGGAGAGTGTATCGAAAATCCGGCGACACATGGACTAAAATCAAAACATTAAGCCGAAGACTTGAGGTCTGAAAAATGAAGTGGTATCATACCAAGGGCAAATGTCACAAGTTACGGAAAGGTATGGTTGAATTACATGAAATATATCAAGCAGTTTTTTCTTATTATTTTGATTTCTTTTCTGGGAGAACTCTTAAAATATTTAATTCCACTGTCGATTCCGGCAAGCATTTATGGAATGATACTTTTATTCCTGGCGTTGGAATTCAAAATACTTAAGGTTTCTGATGTTAAAGAAACCAGCAGCTTTTTAATCGAAATTATGCCAATTATGTTTGTACCGGCGGGGGTTGGTTTATTAGAATCCTGGGATGCGTTAGCTCCAATCTGGCTACAGGTAGTCATTATTACAATCTTATCTACCATCATTGTAATGGCAGTATCAGGTATCGTAACACAGTGGATACTACGGAAAGGAAAACGCAAATGAAAGAGTTTATTACAGAATCTGTATTTTTTGGAGTTGCAATCACATTATTGACCTATGAGCTTGGTTTATGGATAAAAAAGAAATCAAAGCTTGCTATCTGCAATCCACTGCTGATTGCGATTGTTGCAACAATTTTATTTTTACTTACTTTTCACATTGATTATTCTGTATATAGTGAAGGTGCAAAGTATATCAGTTATCTTTTAACTCCGGCAACTGTTTGTCTTGCAGTGCCGCTTTATGAGCAGTTTGAGCTTTTAAAAAAGAACTGGAAGGCAGTACTTGCGGGAATTCTTGCCGGTGTCATTACCAGCTTAACTTGTGTTTTTGTGCTGGCAATTTTATTTGGTTTAAATCACGAGCAGTATGTGACACTCCTTCCAAAGTCAATCACAACAGCCATTGGAATGGGCGTATCGGAAGAGTTGGGTGGTTTCGTAACCATCACGGTGGCTGTAATCGTAGTTACCGGCGTATTTGGTTATATTACGGCAGATGCAATATTAAAGCTGTTCCATATTGAAGAACCCATTGCAAAAGGAGTTGCCATTGGTTCGGCGTCCCATGCTGCCGGAACAGCAAGGGCGATGGAACTCGGGGAAATTGAAGGTGCAATGAGCAGTCTTTCGATTGCTGTGGCAGGCCTTTTGACAGTGGTTGGTGCGATGTTTTTTGCAAACCTTTTATAATGAAGAAAGAGCTTGAAGGGGTTCATTATTACTATAACTTTATGTAACTATAAATACAATTTATAAATGGTTTACATAACATGAAGAAAGGGTAAAAAAAGCCGCAAAACCTCAATTTTTCGTAAAAAATGATTTGACGTAAAAATCTTTTATGATAATATATATATCGTTAGCCGCATTTTTCAGACGACGGCTTGATAGGTAATCGGAGGAGTAAAAAAATGATTAAAGTTGTTAAATTTGGTGGAAGCTCCCTTGCAAGTGCAGAACAGTTTGCAAAGGTTGGTAAAATCATCACTTCAGACAAGGAAAGAAAATATGTAGTACCAAGTGCACCGGGAAAGAGAAATTCCAAAGACACTAAGGTTACAGATATGTTATATGCATGTTACGACATGGCTGAAAAAGAAGAAGATTTCCGTATTCAGTTAATGAAGATAAAAGAGCGTTATGACTCCATTATCAACGGTTTGAATCTGAAATTATCTTTAGAAGAGGAATTCCAGAAAATTTCTGAAAACTTCAAAAAGAAGGCCGGTAAAGATTATGCAGCATCCCGTGGTGAATATTTAAACGGTATCATCATGGCAAATTACTTAGGATATGAATTTGTAGACGCAGCAGAGGTTATTTTCTTTGATGAAGAGGGTAACTTTGATGCTGAGAAAACACATAAAATTTTAAAGGCACGTTTAGAGAAAGCAGAATGTGCAGTTATTCCGGGATTTTATGGAGCATATGAAGATGGAAGAGTAAAAACCTTCTCAAGAGGTGGTTCTGACATCACAGGTTCTATTGTAGCAAGAGCTGTACATGCAACATGCTATGAAAACTGGACAGATGTTTCCGGTTTCTTAATTGCAGATCCAAGAATTATTAAGAATCCAAAACCAATCAAAATCATTACATACCGCGAACTTCGCGAGCTTTCTTACATGGGCGCAAGCGTTCTTCATGAAGATGCGGTATTCCCGGTTCGTAAAGCAGGCATTCCAATCAATATCCGTAACACAAATGAACCGGAAGATGAGGGTACATGGATTGTAGAAAGTACATGTCATCAGTCAAAATATACAATTACCGGTATCGCCGGTAAAAAAGGCTTTGTATCTGTAAATATTGATAAGGATATGATGAATGCAGAAGTAGGTTTCGGAAGAAAAGTATTATCTGCATTTGAGGAAAATGGTATTTCATTCGAGCACATGCCATCCGGTATTGATACAATGACTGTATTCGTGCATCAACCGGAATTTGAAGGAAAAGAGCAGGCAGTTATTTCTGCAATTCACAGAAATGCTCATCCGGACAGCATTGAATTAGAAAGTGATCTTGGATTAATTGCAGTTGTAGGACGCGGAATGAAATCTGCCCGCGGAACAGCCGGAAGAATTTTCTCTGCACTTGCACATGCAAACATCAACGTAAGAATGATTGACCAGGGTTCTTCTGAGTTAAATATTATCATTGGTGTAAGCAATGCAGATTTTGATAATGCAATCAAAGCAATTTACGATATTTTCGTAGAAACACAGTTATAAAAACTTATAGTAGTGGACTATCTTACTGACTTTTTGGTATAATGGGTGCAAGTGGGATTGGGAGAACAATGTCTCACATAACATGCAGCAATTAGATTACAGGCTATGTCTGTGATACAATACGAAAAGTTGATAAGATAGTCCACACGCTTTTAGGTGGCGCTGCGATTATCATTTCATAATACAAAGGAATTTATTTACAAATCGATGAAGAAGGAAAAGGACAGGGGAAACATCATAAAGAGAATTTGGTCAGGCAGGGCTGCGCAGATTTTTGCGGTAACAGCAACTGTCTTTTTGTGTTTTCTGACCGTGTTTGAATATGTGGCACTGCGTATGGAATGGGATATTCCTGTTTTACAGGTAATTACAGGAGATTCTAACAGCTATATTTTTCAAGAATATCGAAATGAGGAAATGGCATTAGATCAGAGTACAGAAAATATTCTGTTCGAAGAGGAACGTTACACAGATAAAACAACGGAAGTATCTGAGGAGAATTGGAATACGGAAAGCACCCCGAATACAGAAATGAACTCCAACACAGAAAGTGGCGAAGATACACAAACATCTGAAATGCCGCAGGATAGTGCGGATACACAAGTGTCTGAAACAGAAAATCAGACAAAAGAGATAAAAGAAACAGAAGAGCAGCAAAGCAGCAATAGCACTGAAAATACCGGGAATGACGAAAAAATCGAAGCAGAGGAAGAAGACCAATTTCCATATTATATTAAAGTAAATCGTCAGCAGAACTGTGTTACGATTTATACGAAAGACGAAAACGGAGAATATACTGTTCCCTACAGGGCGATGGTATGCTCAACCGGATTATATAATGCAACACCCCGTGGAACATTTCACCTTTCTACAAAGTATTTGTGGAGAGAACTTTTTGGAAATGTATATGGACAGTACGCAACCAGAATTACGGGGGGTGTGTTGTTCCATTCCGTACCCTATTATAAGAGAAGCAAAAATTCCCTATGTGCCGAGAAATATAATAAATTAGGGCAGCAGGCCTCCATGGGATGTATCAGACTTACTGTAGAGGATGCAAAATGGATTGCAGAAAATTGTCCATCGGGAACAACGGTAGAAATATATGATGACAAAGAAAATCCCGGACCACTTGGAAAGCCGGAAGCCATGAAAATAGATACGGATAATCCAAATAAAGGATGGGATCCGACTGACCCGGATGCAGAAAATCCGTGGCATAAATTATCAGATGATGAATAAAAGCACATGAGAAAGGCGACATCGAAATTTTTTAATTTTGATGTCGCCTTTTAAACTATCTCGTCCATGGGACTATACCTTCCTTTTCAATTTTTGTTTGGACTTTGTTTTCTTTAAAAACCAGTTTCCTTTTTTGGACTTCTTCGTTTTCTTCTTCAATCTTCGATTTCTGTTCTCCTATGACTTTTGGAATCGTATCATATATGATTAAATCTGTCTGATACTGACTCATATGTTCCTTTATTAGGAATGTCATGTTTTCTTTTCTCAATTGAATCTAAAAGCGAATGCGATTAATATTTTGGTGGTCCATACCTCTCTTTCTCTAATTGTTGTTTGAGGTAAATTGTTAAATTTCTGGTGGTCCGTACCTCGCTTTCTTTGTTATCGTTTGAGGTAAATTGTTAAATTTCTGGTGGTCCGTACCTCGCTTTCTTTGATTGTCATTTGGGGTAAATCGTTACGTTTCTGGTGGTCTGTACCTCTCTTTCTTTATCTTGTGTTCTCTCTTGTTTTTTTTGTAACTTCATTTTAGCTCCGTATATAGAATTTGTCAACAAGTTTTCTGAAAAAAGCATTATTAATATTACAAATAAATGAATAATTATTTATAAATGCAGAATAATTCAGAAAATAGAAAAATAAGCAAAAATAATCAAAAAAGAAATAATTTAAAAAAAGTACTTGTGAACAACCGATTGCGCTATTATAATGGAATTAGCTAATAAATGTGTCGACTATTAAAAAAATTACAACAATTTGCACAAAAGTATCAGGCATAAGGAAGAAAAAATCCTGATACAGCCGGAAATCGGCAGATAGGAGAAGGCATGAAAAAGAAAGTGGTTGCATCAATGCTTACAGCAGTTATGGTTATCGGCATGATAACCGGCTGTGGCAGTAAAGAAAAGGAAACAGCAAATGTAACAGAAGCAGTGGAGACAGAAATCGCAGGAACAGAAGCCGGTGGGGGAGCGGCAGAATCGGCAGAGGAAAGTACAGAAGTTTCAGAGGAAACAGAAGCTGTGAAGGAAGAGCCGGTAATTAATGCGGTTAGAACGGAACGGACAGAGCCTTATGAAGCAGTACTCCCAACGGAAGCAGAAGCGGCGGATATTTTTGTAGAGCCAATCGAAGGTCTGTCAGAGGATTTTATTAAGGGAATGGATATTTCCAGTATTATCGCAGAAGAAGAAAGCGGTGTTGTTTATTATAATGAAAATGGCGAGCCGCAGGATGTTTTCCAGACCTTAGCAGATGCCGGAATTAATTATATTCGCGTGCGTGTGTGGAATATGCCATACGACAGAGAAGGAAATGGTTTTGGTGGTGGAAATAATGATGTAGAAAAAGCGGCGCAGATTGGAAAACGTGCAGCAGATTATGGCATGAAGCTTTTAGTGGACTTCCATTATTCTGATTTCTGGGCAGATCCGGCAAAACAGACCGAACCAAGAGATTGGAATTATCTTTCCACAGCAGATAAAGAGCAGGCACTTTATGATTATACAAAAGAAAGCCTTGAGACGATTATTGCAGCAGGTGCAGATGTCGGAATGGTTCAGCTTGGAAACGAGACAAACAACGGAATGTCAGGAGAAACAGGTTGGGATAAAATCATCCCGTTGATGCAGAAGGGCAGTGAGGCTGTTCGTGAGGTATCTGCTCAGACTGGAAAAGATATTCAGATAGCAGTTCATTTTACTAATATTAATGAAACAGAAAAAATTATGGAATTTCCTGCAAGATTTGAAGAAGCAGGTCTTGATTATGATGTGTTTGGTGTCTCTTATTATCCATACTGGCATGGAACCATGGAAAATCTCACAAATATTATGAAAGAAATTTCTGAAACGTATAATAAAAAAGTAGTAGTTATGGAGACTTCTTATGCTTATACATTAGAAGAGGGGGACGGCTTTAGCAACAGTGTATCAGAGGTAGATTTAATTGATGGATATGCAGCAACCGTGCAGAGTCAGGCAAATGTGGTAAGAGATGTTATGGCGGCAACTGCAGCAGTTGGTGAAGCAGGACTTGGTGTATTTTACTGGGAAGGAGCATGGATTCCGGTAGGCGCAGCAGATGCAACAGCAAATTCTCCATTGTGGGAAAAATATGGTTCCGGATGGGCAAGTAGTTATTCTGTTAAATATGATCCGGACGATGCAGGAATTTATTATGGTGGCTGTTCGTGGGAAAATCAGGCAATGTTTGATTTTGACGGAAAACCATTAGCCTCCTTAAATGTATTTAAATATGTAAATCATGGAACAATCTGTGAACCGACCGTGGATTATGTAGAAGAAACGACGGTAAATATCAACCTGGGAGAAGAACTTGTTCTTCCGGAAACCATTAACGTAGCATTTAATGACAGAAGTCTTTCAGGACCGGTGGCTGTTACATGGAATGAAGCAGATTATAAAGATATTGATACCGGTGTGGCAGGAGATTATGTAGTAAATGGAACATTAGAGGATGGGACAGCAGTAAGCTGCGCATTAAGTGTTGCACAGGTTAACTGGCTTTTAAACCCAAGCTTTGAAGAGAAAAATGTAACCATGTGGAATGTTACTTACGAAGGAAGTGTAAATCCAACCGATGTTCAGACAAAATCTTCGGATGCAGTTACCGGAGAAAACAGTTTGCATTTCTGGAACGAAGAAGCACAGAAGTTTACTGTAGAGCAGACCGTATCAAATCTTGCAGCCGGTGATTACACAATAAGGGCTAATATTCAGGGCGGTGATGTTGGCGATGCAGCAGAAGTTTATCTTTACGCTATTGTGAACGGAACAACTTATCAGTCTGATCCGGTCAAACTGAGTGGATGGTGTGTATGGCAGGTACCGGAGATTACAAATATTCCACTGGATGGTGCAACAGACATTACAGTTGGAATGAGTGTCAGATGTGCTGGCGGCGGCTGGGGAACAATTGACGATTTTTATTTATTTAAACAGTAAAAAGAATAGAACATAGACGCACAAGAATGCGCTCCTTTCATATAATATTGTGAAGGGAGCGTATTTTTTATTCTATAGGAAATACCGTGTTATATTAAAGTGTGAAAGTGATAATTCCTATAGAGCATAGACTGACAGAAGGACGTGATAGAGCTATGAAAAAACAGACAATACTTCTTATTAGTGATATGCGTCAGGTGTATCTTGCAGAGATTCTGACAAAAAAAGGGGAGAATGTGCGCTGTCTGGACATCAGAAATGCAGAGTCGGCAAAGGAGCAGATGGAGAAGCTGCGAAGCTTTTTACCGGATGCAGGTATGTTGATTCTTCCGATTCCGGTGGCAAAGGTAGCATTGCAGGAGCAGTTGAACGATATATTAAATAAAAATTTAGTGAATGAAACAGTCGTCCTGGGAGGATGTTTTTCTTCCGAACAGCTGGAACTTTTAGAAAGAAGAGGAATCCGCTATTTGGATTTCATGGAGGATAAAATTGTAACAGAAGAAAATGCAATTGCAACCGCAGAAGGAGCAATTGCAGAGCTGGTAAACCACAGTCCATATAATATTGACGGAGCAAAGATTTTAGTAGCAGGATACGGAAACTGCGGCAGGGCAGTTGCAGAAAAATTAAAAGGGCTTGGTGCGAGAGTAACAGTTCTTGCCAGAAGAAGAGAGGCAAGAAAGCAGGCAAAAAAAGACGGCTTTTACGCCGTTGATTTTGCTTTTGGACCGGAAGAAGCAATGGGTGCAGCAATGGTGGTAAATACCGTTCCGGCCAAAGTGATTACGGATATTATTATCAAAGAATTGCCAAGAGACGCATATATTCTTGACATTGCATCGGCACCGGGGGGAACAGATTTTGCGTGCGCAAAGGAATATGGAATCCGCACAGACCTTGTGCTTGGAATTCCGGGCAGATATGCACCAAAAGAAAGTGCTTACATTTTAGCGAGGGCAATTGAACGGTTCATAAGTTAGCAGAAATGTAAAGAACATGCAGAGAAACATATATGTAAAACGCAGATATGAGACAAAGATGTAAATGAAAAGAATTTTTAGTGAGGAAAAAAAGATGGATTTATCAAAATATAATATTGGTCTAGGGATTACCGGATCGTTCTGCATGTTTTCAAGAGCCAGAAAGGAGATTGAACGGCTTAAGGAAATGGGGGCAAATGTGATTCCGATTTTTTCATTTAACGCACAGACCTGTGACACACGTTTTGGAAGTGCGAGAGATTATGTGGAAGGAATCTGCGAAATTACCGGAAATGAAGGAATACGAACCATTTGTGCAGCAGAACCGATTGGGCCGAACAATTTCTTAGACATTATGGTGATTGCGCCATGTACCGGAAATACGGCAGCAAAGCTTTGCAACGGAATTACAGACACACCGGTTTTAATGGCAACAAAAGCCCACATGCGAAATGGAAAGCCATTAGTAATTTCAATTTCTACAAATGATGCATTAGGAGCAAATTTTAAAAACATTGGAATGTTAATGAATACAAAGAATATATATTTTGTTCCGTTTGGGCAGGATAACAGCAAGAGTAAACCTAATTCGCTGATTGCAAAAATGGAGCTTTTACCGGAGACAATCGAATGTGCGCTGGAGGGAAAACAGCTGCAGCCGTTAATTCAGGATCCGAATTAACGTGAAAAACTGTCATAAGGATGTTTATCAACTAAGTTGAAAATATTTTTTATGGCAGTTTTTTTGTTTTATGTGAAAGTTTTGTTTTGTGGCAATGGATTGATTAGGGAGAAAGAGCCGTTATAGTTTCTTCGTTTTTGTAGTAGATTATTAAATCCGGTTAAATTGGTACTTGAAAAATCCTTCGTAGAAAAACATGACTTCATCAAAAAATTTAGAAATTTTATTCATTATGTTAAGGTCTCCTTTCTTTTTTCTGAGCCAAGTATAAAGTTAAAAAAGAAAAAATACTTGCCAAATAAGAATAAAAAATAGACAAATCTTGCAAACAAAAGAAAAAAGAAATGCAAGATGCACTTCTTTCTTTTTTAGATTATTTTCTAATATTTTTGCGATATTCAGAAGGGGATAATCCTTTTACTTTTTTGAAGATACGACTAAAGTAAAGAGGATTATCATAGCCTACAATATTTGCTATTTCTGTTATATTGTACTGAGTATTTTTTAATAAAGCTTCAGCATTATATATTCGTATGGATAAAATATACTGCATGGGGGTAGCGTCGGCATATTGCTTGAAGTTACGAATGAACCAGCTGGTGCTCATGTTATGAGTTTTTGCGTATTCATCAATACAAATATCCTCATTGTAATGCTGATTGAAGAATATGGTTGCCTTATCAATTTCTTCTGCAATTTGACTGTTATTCATTTTGCAAGAAGTTTTAAAATATCTATGTAACATTATGAAAATTTGTCTTAAATGAATCTCCAACATTTCACTATAATTGTCTTTACACATTTGTAATTCTTGTATCATGGTACGAAAATGATTCTGATACTCCAGATCGGATCCACAGTAGAAAACTCTTTTATCATCGGTTATACCATAAGAACGGAGTACATTTTTCACATTACTTCCGGTGAAGTGTACCCAGTATACTTCAGTTTGATCCTTACCATAGTATTCATATTTCTGAGGTTCTTTTGGACGATAAATAACCATATGTCCAGCAGTAACGATTTCTTCCTTTCCATCAAAATGAAAGTGGGCTTTACCGGATGCGATATATAGTAATTGAAAATCTAATCTGCCTCTGGGTCTCCATGTAGGGAGCTTGGGACGAGTATATAGACGATAGGTACCGCAGCTTGTTACTATCAAAGGTTTTGATTTGTCTTTTATATCAATAATTGTATTGTTTAGATAAGCATTGTTTGTATACATTTGACCTCCTGTTCAAAAAAGTTCATTGTTTATATGGCGAATAAAGAGGAAAAGAATATAAGATAAATCCGTTTTGTATGTTTTTCAATATATCATTTTGTGCATGTTTTGTCTAATATAAGTTATGTATTGTTGAAACTTTATTTTATATAATAAATACAACAAATAAGTAGCAGCAAGATATTTAGGTACATTTGAGAAAAGGAGAAGTTTATGGTGGAGAAAAAATATTTAAAATGGTACAACATGGTGGGCTATGGATCGGGAGATATTGCAGGAAATGTAGTATATGCGTTTTTATCTTCTTTCGTAATGATCTATTTGACAAACACTGTAGGATTAAATGCAGGTATTGTAGGAACATTGATTGCGGTTTCTAAGTTATTTGATGGTGTTACAGATGTATTCTTTGGGAGCCTGATTGACAAAACAAAGAGCAAGATGGGGAAAGCAAGACCTTGGATGTTCTGGGCATTTTTTGGATGTGCAATCACATTGTTTGGGATTTTTGCAGTTCCAGTAAATTTAGGAAAAACTGCTCAGTATGTATGGTTCTTTATTGCATACACATTGTTAAACGCAGTATTCTACACAGCAAACAACATTGCTTATTCAGCATTAACAGCTCTTGTAACTAAGAATAGCAAAGAACGAGTACAGATGGGGTCTTTTCGATTTATCTTTGCATTTGGGACAAGCTTACTTATTCAAACAATTACAGTTAGTGCAGTAGATGCGCTTGGCGGGGGAGCCACCGGTTGGAGAAATATAGCAATTATTTATTGTATCATTGGGGTTATTTCAAATATTATTGCTGTATATTCAGTGAAAGAGCTTCCGGAAGAAGAGTTAAACGAAGGTGTAAGGGAAGAAGAAAAAAAAGAAGACAATCTTAGCTTGCTTCAGTCAGCTAAACTATTATTCACTAACAAGTATTATTTGATGATTTGTGTGGTTTATATTCTTCAGCAGTTATATGGAGCGATGATTAATATAGGTATATATTTTATGACTTATGTGCTTCTTAATAAGAATTTATTTGGGGCATTTTCATGGGCAGTAAATATTCCGCTTATTATCGCACTTATATTTACACCAACTTTAGTTGCCAGATGGAAAGGAATGTACAAGCTTAATAAGTACAGCTATATGCTCGCAACAGTAGGTCGTTTACTGGTGGTGGTTGCTGGATATATGGGAAGTGTTCCTCTTATGTTATTGTTTACAGCCATTGCAGCTTTGGGTCAGGGACCTTGGCAAGGTGATATGAATGCAGTAATTGCATCTTGCTCGGAATATACATATCTTAAGACAGGTAAAAGAGTGGATGGAACCATGTATTCATGTACTTCATTAGGTGTGAAAATTGGTGGTGGTCTAGGTACTGCAATTGCCGGTTGGATGCTTGACTTAAGCGGTTTTGTTAATGGGGATATGGCAGTTCAACCAAATAGCTGTATCAATATGATGTATATCATGTACCTTTGGATACCATTCATTATTGATTTAATTATTACAATTATTCTTTCTTTTATGAATGTAGAAGAGGCAAATGAAAAGATAAAAGAAAATAAGAAATAATAATTATAGCCTCTGGAGTTCCTTCAACTTCAGGGGCTATATAGAAAGTGAGGACAAAATGAATGCTGATATTAAATGGTTAGATAACCCGCAAGTATTTCGAGTGAATCAACTGGCTGCTCATAGTGATCATAATTATTTTCTGAATTATGAGGATGTACAGACAGAGGATAATGGACTTACACAATCCTTAAATGGGCAATGGGACTTTTGTTTTAGTATAAATGCAAAAACAAGACCTGAAAATTTTTATAGGGAAGATTTTGATACGCATGGTTTTGATAAAATCATGGTTCCCGGACATATTGAATTAGCAGGCTATGATAAGATACGTTATATCAACACGATGTATCCTTGGGAAGGAAAGACGTATCGCAGAGGAGCTTATAGTTTGGAAAATGCCGGGGATGGAACAGGAATGTTTAGCGAAGCAGAATATAATCCGGTAGGCTCCTATATCAAAAAATTTGATTTAGATAAGAACCTTTTGGGAAAAAGAATAAGAATTTGTTTTGAGGGTGTAGAACAGGCAGTGTATGTGTGGTTGAATGGACAATTTGTAGGCTATGCAGAGGATAGCTTTACACCTTCAGAATTTGATTTGACTCCTTATGTGAAAGAACATGGAAATGTGTTGGCAGTTGAAGTTCATAAGATGAGTACAGCAGCATTTTTAGAGGATCAGGATTTCTTCCGTTTCTTTGGAATATTTAGAAATGTAACCTTGAAAGCTATACCCGATGTACATGTAGAAGACCTATGGCTTAATCCTGTATTGAATCAGGATAATGTAAGTGGAAATTTATCTGTGTATATTACAGTATCAGCAATTAAAAAACAAAAAGTAAATGCCCGTTTTATTTTGAAAAATCAAAATAATGATTTACTGGTTGAAAGGAATTTGGGATTCACAGAAGATGGAAACGGATATGTTGGTCAGTTAAATGTTGAACTTCAAAATATAAAACCTTGGGATAATCACGGTCCTTACTTATATAAAGCCTTTGTGGAAATGGTAAATGAAAGTGAGGAAGTAGTAGAGATTGTTCCATATGATATTGGATTTCGCAGAATTGAAATTATTGATAAGGTAATGTATCTGAATGGAAAAAGATTGATACTTGTCGGCGTAAATCGCCATGAATGGAGTGCAAAAACAGGAAGATGTATTGGGATGAAAGAAATGATTTCTGATATGAACTGCATTCAGCAAAATAATATCAATGCAGTACGAACTTGTCATTATCCAGATCAGATTCCTTGGTACTATATGTGTGACAAAGAAGGTATTTATGTGATGTCAGAAACAAATTTAGAAAGTCACGGTTCATTTCAAAAGCTTGGTGAAATAGAGCCGTCCTGTAATGTGCCTGGTTCTATTCCGCAGTGGAAAGAGGCTGTTATAGACAGAGCAAGAAGCAATTACGAAACCTTCAAAAATCATACTTCCATATTGTTTTGGTCCTTGGGAAATGAATCCTACGCGGGGGATGATATCGAAGCTATGAACACATACTTAAAAAAGAAGAAGGATGGACGATTAGTTCATTATGAAAGTGTAGTGTATAACCGGGTGTATGAAGATACAATTTCTGATATGGAAAGTCGCATGTATGCGAAACCGGAAGAGGTGGAAGCATATTTAAACAATAATCCTAAAAAACCATACATTTTATGTGAGTTCATGCATGATATGGGTAACTCTATGGGGGGACTTGGCTCATATATGAAGCTTATTGATAAGTATGAAATGTATCAAGGTGGATTTATTTGGGACTTTATTGACCAGGCTATTTTGGTGAAAGACCAGGTGACAGGAAAAGAAGTGCTTCGTTATGGTGGAGATTTTGATGACAAACCGGCAGACTATGAGTTTTCGGGAAATGGAATTGTTTTTGCTGACCGCAGGGAAAAGCCGGCAATGCAGGAAGTGAGGTATTTTTATGGATTGTACAAATAAAGAGCCGTTAATGGTTGTATATGGAGACTACACACTTGGAGTTCATGGGGAAGGATTTGATTATATTTTTTCCTATGCACAAGGAGGACTAGAATCTCTTGTAAAGAATGGATATGAATGGCTTTATCGCTGTCCAAAACCGACCTTCTGGAGGGCATTAACGGATAATGATAGAGGAAGTAAATTTCACATTAAGAGTGGAAACTGGCTTGCAGCAGATATGTTTATTGATTGTAAAGATATGGAGGTTATAGTGGACGGTGTGTCACAAGGGAAACCATGTGCTCCTGTTAATAACCGTTATGGAGCAGATATACCTGCAACAGAGGTAAGTGTCAGATTTACTTATGAGACAATTACAATTCCGTCCACGGAAGTAAATATAACATATACGGTAGATGGAACAGGAAGAATTGGGGTTAAGGTTCATTATATGGGAAAGAAAGGATTATCACAACTTCCGGCATTCGGTTTACGATTTATTATGCCAACATTAGCAGATAAATATATGTATGAAGGGTTAAAGGGGGAGACTTATCCAGACCGTAAAATGGGTGCAAAAAAAGGTGTGTATGAAGTTAATGATTTGTCTCTAACTCCATATCTGGTTCCGCAAGAGTGTGGTATGCGGATGGATACAGACTGGGTAGAGATTACAAGACATACAAGTCTTGATAACAGTCGAAAAGATATTTCTGCACAGATATTAAGAATTGAGAAAGTGGATGAAAATTTTTCGTTCTCCTGTTTGCCATATACGGCAGCGGAGATTGAAAATGCAACACATCATGAAGAATTACCACCGGCAAGGAGAACGGTGCTTTGCGTATATGGTGCAGTAAGAGGTGTAGGCGGAATTGACAGCTGGGGAAGCGATGTTGAAGCTTCTTATCATATTAGTGCAGAGCGGGATATTGAATATTCCTTTGCAGTTTGTTAGAAGAGGATTTTGTTTGTGTTTTTAGCATATGAAAATAGAGGCAGTAAAATTGCAGTAGAATGGAAGGTTTCGACGCATGTTCCGCCACATTTGCATGAAGCGATGGAAATTATTTATGTAACAGAGGGAACGGTTGAGTTAGGGGTCGGGCAGGAACTTTATCATATGAATACAGGGGACTTTGCAATAGTCTTTCCGAATGTAATTCACCATTATCAAGTATTTGGAGATGGAGTAAATAAGGCTATGTATTTATTTGCAGAACCGACTTTGTTTCCGTCTTATGTTGAAGGATTACAAAAATATAGTCCCCAGTCTCCGGTCATATACAAAGAAAACGTGCATCTGGACATAGTAAATGCAATGGAAAGAATCGCAGATTTAAAAGAATATAATGATATGTTAGTTCAGGCATATGTCCAGATTATTTTGGCACATGTATTTTCGAAAATGAAAATGGTTGCAAAGGATTCGGTTGGTGGAAATGATATCATTTATAATGCAGTAGAATATGTTGCAAAAAATTTTCGAGAAGAATTATGTCTTGATAAAATGGCTTGTGATTTGGGTATAAGTAAATATGTATTATCCAGAATGTTTTCAAAAACATTTCATTGTAATTTTAGCAAATATGTGAATGGTGTTAGATTGAATTATGCTTCGTCTGTTTTGGAAAATACGCAGGAATCAATAACGAACATATGTTTGGAGTGCGGATTTGAAAGCCAAAGAACTTTTAATCGGGTTTTTAAGGAAAGATATAAGATGACACCTAGGGAATATCGTAATAGAAGCGTGGTGCGAAGACGCGTTTAATGTGATAGAAAATACTCTGCGGGGATGCGTATAACGCGCGAATTGAAGATGTCACTGTGACCGTGCGTTATACGCATCCCCGAAAGCAAAATACTTTTTATTGTTGTGATGCCTCAAGTGCTGCACGACAGGCTTTGGCTAACTGGTCACCGCAGGAAGTGCCACGTCCGTTGCAGGAGATACCTGCGATTCTTTTTTCTACTTCTTCTACAGTAAGACCTTCTACTAGCTTTGGAATTGCCTGAAGGTTTCCGTTACATCCGCCTGTGAATTTTACATTGTGAACCACATTTCCTTCTAATTCTAATTCAATTTTTGTGGAACAAGTTCCTTTTGTCATGTATGTGTATGTCATTTGTTTTCCTCCTGTAAAAATAATTGGATGTTGGGAAATTTTCTCAACAAAAATAAATTACGATAGATATGAGTATAACTAGGAAAACTGACAGTTGCAAGTTTTTTTCGGTGTACAATTATTATTTCATAAAAATGAGTAACGAATTGAAGATGTCACTGTGTGACCGCGCGTTAGCGTGGGAATCTCGGAAGCGTCGCGCGGCGACGCTTTGTTCAGTGATAGGAAAGTGCTCATACGTGGTGTACACCAGGTGAAAACGCGAAGCGTTTTCGGAAGCGTCGCGCGGCGACGCTTTGTTCATGAAAATAATAGTAATAGATTTTAATATATTTTTCCGTTAATAAAAAATTCATAAATCATTTACTACTATTTTGGTTGTGATACCCGGTGAAAAGTGTTACAATAACGATATTGTGCGAGGTTTTACAGTATTTTCCATAGAGAATTTACTATGACCTGTCAAAACGGGATTGAATCACATCTCGTGAGAGTAATTAGGTAAGGATAGGAGTTTTTATGAGTACATTAACCAAAATCTTCGGAACTCATAGTGAAAGGGAATTAAAAAGAATTTACCCAATCGTAGATAAAGTGGAATCATACCGCGATTCCATGCAGAAACTTTCCGATGAAGAATTAAGAAACAAGACAAAAGAATATAAAGAAAGAGTTGCTAAAGGAGAATCCTTAGACAGCCTTTTGCCGGAAGCATATGCAACTGTCCGCGAGGCAGCAAGACGTGTACTTGGTATGGAACATTACAGAGTACAGATTATTGGTGGTATTATCTTACATCAGGGACGTATCGCCGAAATGAGAACAGGTGAAGGTAAGACATTAGTATCTACTTTACCGGCATACTTAAATGCCTTAGAAGGAAAGGGTGTCTGTGTTGTAACAGTCAACGATTACCTTGCAAAACGAGATGCGGAATGGATGGGACAGGTTCACGAATTTCTTGGTTTAAAAGTGGGCGTTGTATTAAACTCTATGAATAACGAGGAACGTCGCGATGCATATAACTGTGATATTACATATATCACAAACAATGAGCTAGGTTTCGACTACTTAAGAGATAATATGGTAATTTACAAAGAGCAGCTGGTTCAGCGTGGTCTTCACTATGCCATCATTGATGAAGTTGACTCTGTATTAATCGACGAAGCGAGAACACCACTTATCATTTCAGGACAGAGCGGCAAATCTACAAAGCTGTATGAAGCCTGTGATATTCTTGCAAGACAGTTAATTCGTGGTGAGGATGTACCGGAATATTCTAAAATGGATGCCATTATGGGTGTAGAGCAGGAAGAAACCGGTGACTTTGTTGTAAACGAAAAAGATAAAGTTGTAAACTTAACACAGGAAGGTGTAAGAAAAGTAGAGCAGTTCTTCAAAATTGAGAACTTAGCGGATGCAGAAAATCTTGAAATCCAGCACAATGTCATCCTTGCACTAAGAGCACATAACTTAATGTTCCGCGATCAGGACTACGTTGTAAAAGATGATCAGGTTATGATTGTTGATGAATTTACCGGACGTATTATGCCGGGACGCCGTTATTCAGACGGACTTCATCAGGCAATCGAAGCAAAAGAGCACGTAAAAGTGAAACGTGAAAGCAAGACCTTAGCAACAATCACATTCCAGAACTTCTTTAACAAATTTGAAAAGAAAGCCGGAATGACAGGTACTGCTTTAACAGAAGAGAAAGAATTCCGCGATATCTACGGAATGGACGTTATCGAAATTCCTACTAATAAGCCGGTATTACGTCAGGATCTCCATGATGTTGTATACAAGACAAAGAAAGAAAAATATCGTGCAGTAGTTGAGTCTGTAAAAGAAGCAAATGCAAAAGGACAGCCGGTACTTGTTGGTACAATCAACATTGATACATCTGAATTGCTCAGTGGTATGTTAAAAAGAGAAGGAATCCAGCATACTGTATTAAATGCGAAATTCCACGAAATGGAAGCTGAAATTGTAGCGGCAGCAGGTCAGCATGGAGCAGTAACAATTGCTACAAATATGGCTGGTCGTGGTACTGATATTAAGTTAGATGATGATGCAAAGGCAGCAGGCGGTCTTAAGATTATCGGTACAGAGCGTCACGAATCCAGACGAATTGATAACCAGTTACGTGGACGTTCCGGTCGTCAGGGAGATCCGGGTGAGTCCCAGTTCTTTATTTCATTAGAAGATGATTTGATGCGTTTATTTGGTTCTGAAAAACTGATGGATGTATTCACAAGATTAGGCGTTCCTGAAGGAGAACAGATTCAGCATAAGATGCTTACTTCTGCAATTGAAAAAGCACAGCAAAAGATTGAAGGTAATAACTACGGTATTAGAAAGAATCTGTTAGAATATGATCAGGTATCCAATGACCAGAGAGAAATCATTTATGCAGAACGTCTTCGCGTATTAAACGGAGAAAGTATGCGTGATGTTATCTTTAAGATGATTACAGACCGTGTAGAAAACTGCGTAGATACCTGCCTTTCTTCTGATACACCAAAGGATGAGTGGGACTTAAATGAGTTAAATCAGTTATTGCTTCCAATCATTCCATTAGATCCGGTAACAGAAGAAATGGTTTCCGATGTTAAGAATAACAAAGAACTGAAGCACATGTTAAAAGAAAAGGCTGTGAAGCTTTATGAAGCTAAGGAAACAGAGTTTCCGGAGCCGGAGCAATTCCGTGAATTAGAACGTGTGGTTTTATTAAAAGTAATTGACCGTAAATGGATGGATCATATCGACGATATGGATCAGTTGCGTCAGGGTATCGGACTTCAGGCATATGGACAGAGAGATCCATTGGTAGAATACAAAATGTCCGGCTTTGATATGTTCGATGATATGATTGCAAACATTCAGGAGGATACCGTCCGTCTGTTATATCATATGAAGATTGAGCAGAAGGTAGAGCGTGAGCAGGTTGCGAAAGTAACTGGAACAAATAAGGATGACACAGCGACAGCAGCACCAAAGAAACGTGCAGCAGCTAAGGTTTATCCAAATGATCCGTGCCCATGCGGTTCCGGTAAAAAATACAAACAGTGCTGTGGCAGAATGGCATAAAATAACAGGAAAGTCTCTGAAATATTCGTGTAAAAGCGGATATTTGGAGACTTTTTTCAATCAAAGCCGAGCGGCTGTAACGACATTACGCTGAAGAGTGAAGCTACAGGATGACTTTCAAAAAGAGGAAATAGGCATGAAAACAATAGCACATATTTATACTGATTTCCCGGAAAAATTCGGAATCCCAAGACAGAGCGGACTGGTAAAAGAACTGACCGGGAAAATTATTTTTGAACAAGAATACAGAAGCCCGGATGCAGTAAAAGGAATGGAAGGCTATAACTATATCTGGCTTCTTTGGAAATTTGAAGGAACAGAGAGGAAAAACTGGTCAGCGACCGTAAAGCCGCCTCGGCTTGGGGGAAATGAGCATGTAGGCGTATTTGCAACACGCTCGCCTTTCCGTCCTAATCCCATTGGTTTATCTTCTGTAAAGCTAGAACGGATAGAGCTGACAAAAGAATTTGGACCTGTGCTTTACGTGTCAGGGATTGACTTGCGTAATGAGACGCCGATTTATGACATCAAGCCTTATCTTCCCCACGTAGACTGTCATTCTGATGCAGTGGGAGGTTTTTCGCAGGAAGTGAAGGATGATGCATTGGAGGTTGTTTTTCCACAGGAATTTTTAGAAATTTATCCGGTGGAAAAAAGACAGGCAATAATTGAGGTATTGAAACAGGATCCTCGTCCAGCATATCATAACGATGCCAATCGGAAATACGGCGTATCCTTTGCCGGATATGATGTGCATTTTACGGTAGAGGATAGAGTACTTCAGGTATTTGAAGTCGTAAAAATTTAGCAGAAGATAAATGAAGTGGAAAAAAGTAAAAGTAGGTATCCGTGTGGCTGATACAACTGCAGGTGTTTGGGGTTCCTTTGATGATTGCAGAAACGGATGCGTACAGCGCGAAACGTGCTGTGCGCATTTTGTGATTGTGCGAGTAGTACATGTTTTAATATAAATACATGATTTTTGCCCCTATACATTTTAAGATTTTGTGTTATACTATACCTAAAACGAATGTATGTTCTGATTTGAGCATGGAGGGATAGAAGAATTGTGTATGGACAAATTTATTTTACATTCCGAATATGAGCCTACCGGCGACCAGCCGCAGGCAATCGAAGAACTGGTCAAAGGTTTTAAAGAAGGAAATCAATTCCAGACCTTGCTGGGTGTTACCGGTTCCGGTAAGACTTTTACAATGGCAAATGTCATTGCGGCTTTAAATAAACCCACATTAATTATTTCGCATAATAAGACGTTAGCAGCGCAGCTCTATGGGGAGTTTAAAGAATTTTTCCCGGAGAATGCGGTGGAATACTTTGTGTCATACTATGACTATTATCAGCCGGAGGCATATGTGCCACAGACAGACACATATATTGCCAAGGATTCGGCGGTTAATGAAGAAATAGATAAACTTCGTTTATCAGCAACTGCTGCGTTGGTGGAGCGTAAAGATGTCATAGTAATTGCCTCAGTTTCCTGCATTTATGGCTTGGGAAGTCCGGAGGATTACCTTGGAATGATGGTTTCTTTACGTCCGGGTATGGAAAAGGATAGGGACGAGGTAATTCGTTCACTTATAGATATACAATATACAAGAAACGATATGGATTTCCACAGGGGAACCTTCCGCGTGCGAGGTGATACGGTAGAGATTTTTCCGGCGAACTACGGTGATACAGCAATTCGTGTGGAATTTTTTGGAGATGAGATTGACCGGATTGCAGAGATTGATGTGTTGACCGGAGAAGTGAAGTGCAGATTAGAGCATTTTGCAGTTTTTCCTGCATCCCATTATGTTGTTCCACAGGAGAAAATTAATAGAGCCTGCGAGAATATTGAAGCGGAAATGGAAGAACGTGTGAAGTATTTTAAGGGGGAAGATAAACTTTTAGAAGCACAGCGAATTGCGGAACGTACCAATTTTGATATTGAAATGCTCAAGGAAACAGGATTTTGCAGTGGTATCGAAAATTATTCCAGACATCTTGCCTTTTTGGAGCCTGGAGCAACACCGCATACATTGATGGATTATTTTAAAGATGATTTCTTAATTATTGTAGATGAATCCCATATCACGATTCCACAGATTGGCGGCATGTATGCAGGCGACCAGTCTAGAAAATCAACACTGGTAGATTATGGATTCCGTCTGCCATCAGCAAAGGATAACAGACCTTTAAATTTCGAAGAGTTTGAAAGTAAAATCGACCAGATGCTTTTTGTGTCCGCTACACCAAATATTTATGAGTCAGAGCATGAAATGCTTCGGGCGGAGCAGATTATACGACCGACAGGACTGCTTGATCCGGAGATTAGTGTGCGTCCGGTGGAAGGGCAGATTGACGACCTGATTGGCGAGGTAAATAAAGAAACTGCCAAGAAAAATAAAGTGTTGATTACCACACTTACCAAACGTATGGCAGAAGATTTGACTGATTATATGAAGGAAGTAGGGATACGCGTAAAATATCTTCATTCGGATATTGATACATTAGAACGTGCAGAAATTATCCGTGATTTGCGATTAGATGTGTTTGATGTGCTTGTTGGTATTAATCTTTTGCGAGAAGGACTGGATATTCCTGAGATTACGCTGGTGGCAATTTTAGATGCAGATAAGGAAGGGTTCCTTCGTTCAGAAACATCTCTGATTCAGACGATTGGACGTGCAGCGCGTAACAGCGAGGGACGAGTTATCATGTATGCGGATAAGATGACTGATTCCATGAAAAACGCGATTGGTGAGACAGAACGTCGTCGTAAAATTCAGCAGGAGTACAATGAAGCACATGGAATTACACCGAAGACCATTCAGAAAGCAGTCCGTGATTTAATCAGCGTATCCAAGAAGGTTGCAGAGGAAGAATTGAATTTCAAGAAAGACCCGGAATCAATGAACAGAGAAGAATTAGAAAAGCTGATTGCAGACATTCAGAAGAAGATGAAGAAAGCAGCAGGCGATTTAAACTTCGAACTGGCGGCAGAATATCGAGACCAGATGGTACATCTCAAGGAAATGCTGCGTGATTTAGGGGACTAATTGTAGGATGCCCGAATCTGCTAAGCTTGTGAAGAGTCAGTGGGAAAGAGAAAAGGCAATGAGCATTATAACTTGTGAAAGCAGCAATACCGCGATACAAGAAATTCTCAGAGCTACTTAAAAAGAGCAATAGAAATGAGGAAAAAATGAAAACTTCAGAGAATAGAAAATATATCAAAATCAGAGGAGCAAATGAGCATAATTTAAAGAATATTGATGTGGATATTCCAAGAGATTCGTTTACTGTTTTGACTGGATTGTCGGGTTCAGGAAAATCTTCTCTTGCCTTTGATACCATTTATGCAGAGGGGCAGCGTCGTTATATGGAATCGTTGTCTTCCTATGCGAGAATGTTTTTAGGACAGATGGAGAAGCCAAATGTTGACCAAATAGAAGGCCTTTCGCCAGCGATTTCAATCGACCAGAAATCAACAAATAGAAATCCACGTTCGACTGTAGGAACGGTAACAGAAATTTATGATTATTTTCGATTACTATATGCCAGAATCGGAATTCCACATTGCCCAAAGTGTGGGAAAGAAATCAAGAAGCAGACTATCGACCAGATGGTAGACCAGTTAATGGCACTGCCGGAACGTACCAAAATACAGCTTCTTGCACCGGTAGTCCGTGGACGTAAAGGAGAGCATCAGAAGCTATTTGAACAGGCAAAAAAGAGCGGCTATGTTAGAGTTATTGTGGATGGAAACCAGTATGAACTGACCGAAGAAATTCCAATGGAAAAGAATAAGAAACACAATATTGAAATTGTGGTTGACCGATTAATGATAAAAGATGGAATTGAGCGTCGCTTAGCAGATTCAATTGAGAATGTAATGTCTTTATCAGAAGGACTTATGCTTGTTGATGTGATTGATGGTGAACCAATTCAGTTTTCGGATAGCTTTTCCTGCCCGGATTGTGGCATCAGCATTGAAGAAGTTGAACCACGAAGTTTTTCGTTTAATAACCCATTTGGAGCATGTCCAACCTGTTTTGGTCTTGGATATAAGATGGAATTTGATGTAGATTTGATGATTCCAGACCAGACGCTTAGTATTAATGAAGGTGCAATTCAGGTCATGGGCTGGCAGTCCTGTACGGATAAGAGCAGCTTTACCTATGCTATATTAAAGGCGTTAATGGATGAATATGGATTTGATTTGGATACTCCATTTAAAGATTATCCAGAGAAAATCAAAAATGTTATTCTTCATGGAACAGATGGAAAAGAGTTGAAGGTTCACTATAAAGGACAGCGTGGTGTAGGTGTTTATGATGTTGCCTTTGAAGGCTTGATTCGTAATGTACAGCGGAAATATAGGGAGACGGCTTCTGATGTAATGAAGCAGGAATATGAGCAGTTTATGCGTATCACCCCATGTGAAAGCTGTCATGGACAGCGTTTGAAGGAAGGTTCTTTAGCGGTTACTGTAGGTGATAAAAATATTTATGAAATGACCTCAATGTCAGTAAAAAAATTAAAAGAATTTATGGAAGAATTGGAACTGACAAAACAGCAGCAGTTAATCGGAGACCAGATTTTAAAAGAAATCCGTGCAAGAGTAGGATTTTTAAATGAAGTGGGTCTGGACTATCTATCATTGTCCAGAGCGACAGGAACACTTTCCGGTGGGGAAGCTCAGCGAATCCGTCTTGCAACCCAGATTGGTTCAGGCTTGGTTGGTGTTGCATATATTTTAGATGAACCATCCATTGGACTTCACCAGAGAGATAACGATAAGCTTCTAGGTGCGCTAATGAATCTGCGTGATATTGGAAATACCTTAATTGTCGTAGAGCATGATGAGGATACCATGCGTGCTGCGGATTATATTGTGGATATCGGACCGGGAGCAGGGTCTCATGGTGGACAAGTAGTTGCCTGCGGTACAGCAGAAGAGATTATGCAGAATCCGAATTCTGTTACTGGAGATTACTTAAGTGGAAGAAAAGAAATTCCTGTTCCATCAGAGCGAAGAAAACCGTCGGGTTATATTACCGTAAAAGGTGCAAAAGAAAATAACTTGAAAAATATTGATGTAGATATTCCGCTAGGCGTGATGACTTGTATTACGGGTGTTTCCGGTTCTGGTAAAAGCTCGCTTACGAACGAGATTTTATACAAGCATCTTGCGAGAAAATTAAATCGTGCACGATGCATTCCGGGAGCACATGATGATATTGTTGGTTTGGAACAGTTGGATAAGGTAATTGATATTGACCAGTCTCCGATTGGAAGAACGCCACGTTCTAACCCGGCAACCTACACAGGTGTATTTGATATGATTCGTGACCTTTTTGCCGGAACACCGGATGCAAAAGCACACGGTTACAAGAAAGGCCGTTTTAGTTTTAACGTAAAAGGCGGACGCTGTGAGGCGTGTTCCGGAGATGGTATCATTAAAATTGAAATGCATTTCCTGCCGGATGTTTACGTTCCTTGCGAAGTATGTGAAGGTAGACGTTACAATAGAGAAACTCTGGAAGTAAAATATAAAGGAAAAAGCATTTATGATGTGCTGGATATGACAGTGGAAGAAGCATTAGACTTTTTCAAAAATGTACCAAGCATTCATCGTAAGATACAGACTTTATATGATGTAGGACTTTCCTATGTAAAATTAGGACAGCCATCTACAGAACTTTCCGGTGGAGAGGCGCAACGAATTAAGCTTGCGACAGAGCTTAGCAAACGAAGCACTGGCAAGACAATCTATATTCTGGATGAGCCAACAACAGGACTTCATTTTGCAGACGTTCACAAGCTGATTGAAATTCTGCGAAGACTTTCTGAGGGTGGAAATACTGTTGTGGTAATTGAGCACAACCTTGATGTTATCAAAACAGCGGACTATATCATTGATATGGGACCGGAAGGTGGCGATGGCGGCGGAACCGTTGTTGCATTTGGTACGCCGGAAGAGGTTGCTAAGAATAAAAAATCTTATACAGGACAATATGTGAAGAAATATCTGAAAAAGAAATAGCAGATAATCGAATGAGAAAGCAGGAACTTGTAATCATGCAATGTTCCTGCTTTTGGTTTACGCGAGTAGCGAGGAAAATCGAGTGCTTGCATGAAGATTTGACGAGCACCGCGATAATCTGAGAAACGCGCAAAGCGTGTTTCTCATGATTTATAGACGATAGTCTGTTAGGTGCATGGCTTGATTTCTCAGTTTTAACAAGCTATTTTTATGTTCCGCAACTTCGAGTTGACATGCTAGATTGTCTTCTTTATTATGTTTGTGTACATATATTTATGACATAAATTACTATTAAAAGAAAACGGAGAAAATACTATGACTTTCGCAGAAAAATTATTACATTTAAGAACTGAAAACGGATATTCGCAGGAAACATTGGCAGGGATACTTAATGTAAGCCGCCAAGCTGTTTCAAAATGGGAGCTTGGCACGACCTTACCAGAAACTGATAAAATCATTGCGATGGGTGAACTTTTCGGTGTTTCCCTTGATTCGCTATTGGTAGATACCGTCCCATTGACAACGAAAGACAATTTGGACAGACTTGTTCTTAAATTTATGAGTTCAGCAAGGGATATGGATGATATTTCAAAACAGCTTGTAGACATTATGGCTGATGGTGTTATTGATGAAAAGGAAAAGATTCAGGTAGATGAAATTATGGAAACTCTTGATGCTGTATCCAAAATCATAAATGAAATTAAACAGAATATGAATTTACAGTAATTTTATTTGCAACTTGAAATTGCTAAAACTTCCATTTTCAGTTGGTAGAATACCCCTTTTTCAGATGTTATACTTGTGATGCATTTGAAAAATAAAAACAAAACAAACAAGGGGGTATCCCCCAAAATGGTGCATCGTTCAACTAAAAAAGTAAAGGAAGGAAAGAGATATGAAAAGAAAGATATTATTTGCACTATTAACTGGGTTAATGGTAATTTCTGTTGTTGCTTGTGGAAACAACGCTCCAAGCGAAAAGTCAACTTCGAATATGGTTATAGGTACTTCTGAGATTGATGTGACAACTGCTATTAGGGACATTGACATATGCTCAGGATATGTTGTGGTTCAAGGAGAGGATAATGGATTATATGCAATGGGAAGAGATACTGTAGGAGAATTTGGTATTGGACAAGAAGAGTTATCTGACCTTACCTTAGTTGCAAAGGATGTAGAAACCTTCGATTTTGCATATAATTATATAGATACTAATGGAGATTTATATATTACAGGAACTTGGTGGGGGGACGAAACTAAGACTGAATTTTCTAAAGTAGATTCTGATGCATACAGTTATTGTGACGATTTTGGAACATATTTGGTAGCATTAAAAGATGGTAGCACTTCAGTACATATGAATAATAGCTTGAAATATTTTGATGAAGCAGCTTTTCAAAAATATAAAGATGTGAATAATATGCTATATCCATTCCTTTGTTTTGAAGTAACTGGATATGTTTCTACAGAAGGGGATGTATATTTATTAAATGACAATGGAAACTTTGATAAGCTTATTGACGGTAATGTTGCAAAACAACCTTACATAAGAAATGATGATATATATTTTTTAGTAGATGATAAATTATACTGTTATGGCACTGGAGACGGAGAATGTGAATATGCATTAGTAGAAATAGATTCAAATGTTGTTAGTTTAGATGATGGTACATACACTAAATCTGATGGGAGTATTTATTATGCTACTGCTACAAAAGGTGTTTCTGTTTTAAATTTCTTAATAGGCTTAGACGAAAGTAATGTTGACAAAGTATTATATTGCCAGATTTATGGTTTAACTGATTATGGAATATTTATTGTTTATAAATCTATAAATGGAAAATTAGTATATTCAACATTGAATAGTGCTACCTATAAATTAGATACAATTGAATATAATTACACATTAGAAGGGGTTCAACAATTATATAGGGATTTTAGTTCATAGAATGAATTGGAAAATGGTACAAACAAGAATTGTAGCCATCAGTAGTTCTCTTAGATGGGGTTTTTACACTATAGAAAAGGGGCTGTTGCAAAATTTTTTAATAAGATTTTGCAACAGCCTCTTTCCCATAGCGTAAAAAAAGACATATCACATAAACGATGTAATATGTCTGTAACATTCGGGGAGTACTTCCCGAATAGTGGATATCCGGGAAGCATGAGTTATGAAAAATTATATTAGCC
>X314_Red_Deer__coassemble_23_pt1 | contig 36298 bp, 27 predicted proteins | sample X314_Red_Deer__metabat2_high_PE_002 | metagenome-assembled genome bin X314_Red_Deer
CTGCAGTTTCTTCCGGTTTTGTTTCTTCTTTGATTGGTTCTCCTGTCATTGGATCAAATTTCTGACTCATCTCTTATTTCTCCCACTTCTAACTATATTTTTCATAAATCATTTTTCTTATGTTTGCCGAGGTTATTTCTTCGTTTTTAAGTTCTTTTATTCTCCCAGCCTCCATAAAAAAACAACGATCCGCATTTAACACTTCCTGCTCCTCATGCGTCACAATAATAACTATTCCATTTTTTCTTTGATACGATTTTATCCAATTAAGCATTTGTTCCTTGTAAAAAATATCTAAGGCAGCTGTTGGTTCATCTAGCAGTAATATTGACGGTTCATTCAATAATGCACAGGCAACACTTAAGCGCCGTTTCATTCCACCGGAAAGCTTTTCTACCGGCATTTGAAGTAATCCCTGCAATTGAAACTCTTCTAATATCTCCTGTTGTAATACTGCTTTTTTTCCACCCCACAAATATAAATTATCTTTTACACTTAATTGCTCCAATAATGGATTTTCCTGCGGAACATATCCACACATTTTATTTCGCTTTTGCAGTCTGCTTTCACCATAATAAGAAATATCTCCTGATTCAGCTTTCAAAACACCTGCCAAAACCTTAAGCAGTGTGGACTTTCCACATCCATTTTTTCCGATGATTGCAACACACTCACCTGATTTTACAGTAAATGTAATATCCTCTAAAATCACTTTTTTTCCGTATTTCTTTCTGATATGTGATACTTCAACCATCGCAGTTCCTTATTCCTCAATTTCAATAATATAACCAATTTTCCCTGAATATCCGGGTGCAACACTAACTAAATCCAATATCGTATCATTCCAAATCCATCTATCTGATGATTTAACATAAAACATATTCATATAACATTCTTCCAACTCTAAAGAACTGTCATAAAGAGATGGCTCACCATCTAACCAGTAGGATTCATTATTTAATGCTTCCCCTACCATATTCATTTGGGTATCTATCCAGTAATATTCATCTTTCGTAGTACTACGCATACCACCAATCCAGAAAATTCCATTTTCATGTCCTTCTTCTGTAATCTGGGCTAAAATAGCATCCATTTCTTCCTGCGAATTAATATGTACAAGATATCCTCCATTTACGTCCATACTCTTTAGGTAGGCTTCCGACCAGGTAATATCCTCCATTACAATCTGATACTTATGGACTGCAGATGGCTCCACTGAATCATCTCCTAGTATTCGAGGTATTTCCTGTTTTTCTTCTGCTTCTGCTGCTACTGTTTCTTCATCATTTGAAGCTTCTGCTTCTGTTGCTGTTTCTTCATCATTTGCAACTTCTGCTTCTGTTGCTGTTTCTTCATCAATTACAGCTTCTTCCTCTGAAGAAAAAGCATCTTCTTCTGTAGAAAGAACGTCATCTTCTTCCTGTTCATTCTTTACCTGATTCCGTTCATTGTCTAATTCCGGACGTTCCTTTAAAATAACAAATAAACCAATTGCTACCACCGATACGAATACTACGAAACCTATGATGATTGCAATCAAAAAGCCCTTTTTCTTTGTAGTATTCTTTTGTTCTTTTTCTGTATCCTTCACCATTTGTTGCACCGGCTGAATTACCGGTGCCGGGGCACCACACTTTGTACAAAATTTCGCATTTTGTATTAATTCTGTTCCACACCTTTTACAAAACATGTTTTTCTCCCTTCATAACATACGTTATTTCTTTCGCTGTAAAAACATGACTTCTTAATAAATGTATGTTGATCCCATTGATTCTGCATTTACTCCGTAACAAGTTACATTACGTTCAATTTCTTTTAATTCATCAGAACCATCATATAAACAAAGTTTTTCTCTTCTGATCAGTAAAATGCACTTATCATTGATATATGTTGGAATGTTATCCACGTCAGAAAACTTTTCAATCCGCTTATTATTCGCACCATAAAGTTCAATTTCATATGTACCGTCTGAACCATATGCGCCTACCATACATTTGTTATTGTCGTACATTATAATACTGTCTGTTGCTACATCTTCCAGCACTTCGCTGCTTTTTCCATTTTCATAACAATATAAAACACCGCTTGCATCTTCAATATCTGCAACATAGTAAAATGCATTTTCTTTCCATGTACCAATGGCTCTTGATTCATGCTTTGTTAATGGTTCTTCGAGTGAAATTTCTTTTCCTTTTACATTGCAGATAAGTATTTCATATTTCTCACCGTCATATGCTTTTATCGCACACTTTGATTTATCTGCTGACATTTCTGTAAAGTATACTTCTTCATTACCTATTTCAACAGAATTACCATTTGCCACACTACAGTATGATGTCAATTTCCGATTCGCATCTATATCATCTCTAAGATTCCATGTTCCCTCTAATTCTGATAACTTCATCTTATCATAGTCGGCTGTCTGATATGTAAAGACCTTTACCTCAGCATCTGCTACTACAATATTTTTTACATCCTCAATTAAAGGTTCAATCTCTTTTCCTGCCTCATAACAGTACGCACTTTCAACAGTTTCTGTATACTGTTCTTCCTTCAAACTGTTTCTAAGATTAATTCTATCACTATTTTTTTCAAATTCTTCCCACGCGCGCTGATATAATTCTTCGTCTAATGAATACCACTTTATACCATCATAATAATATGTTTTGTCATTATCCCAATTGGTATAATACTTCATTCCAATATATTCATCTTCCCATAACTTCTCATAAAAATATGTTAACTCTTCCGGGTATTCCTTATAGTACTCATAGTCATCCTCATCTAACACTTCCGAAAAAGAAACCTCTGACATATATTTTGTGGCATCCGGTTCTGTTACACCCTCATCAACATCCTTATAGTCATCCTCAACAAAATCATACAGTGTCTGACTGATTTCCTTATCCTCAATAAAAACCAGTTTTTTCTGCTCTTCATCAATTGCTCCGAGTCTATCATAATTTTCACAAATTTTCACCGGTTCCTGATCGATTCCTGCCACATACAATTCTTTGACTTCATCTTTGATTTTTGAATAAACAAGAAATTCAGGATTTGTCATCGACTCAATCAAAGAGATATTTGTATCAATTTTTTCTGCATCCATATCTTTCGCAAATTTTCCGGCATAAATTGAATATGTATACGCACTTTCATCTGTCAAAACGGAATATATAAGGGTATTGTCTTCTTCGTTATACACAAAACTGTTGCAGTTCTTTGCAATGGTATATTCTTCTTTTCCATCAAAATATTCAATCTTGCCATTGGAACATCTATAAATTACGCCTTTTTCTCCCACAAACTGATAGCCATAAAGTTCTACGTCTGAAGCAATTTCGATAACATTCTTCTTATTCTTTTGACTATCTGCCTTAATTTTCTTTACTTCAATTCGGTTTAAGGTACCATAACTATAATCATCTACATCAGAAAAGAAATAAAGATACTTTCCATCTTCTGAAAATACGATTGGAATATACTCACTATCTGAATAAAGTTTTATAATCTCATATGCATCTTTATTGCTTTTCATATTCTCTTTATAGTACAGTTTATCTTTTTTCACATATGCGATTGCATCACTTGAACCGGAAAATAATTTGCTAAACAATACAACTACTGCAGCTATTACAGCAACAATAGCTATTACAACGATGATACCTATTACACCCTTCTTTAAACCACCGGCTTTTTTTCCTGTCGTTCCTTCTGCCTGTGTATTTTCACTTAACTGCATTCCACAAGATGTGCAGAATTTCGCATCATCTCCTACACTAGTACCACAACCTGGACAAAACATTTTCTAACTCCTCCACTCTTTTCTTTTGTTATATTTAATGCGTTATTTATTCAAAATAAACTTCTTTATTGTAATGGCGAACCACATTTTGTACAGAACTTATAATTTGCCGCACTTGGTGTTCCACAATTACTACAAAAAATCGTATTTTCCTGTGGTCCTTCCTGTGACTGACCTGTTCCTAAAATCTGCTGTTCCTCTCTAATAATCTGTTCAATTTTTTCTTTCTGCACCTCAATTTCTGCATATTTTTCTTTAATATTATTCAGAATCCCCTCTAAATCGGAAAGTTCAAATTCATTCTGTAACCATTTTGTATATACTTCTCCTCCCAATTGCTGCTTTAAACTGCCGATTTCACTTTCCAGTGTAGAAATATGAGTATTAATCTTATTCTGCTCCATAAAATTATTTGTCTTAACATTAATTGTCGTTAGTCCCTTTGAAAATTTGTCTTTAAATGTTGCCATATCGTCTCTCTCTTTCCTTTTTATCTTTGAAAAAATACATACTTTTTTCCCATGTTTCTCATTTTAGCATTATGATACTCGTAGGTCAACATGCTCTTACTCGCTCATAAAATACTGATCAATTCCATTTGCAATACCTGCTACTATTTTTTGCTGATATTCGTCTGTTGCCATCAAGGCATCTTCCTCCGGATTTGTCATATAACCCATTTCAACGATTGTAACCGGCACCTGACACCAGTTAATTCCACTCATTGTATCTGTTTCCCACACATATTCCTTTTTTGCACCGGTTTCCTCAATCATTCTGTCCAATACCGCGGCGGATAATGATTTACTTTCCTGATATAAAGCTCCATTATATGGATTCGATGGAGTCTGACAAATTGTCATTGCACCATTTACAGATGAGTTTTCCGAACCATTCGCATGAATTCTTATAAACGCATCTGCTCCTGCTTCATTCGCAACCGCAGCACGCTCTGCATTACTGATATTGACATCATTGGTCGTACGAATCATCAGCACTTCATACCCACGATTTTCCAATTCCACCTGAAGTTTTAGTGAAACAGCAAGTGTTAACTCATATTCTTTTAATCCACTGACACATCCACTTGTACCGGATGCAACTTTTGCTTTTGTCTGGCTCGCTCCCGGACCAATCGGCTCCTGTTCACTATTGCCTGTCTGCTGATGTCCTGCATCAATTACAACAAGAAAGCCATTTTGTCCCTCTACTTTTTCACGTAAATATTCGCTTGCCACATAATATCCTCTGCCATCAAGATAAATAATGCTCCATTCTCCTTCGTCTGCAACCTTCCTTACCTCTGTATGACTTGAAAGCACTGTATATTTTTCGGCTTCTACGGAAGGCACAGTTCTTACATTTACCTTCGTGGTAGTATAAAATAATCCAAAATCTTCCGGATTTCCCGATACCTCAACACCTGATTCCACTGTCGCTTCAATCGCTTCCTCTGTTTCTTCTTCTATCGTTTCTGTTTCCACATCTGCCTGTTCTGTTTCTACATTTCCTACCGCTTCTGTATTCTCTGTGGTCACCTCAGCAACACTTATCTCACTATTTTGATTCTGTACTGCATTGTCTCCTGATTCCGGCATTTCTTTTCCACATGCACAAAAAAGAAGCGAACATATCATACCTATTGTCACAAATCCCTTTAAAACGTTTTTCCTCATTACCTATACTCCTGCTCTGTTTCATATTCTACTATTAAATCTCTATTTGCCATTTCATACTCATTTAACACGGATTCATCAAAATCAGCTGCATCTATTGTTCCTTCATACCATTCCTTTGATTCAAAATATGTACGCAAAAATTCATCATCAAATTTTCTTCCATGTCTTGCATACAGCTCATTTCTAGCCAATCTGCATTCTTCTGCTGTCAATCCCTCCAAATCAGACATATCCAAATAACGGGTATTACTCTCCGGAAGTATGTACTCACTTTCCTCTAAGTAGGTTACTTTCCATGCATCAACAGAAAAGTCTTCTTTATTTTCCAATGTAGGATATGTATATGCATACATTTCTGTAATACAGGTTGTTTCTATCTCAGTTCCTTCTCTTGCATCTGCAATTGACACCATGATTTCACTGGTATGCACCGGTTCTTCCAGTTCCAGATATAAGTATGGGTTGCTCTTATCTTCAATATCAGCTGAAAAACCTGTAATTTTAACACTCTGTATTTTTTCACCGGCTGTAACGAGTAATTCCGTTGGACATGCATATCGGTAATAATCACCTGTGCTATTTAAATTTCCCGGTAAAATTGCAATTCCAAAAATATCTTTCTCCTCTTCAAAGCGATAAATAACATATTCTCCTTCTCCAAGTCCATCTACACCTTCACCCCATGCAGTATTCGCACTACCATCTGTCAATGCAGATGCTTTAAAACCATTATCATCAAAAGACGATGAAGCAGAAACTGCAGCCTGCGCAGGAATAGGTGCTGTATAATCCACATTTATATTTACCTGCTCCCGCTCTTCTGTCATCACTTCAGTTTGTTCCACTTCTGTAGTTTGTTCTGTATTCTCACTTTTCGATGCTACTTCTGTGTTATCATTTGATATCTCTGTTTCCTGTTCTCTCAAATCTGCTTCTTTTTCTGTATCTTTTTCTATATTCTTTTCTACATCTGTTTCCAATACACCACTGGCAACAACGGCAAATCCTGCCGCAATTGCAACCAGTAAAGCTATACTTGCTGTAATTACAACAACCTTGGTTTTCTTCTTTTTCTTTCCGGAATCATTCACATATTCTGTTCTTTCTTTTGCTGCAGCTGATGTTTTTGTTTGTTCCGTTTTTTGATTATCTTCAACTACCATCTGTAATGGTTTGCCACAACCAGTACAAAACATTGTTCCCGGAATTGTTTCTTTTCCGCAATTCCGGCAAAATTTTGGCGTCACTTTTCTTACTAGTTTTGTGCCGCATTTCTCACAGAACTTATTCTCGTCTGCATTTTCAAATCCACAGGTTTTACACTGATTCATAAACACACTCTCTTTCTTTCGTACATTTTAACGCTTTAACACTCTAATTTATTTTAGCATAATCTATTAAATATTTAAACTAATTTCCATCGCAAACCAAAATGCAAAAGCAAAAAGTCAGCTACCTAAGAACTTGGAAAATAAACCAAGTACCGCTGTAACTGACTTTTAAGTATAAATTGCTTATACAATACGATTTTTCTTTACCATCGCGATGTAATCTTTGTTTGTCTTTGTTCTTGCAAACATATTTAAAATATTTTCAACCGCTTCATCGGAACGCATTCCATTGTATGCTTTTCGCATAATGTCTACTGCTTCTTGCTCATCAGGATCTAACAGTAAATCTTCTCGTCTTGTACCGGATTTTACAATATCAATCGCCGGGAAAACTCTCTTTTCAGAAAGCTTACGGTCTAATACAAGCTCCATGTTACCGGTTCCCTTAAATTCTTCGAATACAACATCATCCATCTTGCTTCCTGTATCCACAAGTGCTGTGGCAAGAATGGTAAGACTTCCGCCTTCTCTCATATTTCCGGCTGCACCGAAGAAACGTTTTGGCATGTGCAGTGCTGCCGGGTCAAGACCACCGGATAAGGTACGTCCACTTGGTGGAACGGTAAGGTTATAGGCTCTTGCAAGACGTGTAATACTATCAAGTAATATCATAACATCCTTCTGATGCTCTACTAAACGTTTTGCACGCTCAATTACCATTTCGGATACACGCTTGTGATTTTCCGGTAATTCATCGAAGGTAGAATAAATAACTTCAACATTATCGCCCTCAATTGCTTCCTTAATATCTGTTACTTCTTCCGGCCTTTCATCAATCAGAAGAATAATTAAATGCATGTTTGGATTACTTCTTGTAACGGATTTTGCAATCTCTTTTAACAAAGTGGTCTTACCTGCTTTTGGCTGGGAAACGATCATACCACGCTGTCCCTTGCCGATTGGCGAAACCAAGTCCACAATACGCATTGCTACGCTGCATCCGGGATACTCTAAACGCAGTCTTTCGTTTGGAAAAATCGGTGTTAAATCTCCAAAATTTTTTCTCTTCTGTGCCACACTTGGATGATAGCCGTTAACAGAAGTTACATATAATAATGCAGAAAACTTCTCCTGCTGTGTTTTGATTCTGGTGTTACCACAGACAATATCCCCGGTTTTTAAATTAAATTTACGAATCTGGGATGGCGATACATATACATCATGCTCACCCGGCAGATAATTCTCACAACGGATAAATCCGTATCCGTCCGGCATAACCTCTAAGATACCATTTGCTGAAATACCACTGTCAAGACTGTTTAATGTCTCCTCCGGCGAGGACGACTCACGCTGTCCCTCAGATGTTTTCTGATGATCATTATTTTTTGAAGCATCTGCCATTCTCTGGCTGTCCGCACTTCTTTCTACTGTTTTCTTTTCCGCTGTATGCTTTGCATCCTCACCTGATTTTGTGACATTCGTGTTTTCCTCGGTGGTCTTTGCAGCAGAACCCTGCTTCTCATCCTCTGCAAGCATTACCTCTACAAGTTCACTTTTTTTCATAGTAGAAGTATTTTTTAAACCTCTTGATTTTGCTAAATCACGTAAAACAACTACGGATAAGCTTTCATACTTTTCTCTCATTCATCTACTCCTTATTTATCTGAAATACTATCATTGGGATTCACGTCTGAAACGACTAATTGACTTTACGATTGATTGCATTATACACTATTTTTTTCCAAATAGGAAGTCCTATTTTTCTTGCTAAATGAAAAAGTAAATGCTATGATTGACTTGTTGCAAAAAAATTGCAAATTGTTGCTTACAGCTATTTGCAATTCTTTGCAAGTTTATATACAAACTTGCACATGGCGATGCTATAATGCACGCTTGTATTAATCATAAGGTAAAAAGTTAGCAAAGGATGAGGAAATTATGGATTTAAAAGAAAAAGCATTATCCATGCATGAAGAATGGAATGGTAAATTAGAGACTATTGCAAAATCAAAGGTAAATTCCCGCGAGGATTTAGCAATCGCTTATACACCGGGTGTTGCCGAACCTTGTAAAGTAATTGCTGAAGATAAAGAAGCTGCTTATAAATATACAATGAAAGCAAACACTGTTGCTGTTGTTTCTGACGGAAGTGCTGTTTTAGGTCTTGGAAATATCGGTGCTCACGCAGCAATGCCTGTTATGGAAGGAAAATGTGTTTTATTCAAAGAGTTTGGTAATGTAAACGCTGTTCCAATCTGTTTAGACACACAGGATACCGAAGAAATCATTGCTACTGTAAAAAATATAGCTCCAGCCTTCGGCGGTATTAACTTAGAAGATATCTCTGCACCTCGTTGTTTTGAAATTGAGGAGCGTTTAAAGGAAATGTTAGACATTCCTGTATTCCATGATGACCAGCATGGTACTGCTATCGTTGTACTTGCAGGTATTATCAACGGTTTACGTGTGACAGGCAAGAAAAAAGAAGACTGTAAGGTTGTTGTAAACGGTGCAGGTTCTGCCGGAGTTGCAATTACAAAACTTCTTTTAACTTATGGTTTCCCTCATGTAACTATGTGCGACCGTGAAGGAATCATCGGAAAAGATTATCCAAACCTTAACTGGATGCAGCAGAAAATGACAGAGGTTACAAACCTTGAAAATAAAAAAGGAACTTTAGCAGATGCGTTAAAGGGTGCTGACATTTTTGTTGGTGTATCCGCTCCAAATATCGTAACTCCTGAAATGGTCGCTTCTATGAATAAAGATTCTATCCTTTTTGCAATGGCTAATCCTGTTCCTGAAATCATGCCGGATGTTGCAAAAGCTGCCGGAGCAAGAATCGTTGGAACCGGTAGAAGTGATTTTCCAAATCAGGTTAACAACGTTATTGCCTTCCCTGGAATCTTTAAAGGTGCCTTAGAGGGACGTGCAACACAGATTACAGAGGAAATGAAGCTTGCTGCAGCTAACGCCTTAGCAAACCTTGTTTCTGATGAAGAATTAAATGACGACTTTATTATGCCGGAGGCTTTTGACCCACGCGTTGCAGAAGTTGTAAGTGCTGCGGTAAAAGCATATATTAAATAAGAATGCAAAGAAAAACATGGGGCGATAAGCGATATTATTCGCTTGACTACTATTTAAAAACAACATTTGGTGAAAAGGTCTACCGACTGTCTTTAAACGGCGGTATGACCTGCCCAAACAGGGATGGCAGCCTTGATTTTAGAGGCTGCATTTTTTGCAGTGCCGGAGGTTCCGGAGATTTTGCCTCTGCTCCTACTCTTTCTATTACAGAGCAGATTGAGGATGCAAAGTCCAAAATACAGAACAAATCCGATTGCCGCAAATTTATCGCTTATTTTCAGGCTTATACTAATACTTATGCACCCGTGGACTATCTCCGTGGGATTTTTACAGAGGCAATTATGCATCCTGATATTGTAGCACTTTCCATTGCTACCAGATGCGACTGTCTGCCACATGAGGTATTAGAGCTGCTTGGCGAATTAAACCATGTCAAGCCTGTTTGGGTAGAGCTTGGTCTTCAATCTATCCATGACGAAACTTTACAAAAGATTCGAAGCGGTTTTACCCTTTCCCAGTTTGAAGAGGCTGTTTTTTCCTTGGAAAAATATCATATTGATGTGATTACACACTTGATTTTCGGACTTCCGGGAGAAACTAAGGAAATGATGCTTGCATCTCTTGACCACATTTCCCGCCTACCAATAAAGGGTGTCAAGCTTCAATTGCTTCATGTACTAAAAAATACCGACCTTGGCAGTCTCTATGAAAAAGAGCCATTCCCGCTTTTTTCCTTAGAGGAATACTGCGATTTTATCGTCGATTGTATCGAACGGTTACCGGAACAAATTGTACTTCACCGTTTAACCGGTGACGGACCTCGTTCTCTTTTGATTGCTCCGCTTTGGAGCACTGATAAGAAACGTGTCTTAAACACAATTCAGAAACGATTAAAGGAGAGAGACACATGGCAGAACCATTTACCATATACAAATTAACGATTTTAAATATGTTAGATAAGGTGGATTTTCCACTGGCAAATACTCAGATTTCGAATTTCTTTTTAGAGCAGGAATATACGGACTATTTCCGCGTTCAGCAGGTCATCAGTGACTTAGTGGAAGCTGATTTAATCCGCGCCGAGTCCACACATAGCAACACCCAGTACAGCATCACTGCTGCCGGAAAAGAGACTTTGGGCTTTTTTAAAGACAAGATTTCTGATGCAATTGAGCACGATACCATCAACTATTTTGCAAAAAATAAATTAGAGCTTCGCAACGACAATGCGATTCTTGCTGATTATTTTAAAACACCAAATCAGGATTATGCAGTCCGCTGCCAGTACCGCGAACGGGACACGAATTTAATCGACCTGACCTTAACGGTAAAAAGAAAAGAACAGGCAGAAGCAATCTGCGAAAACTGGAAAAAACAAAATGAGGATGTTTATGCGTATCTGATGGATATTCTGATGAGATAAAAAAGCGTCGCCGCGCGACGCTTCCGAAAACGCTTTGCGTTTTCATCTGACGTACACTACGTATGAGCACTTTCTTATAACATAAAAAAGCGTCGCCGCGCGACGCTTCCGAAAACGCTTTGCGTTTTCATCCGACGTACACTACGTATAAGCACTTTTCTATAACATAAAGAGAGGATTTATTTATGGCAAAGCAATTCTGGAAACCGGGCAATATGCTCTATCCATTGCCGGCTGTTATGGTCAGCTGTCAGGGTAAAGAAGATGACCCACTCTGCACCAAAAAGGAGCTTGCAGGAAAACCAAACATTATTACAGTCGCGTGGGCCGGTACAATTTGTACAAACCCTCCAATGGTCTCAATTTCTGTCCGTCCGGAACGTTATTCTTATCACCTAATTGAAGAAAGCGGCGAGTTTGTGATTAATTTAACAACCGAAGCCTTAGTGAAAGCCACAGACTTTTGCGGTGTACGCTCCGGCAGAGACATTGATAAATTTAAAGAAATGAAGCTTACTCCGCTTCCATCCCAGCACATCAGTGCACCGGGCATTGCCGAAAGTCCTGTGAATATTGAATGTAAGGTTCGTGAAATCAAGCCTTTAGGCAGCCATTCCATGATGATAGCTGACGTTGTGGGCGTTACCATTGATGACACCTATATGGCAGAAAGCGGTAAGTTTGAATTGAATTCCGCAAATCTTATCACTTATTCTCACGGAGAATACTTCCTTTTAGGGAAAAAGCTTGGCACATTTGGCTACAGCGTGAAAAAGAAGTGAAAAACGGGGACGCAGCCTAAATTTCGAAAAAGAGGGACGCAGCCTAAATTTCGAAATTTAGGCTACGTCCCCATTTTTCAGAATTTAGGCTACGTCCCCATTTTTCAGAATTTAGGCTGCGTCCCCGTTTTTCGTTTTACTTTTCTTTACGGAAGGTATTGCATGCTGTGATAAGTGCTGCATAAAGCACACCTGCTATCGGCCAGATAAGCACTGTTTTCTCCCAGGCATTACTATAAAAACTGATACCCAAGAAGATTGCTGTTACAATAAGCCAGTAAATTCCGCTGATTCCGCTAGTTTTTTTCTTATTTGTCTTTGTTTCTACGCTATATTCCCCTTCCTGTAAAAGCTTCTGCATACTTGCCCAAGGAATTCCTGCAAGAATAAAGAACCATACACCAACTGCAATAAACAAAAATAGCATACTGAGTGCAACCACTATGTAAAAATCTTCAGTGGTAATGCAACTTCCTGCAAATAATGGGACAACAGCAAGAATACAGCAACATGTGCCGATAATATTATACTTGGCATATGTACTCTTAAACTGTTTCTGACGTTCTTTTACCATGCCATCCACACCATATTCGGTCTCAATCAGTTCTTTTTCCAAATACTCATACGGACTTGTTTTCATTCCACAGGAAATATAAATTGCAACCGCAATTGCAATCAACACAAGCATAACAATCATTCCCAATCCACCGGCAAAATTCTCACTAATTCCATAGACAGGAACTTCAGCTGCTGCACCTAAAAGAATGAGACAGATTGGAGAAAGAACACATAAAACTGTGGCAAAAGCAATTTGCTTTGTTGTCATAGCTTTTACTTTTAAAAAGTTGTTTGCTTCTTCCATCGATACACGGCGCACTGGAGTTTCTTCTATATTACTAGAAACAGTTTCCACATATTCCTCTTCTTCCAATTCATCTTTTAATAAGTAGTCGGTGCTGACACCAAAAATCTGTCCCAGTTTTAATATTTTTTCCAAATCCGGAACAGACTGTGCGCTCTCCCATTTGGAGACGGACTGTCTGGATACATTCATCTGCTCTGCCAGTTCTTCCTGTGACCATCCGTTCTTTTTACGAAGTGTAATAATTTTGTCTGCTAATATCATAGTTTCCTCTTTTCTGCGTACTCATGACGCTGCTATTTTTATAGAAGGAAAACCGTTTTCAAATCTTATGTATTTTTTCGATTTCGGTTGTTCCTTTGATAGCTATATCATGCACTATTTTGCGGTTGCGCGCCATAAATCAGACCCGTCAATTTGTCAACCGGCAGTTGCAAATCCTGTAAAATCAGGCTTTTTACATAAATTTGCTTGTATAAAGTTCATCCTTCGCCACGCTGATGGCATTTGCCACACTACCCTGTTCAAATGGGTTTTTCAGATTCGCATATTTTAATGTTTCTAAATAACTCATGCTGCCGCCACATTTACAAAGATTCAGATAATCCTTCCATGCTGCTTCATGGTTTTCATAATTCTTTTTCTTAAATTCCATTGCACCCATAGTAGTAAGTGTATAGTTAATATAATAGAACGGATAGAGATAAATGTGAAGCTTATGATACCAATAACCGCCCCTGTCAAAGAAATCATCCGCCTCATATTTACGCCACGGCATATATTTTTCCTCAAGCTTTTTCCATTCTAAGGTACGTTCCTTTGGTGTCAAAGAAGGATTTGCATAACAAATGTGCTGGAATTCGTCTACTGCAACGCCAAATGGTACAAAGGTAATCGCATCCTGCAAATGTGCAAAACGGAATTTATCTGCCTGTTCCCCAAAGAAACGCTCTGCATATGGATAAGAAAACTGCTCCATAGACATAGAATGTATCTCTGCAATATCTGTTGACTCTGAATAATATTCAGAAATCGGCTGATTACGCATTGCCATATAGCCTGCAAATGCATGTCCTAACTCATGTGTCAGTACCTGCATATCGAAAATGGTCTGATTAAAGCAGGAAAATACAAATGGTGCTTTGTAACGAGATAAAAATGTCATATATCCGGTAGCTGCCTTTCCAGGCTTATTTTTCAAATCCATAAGCTCATGCTCAATCATAAAGTCAATGAACTCTCCTGTTTCCGGGCTGATTTCATGATACATTTTTCTAGCTTCCTCCACCATGAAATCATCATCTCCTGCCGGAACCGCATTACCGTCCACAAATACACGTTTTTCGTCATAATACATCAGTTCATCCACACCCAGACGTTTTGCCTGCGCCTCATAAAGCTTTTCACAAAGTGGTACAATTTCCGTACGCACCTGCTCTCTGAAGGATTCTACTTCCTTTTGTCCGTAATCAGTACGCCCCTGCTGCATATATCCCACCGGAATAAAGTTCTCATAACCAAGATTTTTTCCCATCTGATTGCGGATATGAATCAGCTCATCCCAGATTTCCTCTAAACGTTCCTCATTTTTATGATAAAAATCAGAATATGCTTTCACTGCTGCTGCACGCACGCTTCTGTCCTCGTGTTCAAAGTACTTCTGTACCCCGTACAAATTCAGCGTCTTTCCATCGAACTCAATTTCTGCAGTAGCCATTATTTTCTGATATTCATTCGTCAGCTTTGCTTCCTGCTGCATCAATGGAATATTTTCTTCACAGAACGTCTTTTTCTGTAATTCCTTTTGCGCAAAATACTGCTTTCCATATTCTTTTTCAATATCAGCACGAAACGGACTGTTCATAATTGCATCGTCCACTGCCAGCATCTTAGGCATGATGGTAGGCATTGTATTATTGATGTATTCCTCTTCCTTCTCATAATACTCATCTCTGGTATCTAAAGTGTGGCGAACAGATGCAATCACACAATCTGTCGACATATCATTTGAAACCCTTTCTATCTCTTCCATCAGTTCTTTAAGCTCCGCATAAGAAGCTGCATTCTTTACCTTCTCTGTCATCTGTTCAGCAAATGCCCCAATTGCCTCAAAATCCGGTCTTTTATACTCCAATGTTCCAAACCTAAATTCTTCCATTATGATGTCCTCCTTAATTGTCTGGTAGTGTCATATTTGTTAACTATTTTTCTTTGATTTAATTATTCTAGAAATAGAAACTGTTATTATGTAGTACATACCAAATGAAAACGTATAACAACGCTTTTTATAAATCAGTTGACACTATCAAGTTTTTTCTTAATTTCTTCTTGTTCTCTTCATGTTTATCAACATACACATTAGACGGTTGTCTAACTTTTAATTTTAATATAATATTAGATTAGATGATTGTCAAGAGTTTTCTTAACGCTACATTTTGTATGACTTCTTTCAAACAAAAAACAGTGATACAGCCTAAATCCAGAAATTTAGGTTGCACCACTGTTTTTGGTTCATTATTTTACAACAAAAATAACTTTATCTTCTGTCCAGAAATTTGTTTCATAATTCAGCTCAATCTCCTGTGCATCTGCCGGAACTTCAAAATATACTGCTCCCTTTGCTTTCTTACCGGGTGCGATTGTTGCATCAATCTGGTCATCTCCACACCATGACTGGTCAGCTGCATAACCGTCTGCATAACAGCTCCAATTTAACATGGAAGAAATTGTCTGGTCACTATCTCCAATATTTTCAAATTCAAACTCCATACGATAAAATACATTTCCATCGGCTGGTGTGATAAACTGGTTATCCGAAGTCCATTCGGATGCACCAATATATGTTATTTTCAAGTCAGAGGTTTCAACAACATCACCCACTACGAATACATTGCTCACTTCTTCCTGTGCTTCTGTTTCCGCCGCAGGAGTTGTATTTTCTGCCTGCTTAGTCCCTGCGGCAGTGTTCGGATTTTCTACCTGTCCTGTTTTCTTTGGTGAAGAATCACTTGCTGTCTGACTATCAGAATCACCACCACCTGTAAGTGCCGCGAGAATTACAATTACCACAATAGCAATTACAATCCATTTTCCAATCCCACCCTGTTTCTTTCTACAGTTCGGACATATTTTTGTATCCTTTGGTATCTCAGTTTTGCAATGCTTGCATAACTTTGTTTCTTTTTTTACGTTTGTTTCGTTTTCCACTTTCGTGTCCTCCTCAAATTGTGTTTTGTTTATTATAGCCAATTTTGTCTCCTTTTGCAACTAATAGTTGGCATTAAATAATACCAATAGTTTGTTATCACATTTTCATTCTATGGTTAAAATATGCATATACATTAACGGATAGGAGTACCTATGGACAGAACAATACTTGGCAGACGCCTTCGTGAAGAACGAATCCGCTCCGGTCTTACACAGGAACAAACAGCAGAATATATTAATGTCTCAACTGCATATGTTGGTCTTGTAGAGCGTGGCGAACGCTCTATCACACTTGAAAAGCTAATTCTCTTAGCAAAATGCTTTCATGTGACTGTAGATTATCTTTTACAGGATTCTCTACCACAAACACCTTCTAATGTTGATGCTCAAATGCAGCAATTATGGCAAAATGCTTCCACTGAGGAAAAGGATATGATTCTTTCGATTTTAAAATCTGTCCTCAATCATCCAAAGGCATAAAAATGGCTTCGTACACACATTGTATACGAAGCCATTTTTGATTTGGTCTGCTGCCAGCAGACATTCTCTATGCTTTCGGAATTCCTAACATATCATAGCGAACATAATTTTCTAACAAAACACCTACATAAAATATAACCATCCACAAAAAGATTCTAATTACAATCATTGCCGCCTTTGGCAATTCCCTACAAATTGGGATACGCCTATCCCAATTTCCAATATTAGCCGCAAGCAGAGCTGCCAGCCAAAGATAAATAAATATTGCCAATGCCTCTAACACTGCAGCCTGCCACATTGTAATACATTCTACAATACTTGCAACACTATATACTAACATCATACAATAACCAACTGTTGCAACTACCTGTTTCCACACAACTCCTGTCCGAAAGCCCGGCAGCCATTCAAAAATTTTTTCAAAATTAATATTTTTTGAGGTTTCCTTCCCCTCTGCCCCAGATACTTCCTGCTTTTTTTCTTTTACACCGGAGATTTCTTTTAAAACTTCTGATAAATCCCCCGCAGTACAATATCGCATTCCTAAATCCATGGCAGTACATCTGCTAATGACTGTTTTCATCGGTTCTTTCGTATATAACTTCTCTGCCGGAAAATATCCTGTCAGCATCTTATTCATTAACACTCCCACTGCATAAATATCTGTCCGCTCATCTGTCTGTAAAAATCCAAATTGCTCCGGTGCTGCATAGCCCACAGTTCCGAGTATGGTAGTATCTTGTTTTTTTCCAAGCTTTTTCTCTCGCGCAATACCAAAATCAATTAATTTTAGTACACCATCCCCTGAAATCATAATATTATCCGGGTTAATATCTCTATGTATAATTCCTTCTTTATGTATTATCTGAAGTACCTCTAATAATTGCCCTATAATATGACATACCTCTGCCTCCTGCAAAAGCCCGGTTCTCTCCATATGCTCTCTAAGTGACATTCCACTTATATATTCTGTTATCACAAGTCCGCACGCTTCTACTCCCGGCATATTTTGTGATTTTCCACCTGCACAATGGTATATTTTCTCTAAATGCCGACTATTCATCTGTGCAATTTTCTCATAAACAGATAGTACTGAAATATCCACATATTTTGCAACCGCAATTTTTCCGGTCTGCCTGCTCTTTACCAAAAATGTGCCAAGCACATCCCCATGCTTTTTATCCAGATGCGTTAATTTCTCATACAATTCTTCAAGATATTGCATTTTATAGCCTGACTGTTCTATCATTTGACTTTCTCCAAATTAAAATATAATATATGTAGGTCAATTATAACACAAATGAGGGAATATTTAATGAAGAAAACTACAGAAGAAATATTGAAATTATTAAAAAAATCCTCTGATATTAATACCTTTATGGATACCAATTCAGAAGACCTTGTTGAAAAAATATTATTATGCGATTATTTAAACCAATTACTTACTCAAAAAGAACTCAAAAAAAGCGATGTTATCCGCAATTCCGGTTTAGACCGCAAATATTGCTATGAAATTTTTGCAGGAACAAAAACCCCTTCCAGAGATAAAGTGTTAGCTCTTTGCTTTGCATTGCAGCTTTCTGAAGCAGAAACCACACACCTTTTAAAATCTACCGGTTATGCACAGTTTTATCCGCGAATTGAGCGTGACAGTATTATCTTATTCGCTTTAGAACACCAGCTATCCTTAACCGATACAAACGAACTCTTATTTGAAATGAACCAGCCTTGTCTTGAATAATAAAAAACAGGGACGCAGCCTTTTTTTCGAAATCCGGGGACGTAGCCTTTTTTTCGAAATTTAGGCTACGTCCCTGAATTTCGAAATTTAGGCTGCGTCCCTGAATTTCGAAATTTAGGCTGCGTCCCTATTTTACTGCACAGAAAGATATGAATAGCCCATGAGGCTTTCGTCTACCTCTCTGGCTGCTTCACGACCTTCGCGAATTGCCCATACCACAAGAGACTGACCTCTGTGCATATCACCCGCAGTAAATACATTCTTTACGTTTGTTGCATACGCACCTTCTGCTGTTGCAACATTTGTTCTTGCATTTAACTCTACATCAAATGCTTTTGCAATGTAGCCTTCTGTTCCTAAAAATCCAGCTGCAATCAATACTAAATCAGCTTCTAATTTGCTTTCAGAACCGGCTACCTCTGCCATAATCATTCTTCCGGTCTTTTCATCTTTTTTACTTTCTAATTTTACAGTGATAAGACCAGTCAGATTGCCGTTTTTATCCTTTAAGAATTCTTTTACTGTTGTCTGGTAAATACGTGGATCGTTTCCGAAAACTGCGATTGCTTCTTCCTGACCATAATCTGTCTTGCAGACCTTCGGCCATTCAGGCCATGGATTATTTTCTGCTCTGCAGTCAGGTGCTTTTGGCATCATTTCAAGCTGAATAACACTTGCTGCTCCATGACGGATGGAGGTTCCAACACAATCGTTACCTGTATCACCACCACCGATAATTACTACCTTTTTACCTTTTGCTGAAATATAGTTGTTATCCTTTAATTCAGAATCTAATAAACTCTTTGTGGTTGCTGCAAGGAAATCTACTGCGAAATAAATTCCTTTTGCATCTCTGCCAGAAACATTGATATCTCTTGGATTCTTTGCTCCACAGGCTAAAATCACACGATCGTAATCCTTTAATAATTTGGCAGCTTTTACGTCTTTGCCAACGTTTACACCAGTAACAAATTCTACGCCTTCTTCTTTCATCACATCAATTTTACGGTCAATAACCCATTTTTCCAGCTTCATGTTTGGAATACCATACATTAAAAGTCCACCGACGCGGTCGTCCCTTTCATATACGGTTACCGAATGTCCACGTTTATTTAACTGGTCTGCTGCTGCAAGTCCGGCAGGGCCTGAACCAACGATAGCAACACGTTTTCCGGTACGCACCTTTGGTGGTTTTGCTGCTGCAAACCCTTGCTCATAAGCATTTTCAATAATCCCATGCTCATTTGCTTTACAGGTAACTGCATCTCCCCACTGTCCGCAGGTACATGCTGCCTCGCAAAGTGCCGGGCAGACTCTGGAAGTAAATTCCGGGAAGTTGTTTGTCTTTTTCAGACGGTTATATGCCTGCTCCCAGTTACCGTTATATACTAAATCGTTCCATTCCGGTACAAGGTTGTGTAATGGACAGCCGCTTGTCATTCCCATAATATTCATTCCAGCCTGACAAAATGGCACGCCACAGTTCATACATCTTGCACCCTGAAGCTGTTGGTTTTCCTTTGAAAGCGGTGTATGAAACTCGTTAAAATTCTTAATACGTTCCTTTGGTTCTACCGCTTTAGCGTTTTCTCTATCATAATCTAAAAATCCTGTTGGTTTTCCCATATCTGTATCCTTTCCACACGAATTATGCTTTCCCTACGATATCTTTACTTTCTTAGGAACTGCCGGGACAACCGGCAATTCCTTTTTTATTAAAACTAATTTAGTTTTTTGTATTTGCATAAAATGCTTCAATCTGTGCCTGTTCAGAGGATAAACCTTTCTCCTCCATCTGAACAATCGCCATCAGCATTCGATTATAGTCATAAGGAACTACCTTCTTGAATTTTGGCAGATATTCACTGAAATTATCTAACACCTCTTTACCTTTCTCAGAATTGGTAAATGCTACATGTTCCTTAATCATATCCTTTAATTCCATGACATCGTATTTATTCGTGACTTCTTCTGAGAATACCATTTCCTTATTGATTCTTGTATAAAGGTCGTTATCCTCATCAAGTACATATGCAATACCACCGCTCATACCGGCTGCAAAGTTTTTACCGGTTTTACCAAGAACTACGACACGTCCGCCTGTCATGTATTCACAACCGTGGTCACCAACACCTTCTACAACCGCCATTGCTCCGGAATTTCGTACACAGAAACGTTCTCCTGCCACACCACTGATAAATGCCTTACCACTTGTTGCACCATAAAGGGCAACGTTACCAATAATAATATTTTCATCCTTTTTATAAGTAACACCTGTCGGTGCATAAACAACAAGCTTACCACCGGAAAGTCCTTTTCCGAAATAGTCGTTGGAATCTCCTACTAACTCTAAGGTTAATCCTTTAGGAATAAATGCACCAAAGCTCTGTCCGCCTGCACCGGTACATTTTACAACAAAAGTGTCCTCTTCTAAATTCTCACCACACGCCTTGGTAATCTCTGAACCAAAAATTGTACCGAAGGAACGGTCTGTATTTGTTACTTCTACATTAATGCTTCTGCGCTGTTTTTTCTCTAAGGCACTTCCTAACTGTTTTAAAAGAACTGTCATATCCTTTGATTTTTCCAATTCAAAATCATATACCTGTTTTGGATCAAAGGTTACTTTTTCCTTCTGTCCGGCAAACGGGTTATTTAAAATCTTAGATAAATCAATTTCTTTTTCGCGGTCTGTTAAATCTTCACGAACCTTTAATAAATCACTGCGTCCGACCATTTCATCCAAAGTCTTACAGCCAAGCTTTGCCATGTATTCTCTTAATTCTTCTGCAATAAAACGCATGAAGTTTTCTACATATTCAGGCTTTCCTGCAAAACGTTTACGAAGTTCAGGATTCTGTGTTGCAATACCGGCCGGACAGGTATCTAAGTTACATACACGCATCATAACGCATCCCATAGTTACCAATGGAGCAGTTGCAAAACCAAATTCTTCTGCACCTAGCAATGCTGCAATTGCAACGTCACGTCCGCTCATTAACTTACCATCTGTCTCAATACGAACCTTGTTACGAAGTCCGTTCATAATTAATGTCTGGTGTGTTTCTGCAAGACCAAGCTCCCAAGGAAGTCCCGCGTTATGAATAGAGCTTGCCGGTGCCGCACCTGTACCTCCGTCATAACCGGAAATTAATACAACCTGTGCTCCTGCTTTTGCAACACCAGCTGCAACTGTACCAACCCCGGCTTCTGATACAAGTTTTACAGAAATTCTTGCATCTCTGTTGGAGTTCTTCAAGTCAAAAATTAACTGCTCTAAGTCTTCGATAGAGTAAATATCATGGTGTGGTGGCGGTGAAATTAAAGATACACCCGGTGTGGAAAGTCTTGTTTTTGCAATCCAAGGATATACCTTCTTGCCCGGTAAATGTCCACCTTCACCCGGTTTTGCCCCCTGTGCCATCTTAATCTGAATTTCTTCTGCACTTACTAAGTACTGACTTGTTACGCCAAATCGTCCTGAGGCCACCTGCTTAATTGCAGAGCAACGGTCTACTCTGCTGCCTTTGCTTGCGATACGGTCCGGGTCCTCTCCACCTTCACCGGTATTTGACTTACCATGAAGTCTGTTCATCGCAATTGCTAATGTCTCGTGTGCTTCCTGTGAAATAGAACCATAAGACATCGCACCGGTTTTAAATCTTGTTACAATAGAATCTACACTTTCTACTTCTTCTAATGCGATTCCTTTTTTCGGATAATTAAAATCCATCAAACCGCGGATACATCCATCTTTTTCCTCTTTGTTTACAAGCTCTGTATACTGCTTAAACAACTGATAGTCTCCACGTTTTGTAGACTGCTGTAAAAGATGAATAGTTGCCGGATTGTAAAGATGGGAGTCTGCACCACTTCTCATCTTATGGCGGCCTCTGCTGTCTAAAGTTAAATCTGTTTCTAATCCAAGTGGATCATATGCTGCAGAATGTAACTCATTTACATCTCTTTCAATATCCTTCAAAGTAATACCGCCAATACGGCTTACTGTATTTGTGAAATATTTATCAATAACCTCAGAATCAATACCAATTGCTTCAAAAATCTTCGAACCCTGATAAGACTGGATTGTTGAAATACCCATTTTTGATGCAATCTTTACGATACCATTGATAATAGCTGCATTATAATCATCAATTGCTGCATAGTAGTCTTTATCAAGCATATGCTCATCTACTAACTGTTTTACCGTATCCTGTGCCAGGTATGGGTTGATTGCACATGCACCATATCCTAATAAAGTAGCAAAATGATGTACCTCCCTTGGTTCACCCGACTCTAAAATCATGGCAAGCGCAGTTCTCTTCTTTGTTTTTACCAAATACTGCTGCAAACCGGACACCGCTAATAAGGAAGGAATTGCTACATGATTCTCATCCACACCTCTGTCGGAAAGAATTAAAATGTTTGCCCCATCACGGTAAGCACGGTCGGCCTCAACAAAAAGGTGGTCTAAGGCTTTTTCAAGGCTCGTGTTTTTATAATAAGTAATTGGAAGAACAACTACCTTAAAGCCTTCCTTTTTCATATTTTTAATTTTCAAAAGGTCGGTATTTGTAAGAATCGGATTATTCACCTTTAATACCTGACAGTTGATTGCTTTTTCCTCTAAAAGGTTTCCATCTTCACCAATATACACTGTTGTGGAAGTAACCACCTTTTCACGAATAGAGTCAATTGGCGGGTTTGTTACCTGTGCAAACAGCTGTTTAAAATAATTAAATAACGGCTGATGATCCGATGATAATGCCGCAAGCGGATTATCAAGACCCATTGCAGAGGTTCCTTCGCCACCTGCCAGTGCCATTGGTAAAATCGTATCTTTTAAAGATTCATAAGTATATCCAAATGCTTTCTGCATTCTCTGACGTTCTTCCCTGGTGTACTCCGGCACTCTCTGATTTGGAATCTTTAAATCAGCTAAGTTAATCAGGTTGCGGTCAAGCCATTCACCATAAGGCTGCTTTCCGGCAAACCGTTCTTTTAACTCATCATCTCCAATGACTCTTCCCTGAATCGTATCAACAAGAAGCATTTTACCCGGACGAAGTCTTTCTTTTACTTTAATCTTTGTTGGGTCAATGTCTAATACCCCGACCTCGGAAGAAAGAATTAAGTAATCATCATCTGTAATGTAATAACGGGAAGGACGAAGCCCATTTCTGTCTAAGACAGCTCCCATAATATCTCCATCAGAGAAAAGAATGGACGCAGGACCATCCCAAGGCTCCATCATAGTTGCGTAGTACTGATAGAAATCTTTCTTTTTCTGTGTCATTAAGTTATTATTTGACCAAGGCTCAGGAATCATAATCATAACAGCCAAAGGTAATGGCATTCCACTCATTACAAGGAACTCTAATGTATTATCTAGCATCGCTGAGTCAGAACCTTCCGTATTAACCACCGGAAGCACCTTTGGAAGTTCGCCTTCAAGACAGGCAGATTCCATTGTCTCCTCACGGGCTAACATCTTATCCGCATTACCCTTAATGGTGTTAATCTCACCATTATGTACAATAAAACGGTTTGGATGTGCTCTCTCCCAGCTTGGATTGGTGTTGGTGGAGAAACGCGAATGAACCGTTGCGATTGCTGATTCATAATCCTTATCTTGTAAATCTGCAAAGAACAAACGTAACTGCTCTACTAAGAACATTCCCTTATACACAATTGTTCTGCTTGATAACGAAACAACATAAGTATCATCATTAGACTGTTCAAATACACGCCTTGCAACATACAGTCTGCGGTCAAAATCAAGTCCTTTTTCAATACCGGCAGGACGTTTTACAAACCCCTGCATAATGTATGGCATACAATCGACTGCTTTCTGTCCCAGCTTTGTCGGATCAGTCGGAACTTCTCTCCATCCTAAAAACTCCATACCTTCCTTCTCAACAATAACTTCGAACATTTTCTTTGCCTGGTTTCTTTTTAACTCGTCCTGTGGAAAGAAAAACATACCAATACCGTAATCTCTTTCCTCTCCGATTTCAAAACCAAGCGGCTTTACTGCCTTTGTAAAGAACTTGTGGGAAATCTGTAACAGGATACCGACACCATCACCGGTTTTTCCTTCAGCATCCTTACCGGCTCTGTGTTTTAAGTTTTCTACAATCTTTAATGCATTTGCAACCGTATCATGTGTTTTGATACCCTTAATATTTACAACAGAACCGATACCGCAGTTGTCATGCTCAAATCTTGGATCATACATTCCTCTTGCCTTCACCTGCGAGTCATTCGGTGCAAATCTATTCAGTGTATCTACTTTTCTGATTTTCGGACTATTTTCCTTTCTCTGCTCTCTCATACCCTGTTTCCTTTCCATACTCATCTTATCAACTGCTGTTCCTTGGCGCACACTATGTCTTCCTTAGGCAAACAGTTGTCTTTTCTGTTTCTTGTTGTATTCAAATATACAACTTTTTTATTCTCATGTCCACAAGTTTTTTTCGAATATTGTCTGATAATTCGACTTCTTATATTCTTGTCCATATATTTTCTGTCTTCTTATCTTATTTTCTCTTTAAAAAATGCGTTTACAAACAATTTCTTCCAGTTTTCCCAAAAATTATTTTCACATTAAAGCGCAAAAAAAGAGAACCCATCCCGGATTCCCTTGAATTGTTTCTAAATTGTTTCTCATTTAGTTTGATTTTATTCTGCAAATTTTTATTACATTTTGCTTTCCGCCAGGGAGTTTCTCCACTCCCGATACAAATACCGGATAAGAACTACTGACACAGCTGTCATAAGAATGGTAAATCCAATTCCTTTCACATCCGCTTCATAGGAAAAATCAAGCCATCCTGTTTCTGAACGTACAACTGCCACAACATTTGCCGTAATATGTCCTATTATTGCGCATGAAAGCTTTCCTGTCTTTTCCACCAGAAATGCCAGCAAAAGTCCAAAAATTGCAGCATATAAAAGCTGTACCAGATTCACATGCAAAATTCCAAACAATACTGCTGAAAGGCAAACCGCCGGCGCAATGCCAAACAGCATGCGCAGTCTTTTATAAACGACTCCGCGGAATAAAAGCTCCTCGGCAATCGGAATCACTAAGCACGAGCCTAACAGCTCGTAAATCACACCACCTGCAAAAAAGGCTGTATTCGCCTGCCTAAAGCCATCTGATGCCTTTATAAGCGGCGTCATTGCAATCAGGTTATTTACGGAAATTCCAAGTGTTGCTGCAGGCAAGATGGCAAATAGAATTTCCTTTATCTGCTGCATAAGACTCTGTTTTTCTTTTTCTCCATAAACAATCTTCCAAGCTATTTTGTCCTGTCGGTAAAAGCTATATACAAACGGAATAGTTGCTGCTGCAGCCAACATCTGTCTGAACATATATGTCTCATTTTCCGCTCCAAACATCAGCTGTAAAATGAAATATGCCACACTTGAAGTCACATAATAAATCCCTATCGGATATAATATCTGCCAAATTTTAAATCCTCTCACTGTTTTCAATGTATTTCCCACTTCCTTTGTTGTATTGTAATTCCATTACAAGTCGTCTTTCCCAAACACATTCTACTTCTAATCGTCTATGCCGGTTGCAAGCTCAGTTATTGTCTTGCCAAGTACCGGATGTCTGTAATTTGGGCATAACTCCAATAAGGGTTCTAACACAAAATCACGGTTCTGCATATCCACATGAGGAATAATCAGGTCATCATCTTCATAAATCATCTTGTCATAAAAAATTATATCCAAATCCAATGTCCTAGGTCCCCATCTCACTTCTCTGACACGGTTTGCCTCTTCTTCGATTTTATGAAGCGTTTTTAATAACTCCCGGGGTGTCAGAAGTGTCTTTATTTTCACCGCACCATTTACAAAATCGTCCTGTTCCACCCCTCCATAGGGACTTGTAATTATTAACGTCGATACTTTTTCTACTTTAATCGACGGATTCTCCCGCATTTTTTCAATTCCATTTTCAATATATTTATTTTTGTCGCCCATGTTTGAGCCCACTGCCACATATGCGGTATGCCATCCTCGTTCCATTGTAACAGAAACATTTTCAAAGGGCAGACCGATTGGAGCGTGGGGCTTACACAATTCAATCACTACCTTTTCCAAAAGCGGAAATTCTAAAAGCACTGCCTCTGCTAACTGTTCCGTGGCAGTTTCTATCAAAAGATAGGTGTTTTTTTGTAAAAACTCCGTCATAAAATGACTTACATCTCCATAATGAACCGATCTTGTTAAATCATCTGTTTTGCCAGCCGGTCTGCAGTCTAAATAAAGCTCTGCATTTACATAAAAATCCTGTCCGTCTCTTGTTTCCTCCGGGAACACTCCATGATGTGCAAAAACTTTTAAATTTGTTATTTTTATTTTGTCCATCTATATTATCTTCCTTTTATTGCCTCTGCCATTTTAATCGCCCGGACATTTGCTTTCACATCATGCACACGTACAAAAGCAGCCCCCTGCTCTACTGCCATGACTGTCGTAACTAATGTTCCTTCTACACGCTCTGTCACCGGCAAATCTAAGGTCAGACCAATCACCGACTTTCTTGAGGTTCCAAGCAATACCGGATAGCCTAATTCTTTCAACAGCCCCATGCATCGGATTGCTTCCAGGTTGTTCTCATAGCTTTTAGCAAAACCAACACCCGGATCTAAAATAATTCTATCCTCTGCAATTCCTGCTTTTTGGGCCAATTCGATTGTTTCACGAAGGTCATTTTTCATATCCTCCATAAAGCACTTATAATCCATATTATCACGATTATGCATCAGACAGCAGGCCGCACCCGAGGCAGCAATCACCTCTGCCATTCTTTCTTCGTATTTTAAACCCCAGATGTCATTTACAAGGTCGGCTCCCGCCGTAACGGCAGCTTCTGCTACTGCGGCTTTATAGGTATCAATCGAAACCGGAATATCAAAACGCTTTTTTATCGCTTCTATTACCGGTACCGTTCGCTCAATTTCCTCCCGGTCTGAAATCTTCGTATACCCCGGTCTTGTGGATTCTCCGCCCACATCAATGATGTCTGCCCCATCTGCTATCATTTCTTCCGTATGTTTTAACGCGGCATCCAGTACATTAAAATTACCACCATCAGAAAAAGAATCCGGCGTTACATTTAAAATTCCCATAACATAAGTTCTGTTTTCTACATCAAATTCTCTTGTTCCTATTCTCACTGCATTACCCTCATTTTCTCAATATTCAAAAGCAGGCAGAGAATTTTCTCCGCCCGCATCATAATATACCACTGAATTTCATCTGCGAACTTTATCTGCTGTTCTTCATATAAATGTCACAACAGATTTATTTCACCAATGCAAAAAACTGATTCTGTAATTTCTCATCCTCTGCAAATATGCCTCTCGTCACAAAGGTAACCGTCTTACTGCCCGGCTTTTTCACGCCACGCATGGTCATACAGGTGTGTTCTGCCTCTATCATAACCATTGCCCCCTGTGGCTGCAGGTATTCCATTAAATCATCTGCAATCTGGGCTGTCATTTGCTCCTGCAGCTGTGGCCGTTTTGCATACACTTCCACGGTACGTGCAAGCTTGCTCAAACCTACTACACGTCCATTTGGGATATATGCAACATGCGCCTTTCCGTAAAAAGGCATAAAGTGATGCTCACAGGTTGAATAAAATGTAATATCCTTCTCAATTACCATTTCATTGTTTTTCACTTCAAAGGTTTTCGAAAGCGGCTCTTTTGCATTTGTGCCTAGACCGGAAAAAATCTCTTCATACATTCTTGCAATACGATCCGGTGTTTCTATCAGACCTTCACGCTGCGGATTCTCTCCAATTCCTTCTAAAATTAACTTTACTCCCTGCTTAATCTTTTCTCTATCCATTCCATTCCTCCATGCTGTATCCGTCCACAGCATTGCAGACCTTATATTCCGCTGTACATTTTCTATCATTATCACTGTCTGATACATCCTTTGCAAATAACATTGCCAATTATCAGTTTAGACATTTTGTGAACGATGTAGAAGATATTGTTTTACCTCTTTTAAATACGAGAGTGAACCAAATGCAAGAATAATCCCCTCTTGTTTCGTAGTTTCTAATGCCCTGTCCACTGCCTGCTCAATTTGTTCACAAGAGGTCACTCGATCATGATATTTTCCTGCTTCCCTTGCAAGACTTACACTATCTAACGCTCTTGCATTCGGTGGTGTTACTGTATACACCTGTTTTGCAAAGGGTAGCATTTTCTTCAGCATTTTTTCATGCTCTTTATCTGCAAGTACCCCTATTATATAAGTTATCTCTCTATTTGTAAAATATTTTTGAACGGTTGCAGCCAATTTTTCTGCTGCTTCCTCATTATGTGCCCCATCAATAATAAATCTTGGTTCTTCTAATATTGTTTCAAACCTTCCCGGCCAAACGGTCTTTTTTAATCCTTCCCTGATAAATTCCTCAGAAATACCTAATACTTTCTTTAAAACAATAGCTGCAAGATAAGAATTTTCCAACTGGTAGCCGCCTGACATTGCAAGCGTAATTTTGCCAACCTCCGGGCAAATATAAGAAATTGTATCCGGATGTTTGTCACTTGTAGCATTCCTTCCATTTTCTCTACTCTGACCTACTTGGAATGCTTCCCCGCTCACGGCATTCTCAACATCCATTTTCCCCTCTGTACAATTGCAGTTCGCCGGATCTGCTATGATTACTTGTGCGCCTTTCTGTTCAGCCACATCTTCAATCACCTGCAGCACTTCTTTTTTCTGTGCAATCGTTACCACAGGACATCCCTCTTTGATAATCCCAGCTTTTGCTGCTGCAATTTCTCTTAATGTAGCGCCCAAAAACTGCATGTGGTCCATACTGACAGATGTAATAATAGAGCATATGGGTTGTGTGATTAAATTTGTTGCATCCGTCTCACCGCCCATACCCACTTCAAGAAGCACATAATCACATTTCTTTTCATAAAAGTAAAGAAATGCCAATGCCGTCTCTACCTCGAACACGGTCGGATGAACCATTCCCTTTGCTGTCATGCAGTCACAGGCTGCTTTTACCTTCTTCACATAAAGGGCATAGTCCTCTTTAGAAATATTCTCTTTATTAATTCTCCATACCTCTAATTCTTCAAAAACTGCCGGTGAAGTATAGCGTCCCACTTTTTTCCCGGCTGCAATCAATGCTTCTTCTAAAAAAGCTCCTGTCGAACCTTTTCCGTTTGTTCCTGCGATATGAATCATCGGAAGCTTATCCTGTACATTTCCCAGCTCACTCATAAGATTTTTTATGCTTTCTAATCCTAAAATACTTCCTGTTTTACTCACGTTCGCAATATATGCTCTTGCCTTCTCGTATGTCATCCTGCTTTCCTCTCTCAGCCACGGCTGATAAACATTTTAGCACTTTTTGCTTTATCAGATTGCTGCTTAATCATTATAATTTCCGGTATGGATGCGAAAAACAGACCAGGCAGACTGCCCGACCTGTTCTTCTTTTTGCCTGCATCCCAAAGATGCAAAGAATCTAGCAAGTAAGATTCTTTTATGATTTTTTCGTTCCCTTTGTATCACGATTTCCAATGTGAAGACGGTTCAAATCATATTTCTTTCCTTTCACTTCGACTTCTATATTTTCTCCCTGTGCCAGTACATACATACCTGTCAGTTTCTCATCTTTTCCCAGTCTCATGCCCCGCACACCGGTGGCAGCTTTCTTTTGTTCTGAAATAGCCGATGATTCAATTCGAAGAAAATAATCTTTTTCTGACTGCATAACAACAGTTTCATCACCTGATACAATGGCAACTAAAAGCACTTCGTCCCCATCTTTTAATTTGGTAGCGGCAGTTGTTCTCTTAGCCACGTCAAACTCAGCACCCTCTACCAGTTTTAACATGGACAGATTGGTTCCGAATAACAGCTTCGATGCTTTGACAGTTTCTAAATTCATTACAAATACAATATTTTCCTGACTGCTGTCATAATTGCTTAAGTTATCAATCGGTGTTCCTTTGTCACGCAGTTTTCCATAAGGAAGATCTAATACCTTTAACAGATGCATTTGTCCTTTATTTGTAAAAATACAAATCTTATCTGTATTCTTACACTGAATCACATATTTGTGGTCAGAATCCGCCGCTTCCTTATTACGTTCATAAATAGAAGTATCAATTGTCTTAGCATAACCAAAACGGTCCATCAAAAAGACAACATCCATCTCTTCTATCTTCTTCTCTTCAACCACAACTTCCTCTAAGTTCTCAATCGCAGTTCTTCTTTCTCTTGCATATTCTTTCTTGTAAGACTGTAAATTCTTAATAATGACCTTCGCCATTGCTGCGCGATTGCCTAAAATATCCTCATATTCTGCAATATTCTTTAAGGTTTCTTCATGATCCTTCATCAATGCTTCTAATTCCAGACCGATTAATTTCTGGAGACGCATCTCTAAGATTGCAGTTGTCTGACGCTCTGTAAAACGAAGCAGTGCTGCATCTTTTTTCGACTGCGCAGATTTAAAATTGATATTATCTGTAATACCTTCCTGTAAGCAGGCTCTGGCATCCTTGACATTTGCACTTCCGCGCAGAATTTCGATAATCAGGTCAATCACATCACAGGCCTTAATTAAGCCTTCCTGAATTTCTTTCTTATCTCTTTCCTTCGCTAAAAGTGTAGTATATTTTCTGGTTGCAAGCTCATACTGGAACTTCACATGATGACGGATAATCGGAACTAAGCCTAATGTCTCCGGTTTTCCATCTGCAACTGCCAACATATTGACACCAAAGGTATCCTCTAGCTTTGTTTTCTTATATAACAAATTAATGAGATTTTGTGCATCTGCACCTTTTCTCATCTCAATTACAATACGAATTCCCTCTTTTGAGGACTGATTTGTAATATCCGTAATATCGTTTGTTTTCTTTGTCTCAACAAGGCTGTATACATCATTTAGGAACTTTCCTATATTTGCACCAATCATGGTATATGGAATCTCTGTAATGACAAGCTTGTCCTTTCCATTTTTACCCTTTTCTATCTCAACTTTTCCGCGGATTTTGACTTTCCCCATACCGGTTGCATAAACTGCCCGTAATTCATCCTTATTGGCAATAATGCCGCCTGTTGGAAAATCCGGTCCCGGAATATACTGCATCATCTGCTCCGTATTAATATCCGGATTCTTAATGTATGCAATAACTCCGTCGATTACTTCCCCAAGATTATGTGGCGGTGTACTTGTTACCATACCTACCGCAATACCTTCCGAACCATTAATCAGAAGATTTGGCACTCTTACCGGAAGTACCTCAGGTTCTTTTTCCGTCTCATCAAAGTTTGATACGAAGTCTACCACATTTTTATCCAAATCACCTAAAAATGCTTCCTGTGTAATCTTTTGAAGGCGGGCTTCTGTGTATCGCATCGCAGCTGCTCCATCACCCTCGATAGAACCAAAGTTACCATGTCCGTCTACTAATGGAAGTCCTTTTTTAAAATCCTGCGCCATGACAACAAGCGCATCATAAATGGAGCTGTCACCATGTGGGTGATATTTACCCATAGTATCACCAACGATACGCGCGCATTTACGATATGGCTTATCATAACGGATTCCCAGTTCATACATATCATACAGCGTACGTCTTTGTACCGGCTTTAATCCGTCTCTGACATCAGGCAATGCTCTGGCAATAATAACACTCATTGCATAGTCAATATAAGATTTCTGCATCAGCTCGGAGTATTCTGTACGAATAATCTGTTCTTCCTGTCTCATATATCATTAACCTTTCTTATATGTGTAACCCGGCATAAAAGATGTCTCCATCTTTAAAAGGTGCCACTTTCACATTCATCTCTACTTAAATATCCAATTCAGCGTCTTTTGCATGCTCATAAATAAACTTCTTACGAGGTGGTACATCATTGCCCATCAAAAGCTCTGTAATATCAGATGCCATACGTCCATCTTCAATCTCAATCTGCTTTAGCATACGACGTTTCGGATCTAAAGTTGTCTCCCAAAGCTGTTCCGCGTCCATTTCACCAAGACCTTTGTAACGCTGTAATGTAAAGCTTCCCTTGTGTGTTTTTTTGTATTTTTCTAAAGCTGCATCATCATATAAATACTCTTCCTCACCCTTAGATGGAATCGCCTTATATAATGGCGGCATAGCCACATAGACATGTCCCTCGTAAATCAATTCCGGCATAAATCGGTAAAACAATGTCAAAAGCAACGTAGAAATGTGAGCTCCATCCACATCGGCATCCGCCATAATGATAATCTTGTCATAGCGAAGCTTTGAAATATCAAAATCATTCCCATAGCCTTCGGAAAAGCCACAGCCAAAAGCATTAATCATTGTCTTAATCTCTGCATTTGCCAATACCTTATCAATACTTGCTTTTTCTACATTTAAAATCTTACCACGGATTGGTAAAATCGCCTGGAAATTACGGTCTCTCGCTGTTTTTGCAGAGCCACCCGCAGAATCTCCTTCGACGATAAAAATCTCACAAATGGAGGCATCCCTACTCTCGCAGTTTGCCAGCTTACCATTAGAATCAAAGGAAAACTTCTGCTTTGTCAAAAGATTCGTCTTAGCCTTTTCCTCTGTCTTACGAATCTTTGCCGCTTTTTCAGCACAGGAAATAACAGTTTTTAAGGTTTCTAGGTTCTTATCAAAGAATAACTGAATCTCATCCCCTGTGATTTTCGCAGTTGCGCGGGAAGCATCCTGATTATCCATCTTTGTCTTAGTCTGTCCCTCAAAACGCGGATCCGGATGCTTAATAGAAATAACTGCTGTCATTCCATTTCTGACATCTGCTCCGGTAAAATTAACATCCTTCTCTTTTAAAATTCCAAGTTCCCTCGCGTAGGAATTGATAACTGTTGTAAACACCGTCTTAAATCCGGTAATATGGGTACCACCCTCTGCATTAAAAATGTTATTACAAAAACCAAGGATATTCTCATGGAACTCATTTGTATACTGGAAAGCTGCCTCGACTGTAATTCCTTCACTCTCACCCTTAAAATAAATCACATCATGAAGTGTTTCCGAACTCTTATTCAAATCCTTCACAAAGCCACGGATTCCTTCTTCCTCATGGTATACAATATGTTCTACCTCTTCACCGCGTCTGTCCTCATAAATAATGGTCAGATTTGGATTTAAGTAAGCTGTTTCATGCATACGGCTCTTTACTTCATCTTCTTTAAAACGTGTCTTCTCAAAAATTTCCGGGTCCGGCAGGAAATTTACCTTTGTTCCTGTTTTCTTAGTCTTTCCGATTTTAGGTAGAAGTCCGCTCTCTAATTCCACAACCGGTACTCCTCGTTCATAGCGGTCATGATGCACAAATCCTTCCCTGCTGATTTGCACATCCATATAAGTAGAAAGTGCATTTACAACGGAAGAACCAACTCCATGAAGACCACCACTGGTCTTATAAGCAGAATCATCAAACTTACCACCGGCATGAAGTGTGGTATAAACAATACGCGCTGCAGACACTCCCTTGGCATGCATACCAACCGGTACGCCTCGCCCGTTATCCTCTACGGTACAGGAACCATCTGCTTCTAAAGTAACATATATGGTATCACAGGCACCAGCTAAATGCTCGTCCACTGCGTTATCTACAATTTCATAAATCAAGTGATTCAGACCTTTTCTGGATACACTTCCGATATACATTCCGGGTCTCTTTCTTACGGCTTCGAGTCCTTCTAAAATAGAAATACTACTCTCATCATAAGCTGCTTGTTTTGCCATTCTCATTTCCCTTTCCTGCAAACTACATAATTTTGCCATCTTTTCATAGTATAGCACACTTTTTCGCATCATGCAAACAAATGTTCTAACTTGTTATTTCACATGTATGCAAACAAATTTACATATATACTCACAAAAAGAAACCCGCATTGCGAGTTTCTTTATTCCTGAGGTTATCCTTTGTTTTATACGCGTATATTATCCGGATCTTTCTGATAATTCATATGTGCAATTACCATCAAAGCTATTTTAAAGGTCATTGCATCATCAAATCTTCTGATATCGAGTCCAATCATTTTTTCCAATCTTTCCAGACGATATACAAGCGTATTACGATGTACATATAGCTGTCTGGCAGTCTCTGAAATGTTTAGATTATTCTCAAAAAACTTCTGGATAGTTGTTGCAATTTCTTCATTGAAAATATCCGGTATTTCATCTCCAAACACTTCCTGAATAAACATTTCACATAAACTCATTGGAAGCTGGTAAATCAATCGTCCGATTCCAAGCAGGCTATATGCAATTACCTCTTTTTCTGCATAAAAAATTCTTCCTACCTCTAATGCCATCTTTGCTTCCTGATAGGATTTGGCAATATCCTGCAGATTATTCACACGATTACCGAAACCTACTCTTACACGAACCATGGCTTCCGTATGCATGTTATCAACAATGATATTGGCAAGATTCTGAAGATCCTTATCACTCTTCAAATCTCTGGTATCCTTTACCAAAATAATGGTCTGTTCATCAATTTCTGTCACAAAATCCTTTGTCTTTGTTACAAAAAGATTCTTTACAAGCTCCATTGTGGTAGAGTCCTTCTTGCCCCCGACATCAATTACAAATACAACACGCTCTGCCTGCTCAATATGTAGCTTTTGTGCCTTATTATACATATCCACGACCAGCATATTCCCCAACAGGATATTCTGCATAAAATTATTCCGGTCAAACTGCTCCATATAGGCAGCCGCAAGATTACGAACCTGACATACAGCCAGTTTTCCTACCATATAGGCATCTTCTGCGGAGGATTTTGTTAAAAGAATATATTCCACTTCTCCTTCTACGATTACTTTGAAGAAATGACATCCTGCAAGCATCTGGCTTTCTGCCATAGAAACAGCAAAATTGGCAACTGCTTCCTCCATATCTACTTCCGGTTCAAAGGTTGCGGCAACCATCTTTCCTTTTTCTGAATAAATTGCTAAATCGATTCTTGAAATCTCTTTTATCTCATCTAATGCTACCTGGATCTTATGATTCGAAACCATTTTATCTCGTTTCCTTCCATTAGAAAAACTGGGTACAAATGCTGTACCCAGTTTTTGGTTTTAAGTTTATTCCATTTTATAGGATTAGTTTGTAATTGTCAATTCTGTTTCTTTATCGAATACATGAATCTTCTCAGGATCAAGCGCTAATGTTACGCGGTCTCCCATACGAGCTGTTGTTCTGGAATCTACTTTTGCAGACATAGATGTTCCGGCTACGTTGAAGTATAATAATACTTCTGAACCTAATAATTCATAACCTGTGATATCAGCCTGGAATGAAGCATCTTTATGAGCTTCAATCTGAATCTGAGAATCATCAATATCTTCCGGTCTGATACCCATAACAACTGTTTTTCCGTTGTATCCGCCATCAATTAACTTCTTAGCTTTTGCTGGTGGAAGTGTAATTGTTGTATTTTCAAATGTAAGAGTAGCTTTGTCACCTTCTACTTTGCAAGCAGCGTCGATGAAGTTCATCTGTGGAGATCCGATGAATCCAGCTACGAATAAGTTGTTAGGCTCATTGTATAATTTCTGTGGAGAATCAACCTGCATGATAACACCATCTTTTAATACAACAATTCTTGTACCTAATGTCATAGCTTCTGTCTGATCATGTGTAACGTAGATGATTGTAGCTTTTAATCTGTTATGTAATGAAGCGATCTCAGAACGCATCTGTACACGTAACTTAGCATCCAAGTTTGAAAGAGGCTCATCCATAAGGAATACCTTAGGATTACGAACGATAGCACGACCCATAGCTACACGCTGTCTCTGACCACCAAATAAAGCCTTTGGCTTACGATCAAGAAGTGGAGTTA
>X314_Red_Deer__coassemble_24_pt1 | contig 36244 bp, 38 predicted proteins | sample X314_Red_Deer__metabat2_high_PE_002 | metagenome-assembled genome bin X314_Red_Deer
CTTATGCACTGTAGCCGCATCAATATCTGTTATCTCCTTGCTTAATGCTTCTACCTGATTTTTGTACGGTGCAATAATTCCGGTCTCTTCCGGATTTGAAACATATTTTGGTATAATCTCATTTTTAATAACATCTATCTGACGCTGACTATAATGATTACGCTCGTGATTTCCTGCAACTGTTTTTACCACAGACAACACATCTTCCTCGCCTTTATCCGTTGTCATTATAATCAACTCACCACGATAAAATTTCTGATTGCAGAAATTAATTATTTTAGGGTGGCATCTATAATGCTCCCGCAATAATGTTTGTGTTACATTTGGCATAACATCCAAAATGGATTGCAGAAAGCTCTTCGTATACTGATATCCTTCATTCACATTAAATGTATCAAATATAGCTTTTGCTTTGGTCTTTACATCATCTGTAACAACATTAGGAAGCTGCTTGGTATCCCCCACAATAACAACATTCCTTGCACAGGAAAGTGCCAATGCACCGGTTGCAATATCTACCTGTGATGCCTCATCCATTATAAGATAATCGTATACTACATCTGAATTCAGGCTATTTCTTGATGAAAATGTTGTACTTAAAATAACAGGATATTCATCAAGAACATCATATGGTTCTTTCCATAAATTATCTTCGTTAAATATCTTTCTACTACTCTTACCTTCATATTTTCTTGCCAGTTTGTCTTTCAATGCAACCATTGACTGATTGCATAAATCATCAAGCAAATTCTTATTAACATTATTCAAATACTTTTCAATATCTGCAATTTCTGCAGACAATTCCGCCTGCTTTGCACGATAATACATAGCCTGAAAAGTTGTAATTATCTTCGAAATATCCTGCTTATAAAAATTCCAATCTATTACTCCATACTTAAAAAAGCCCTTTATCTTAAACAAAAATCCTATTGCCTTTTTCTCTTCCGAAATCAACTGGCACTCCTGCCACAATACCATCCAATGTTTTGATGATAGTTTTTTCTTAAATTTTATATTGTCTGTATCAACATCTGATTCTTCAACATATTGATTGAAATATTCCTGTTCTGTAACCAGATGTGAAAGTTCCTGCCTTAAACACGCAAGTTTCTCCTGCTTATCAAAAACAGTTTTTAACTGACTGGATTGCTCTTCTATTCTCTTCTGCAAATCATAAGAATTTTCATTTGTTTTCCAAAGTGAAAAGTCTGGATAATTTGTATCCTGATGCTCAACAAATATTTTCTTGTTCTTAGAACTTCCTAATGTTGCAGCAACAAAACCCAAATTGTACTTGGGTGATGATAATTTTTCATATACATTTTCTGTTGCTGAATTATTGTTGGATACTATCTGTACCGTTTTTCCTTGCATCAATATATTGGCAATTATATTTAATATCGTCTGCGTCTTACCTGTTCCGGGAGGTCCCTGTATAACACTAATCTGATTCTCCATGGCATTTTTCACAGCCTTGTACTGACTGTTATTGCATCCAAATGGGAAAATCGGAATGGATTCTCGTCCTATTCTTTTCTCTTGCAATAATGATGGATTCAAATACTTTGCTAAAGCCACATCACTACCCACAAAAGAAATCTTATCAAACCTCTTAGACAATAGTTTTTCACCAGTCTCTTCATTCCTAATATTACTCAAACCTGCAATTTGCTTTATATATTCAAATACATTTGATGATTGACTCTGAGTAAGACATGATTCAATAATATGCAAGTCGCTCCGACGATAATCTCTTTCACTACCATTGCCAAAACAAATATGCCAATAGGACTCGTATGTACTTCTAAATACATATATTGCTTTAATATCAAAGAACTCCCGTCCATCTCTGCTAATACGATACATATTAGGATTTAAAACATCTGGTTCAGTTAATTTTTCCACATTCAAATATGCATAAGAGTATGTTTTTCCAGTATTGAATTTTACATCCCATTTTTGAGTATTTCTATTGTACACACATGACATTATTTCGGATGTCTTTATTTCACCTTTAATAATGACCATATAATATCTTGTATTCATCTATACCTCTCTACTTCTTATCTGCACGCTGCTTGCCCTTAAATTCCTTCTCCACATGGCAATGTTCCTGTTTGCTAACCAACTTATCACCTTCAAAATCCAATTCAATAATATATGGCATCCAGTCGATAATTCTTAGAAAATCTTCACATCCAAAACTGTTATCATAAAAATTCAATATAGTACTAAGGGCAGTACCATGGGTTCCTACAACAATATCTTTATCCGTATTATCTGATAAAATCTTGTTCAGCGCCTCTATGTTACGATTTTGAACCATAGCAATTGATTCTCCACCCTCCTCATGATAATCATGGTCAGCCCAACGTTTCTGGAACATTCCGTGGTTGTTTCCATCAGGACCTTTTTCACGCTCCCCCAATCTCTCATCCGTTATAATTTCCTTTTCGAAAAAGGCTGCTGCCTCTGCAATGGTATCCATGCTACGTTTGTATGGACTACAATAAAATGCATCTATTTTCTTGTCCTTCAAAAATTCCAGTACAATTGCCGAATCTTTCTTTCCTTCTTCCGTCAAAGGTCTTGTCCTGTCTTCTTCCCAACTATGTTCCGGCTGTGCGTGACGCACGAAATACACTCTTGTCATACTGTGTCTCCTATCTCTTCTCAATCATCAAATGATGAAAAAATGCAATGTCCTTATATCCATCCATATCCGATACCCTCATCTCGATTTCCACCATTTTATCCTGCCAGTCAACATCCTTATGTATTTCCTGATTTTGTTGCATATCCCAGAAAGTTCTCATCCCAAGTGACTTCGTAATTGCAAGTTCCGGACACCATTTCTCAATATCTGCATCCTCATAGTAACGAATTGCTCCGTACTTTGAAGCCATTCCGTCATTACCATCTAACAGACTATGGGCATGTTCAAAATCATTCAAAAGTACAACCATCTGCATAACCCGACCTGCACGATTATGTTTCACAATAGAAATCTTACCATTAGGTTTTAAAATCCTTGCAAACTCCTTAACAATATCCACTCTATCTTCGGCGTACTCCAAGACATTGTGACAGATAATCATATCAAAAGCCTCATTTTCAAATTTACGCAATTCCTCAGTACTACCGCCAATTTGTATATATTGGTTGTCTGCCCACCGCTCCTTTATGCTACCTTCATCCGGTTCAATGGCTGTTACATCATTATGTTCTGCCAGATAGTTTGCAGTTATCCCGATACCACTACCAAAATCAAGTATCTTCTTATTTCGAATTTCTCCTAATTGTTTCCATACAATTCTCTTCATGAGACATTCCCAAGGTTGTAGTTCTGTAACTTTATGCATCATATCAGCTCCATTTCATCTTCCATTTTTACAAATCCATATTTTTCATACAATGGTCGTCCCATATCCGTTGCCTCTAAAGCAATCTGCGACACGCCCTGTTTCCTCGCATTCATTACCAATAAATTCAGAGAAGAACTTTTAACAAAAAAATTCTTATAATCATTACGATGAAGCTTTTTCCCTTGACATTCTTAGGATTTCTAAGTCCTGTGACACTTTCCCCCATCGTTCAGTTATTTTTTTCTTAACTACATTACTATCAGTAAATCCAAGCTCTAAAAGAATATAATACTCCAGCATCTGCAATAACGAACGATTATAGTATTGCAATTCTTCCTCAGTTAACACCCTATGCTTTTCTTTTATTAGTTCATCATAATGAATATAATAATTACGAGTGTGAGCTATAACTGCTGGAAATTCATTTCGTTTAATTTCTCCCGTATCAAAATATATTTCACCTTTTGCATATAATAAATCTGAAAGTCTGCTTTCAAGAGTAATAAAATTTTTACTCTTTGCCATCAAAAAGCACCTTAATTCTTCGCCTTTTTCTGCTGAATAAGCCTTAACTAGATTTTCAACTCTTTCCTTATACTTCTCAAAATTATTTGTTATAAAACGAGAATGATATGTTTCTAAGGCTTGAACTATATTAAGAAAGACCCGTGTTTCTGAACTGTACTCCACGTAAAACGGTTCAAGGAAAAGTTCAATTATCGGCTCCAGCATCGACTGCTTATCAAAATAATGCTCAAATGCTTTTTGCATAATAAGTTCTGATAGACTTATCCATTTCCAACGGCGACTTTTAACTGAAACATCAGGCTTATACTCTTGTATATCCCTACCATACACTTCTATCGGTCGTTCAATGTTTTTTTCACCTATAGCATACACAATATCTTTTGAACAAGCAGAAACTTTTTCCACATTAACCTTTCTAAAAGATGCGATTTCTATAAGCCTTTTCAGTTTTTCAAATATCGTAATGAATTTTTCAATTTTTTCTTCATTCTCAAAGGAAATTTCAACAATTCCATGTTGCTCTATCTCAATACGTTCCTTTAACAACTCATAATCTACTACTGGCAACATAGAACCGTGTACAAGATAATTTATGCAAACACCTTTCCCACTATAAATATTTTTTTGAATATCACCACTTTTACTGAACATCTCAAATTTTTCTCCAATTGCAAACGCAGACTCCTCACCCCACTCTATGATATCAGATAGAGTGAAATCAACTTTATAAAATGCTTGCTCACAATTTTCTTCGCCTATAACACCACATAAAATATACTCTGCAATAAAGGTAAATACTGTCATACCATAAGAAATTAAGTCTTCCATATTAGTTCGCCTGAGTTGAAGAAGCGTAAATTTAAATCCATTTTCCAATTGACCACACAGATGTGGTATCTCTAATGGAACTTGCAAAAAATTACCCAATGTTTTTTCATTTTTTACGTTAATTTTTAGAATAATGCCACCCTGCTTTTCGTTGTAATACAAATCGCATCGATACTCTGTTTCATTAAGATATGCTTTTCCGCTTCCTCGATATTGTAACTCCATTTCTTCATCTCCAATCTATAACAATCATTACCTGTAAGCTCAATTTCCCTACTGTAACTGAATTCTATAGTATAAGTAATCGCCCGAAAAAGCCGCCTCATCATTATTTTCTTTTCTGTCATATAAAACGAATCCAACGCTTTCATAATTTTTCGGTGCAACCAGATTACTGTTCGTACAAACACGTATCTCTTTTAATCCGTTGTATTCCTTTATTCTTCGCACAGCTTCGCTCAATTGAGTTTTTCCAAAACCTTTTCCCTTAAACTTTGTCCTTATACCATTATGTCCTATTTCTACATACTCTGGTCTGTTTCTTGGATCCCAACATATAAATCCTATCGGTTCACCTTTATAGCAAGTTACAAAACCATATTTATCAGCAATATCCGGATTGTCAAAGAAAAAATCGTCCGATTGTTTCCAATTTTCATCCCAACACTCCGCACATCTTTCATCAAAAGAATATGCATCCTTTAAAATCTCGTACATAATGCCCCTATTGTAATCAGTAAACTTTCTAAATTCGATATCCATATAACATTCCTCCAAATACAGTAAAATGTAAATTTGTAGTTTTCATCAACAATCACATCACAATCTCACTATCAAAATACTGTTCCTGAAAACGAATCTTCTCCTTAATTTCTTGTTTTGTATAAGTCATTCCAGCAGGTGCAACAACCCATTTTTCTTCCACATCATCATTTCTATGTACAACTGCAATAACTGTTCCTATAAATTTATCTACAGCCTCATCCACACCTAATATATAAGCGTCCTGTTCTTCTCCATCCGGTGCCATAACGCCTTCCACATAACCATAATTAATCGGATAATACATATCCTTATGTTCAGGATGATAACTGCCTAATGGTCTGTCAACCGTTACGGTTACTGTTCTACCAATAACAGAATCCATCGACCTTTGCACTTTCTTGAAGTTTTCCTGCAAATCATCTGCACCATTCAAAACAATCTGCTTGCATTGTAACAGTTTCTGCCATTCATCATGCTTTGCCTTACTTCGCATATTAACACTGCCGGTATCATATTTTCTTGCCCACTCTATGAACTCCATATGATGTGTATACATATCACCGCCCGGCATAATTCGGTCACCAAACTTTTGCTTTTCTCTAGCCTTCAATCTTTCAATTCTGATTTCAGTTTCTGTAATCAACCTAATTGCTAATGTAAACAAAGGAATCAGCTCATCTCCCCACTCCACCAGCGAACCGGAAATCACTACATTATCATTTTCTGAAATATCTTTTTTCATCAGAGCAAGCCGTTCTTCCTTACTTCTTTTCGTAGTATACTGTGGATTGGTTGGAAGCCAGAAATAATCATCGGTATCCATAAATTTATAACCCAATTCTTCACTGATTTTTCTACCCAATGTAGATGTTCCTGAGCCGGATGCTCCGTAAATATGTATTACCTTCTTCATTTCATTACCTATGCTTCTTCCTGAATCTGTTTCTGCACCTTTTTACTAAAACTGTTACATACTGTTTCATATGCATGGTCAATCATATTAAGCAACTCCTCATCCGGAAAATCATCCAGATAAATAGTGTTCCAATATGGTTGCTGCACAGGTGGACAATGATAACCTCTAACCACCTTGCCCGGGTACACCATACGATAAAACTGTCCTGCATCAGCCGTACATTTCAACGTAATTTTATAATCCTCCGGATATGGATAAATCTGTGCAAATACTTTTCCATTTAATTTGTAACATATCGGAACATCTCCAAATGGATAATCTTCATATGCCCTATGCTTGCTCAAACAATATTTTTTAATATCTTCTACTAACATAATCCACCCCTATATATGCAATGAAATAAACTCTTAAAAACGTCCACCATTGCATGATTTATTGTTATTTTTAACTTCTCCTATCATATCAAGTTAGCTACTTGCTTATGAAAAAAATGTATCATTCCATTCACATCATCCATATCATAATAACCTTTTTGCTTTAATTCCACAGCACCACGCAGATTTCCCAAGCAATGTCCGATATAATAAAAATACATTCTTTGTTCATCAATTATATCTGATAATTTCTTTAATCTTTTATTAAAACGCATGTCTAAAAAGCTTAATTCTTCCTCCACATCATAGAACTTTGCACCTTCAATATCTATCAGGTAGGCATTATTATCTTTATCAACAATTACATGATTCGGACCTAACTCTCCATGTATAAATGTATATTCATTTCTACTTTCAAGTTTTTTTGCACATTCTCTCGCCTTTTCTTCCACTTGGACATATACATCAGCATACTGGTTATCATTTTTCTGCAAATACATACTGTTTTGATGTATATCTTTCAACTCGAACTCAATCAGGTTAAAATCAGTACCCTGCATCCGACCTACTTGTCCGACAGCATCATTTTTTATGTTATGCAATCTATCGATACTATTACTAAGAGATTTCAAAACTGCATCCATTCTTTCTGGTTCCTTTTCCATGATATAATCCACATCATAACCATTTATATATTCTACAAAAGCATATTCATAGTCACACTCACTTCTGCTCTTATCCATATAAAATAATTCCGGTGTTAATACTCCATGCTTCCTCATCAATTCGTTGTTGCTTTCAAACAAATTTGCACTACTGGAACAAAACACAGCACTTTCATCATTATTTTCAAAATACGTTGTACTCTTGTCCCACTGATAAATTATGAACTTGAATCCATTTGTACATTTTGCAAGATATGTATATTTTTGTGCACCACCTAATATACGTTCCATAGATTCCAACTCATATTCTTCACCAAATACCTCATTTGTCTTTTTTGACATAAATTCTTTCATTCTGATACCTCTCAGTTACGTTTAATCATTCTGCACAACAAACACATATCTTCCATCAACATATTCAAATCCATTTTTGCTATAATATTTAACCAATTCCTCATTTTCTGCAATTAAAATAATATACAGATAATTCTTATATTTTTCTTTAACTCTCTGCAGCAGATTCTTACCAATACCTTGTCCCTGATGTTCCGGATTAACACATAAATAGTGAACATACGCCGTTAATTCGCTATCATCAATTGCATTAACAAGACCTACCAACCTCTCTCCATCCCAAGCTGTAAATACCGTCTCGCTATTATCTAACGCCTTTTTCAAGCGTTCAGGATAATTTGCTGATAGCCAGCCAACCGATTGAAACAGTTCCTGTAAGTCATTACTTGTATAATTTTTAGTATCTGTATATATAATACTCATTTCTTTTTCTCCATTAACATCTTCAAATTAAACTCCACCTCTTCTAGCATACCACAACATATGTTCTTTTTCAATGAACTTTCGCAATTTCTTGCGATTGTTTCTCAATCAACAATACCAAAATTGAAACCTTCACATAACAATTTAGGTGCTACAGCCCACGCCATAGCACCCAAATCATTAACCCTATCGACTATTCCTACCTCGTTCGAACTTCTTCTCTCGCATTCCTTCCTCATAAATCCGGTCAAACACTTCATAACGCCTCTGCTGATCCATATCAACTCCCAGCCTGTCGATTACCTTGTTAAACAGCTTCATTCCGGCAAAATACTCCATATCTCCGAAGCCAAATGCCTCAGACAACACATCTGCTGAATACTCTGCAATTCTATCCGAATTAATTCCCAAAAATTTCATTGTCTCTATTACCCGTTCTGCTCTCTCTCCGATAAATTCTTCTACCTTCTGTTTCTCATAATAATCTGTCAGAAGCTTTAATTCCTCATATACAGAATGAAAACTTGTGTCCATACCTATCTTTTCAAAATAAGCTCGAACCATCTCAAATGCTGCGTCTGTTCCCTTATCATCAAACGGATAACAGCGAACTTTTTCAGCTACATTCATTCGCATATATTCCGTTTTATCAGATGGTAATTTCATTATTTTACCAAACATGTGAACCTCATCCTGCTCCTGACCAGGTGCGACACTCTCTATCCCATCGAGTTCTGCTTCCTCTATAATCTTATCATCTACAACCACGATTTCCGACTCTGCACTAACATTCACGGTGGCAGTCTCCACAGCCGTTTCAACCTCTACTACAATCTCATCCTCAGCAACAGCCTCTGTAATTGCTTCTACAAATGGTTCTGCAAGCATATCTGCTACCACTACATCTTCCTGCACACGATATGGGTTCCCCGGTACTGCGTCTTTTTCTACATCTACCAAATCCACCATATCATCCACAGGTATCCGATACTCCAGTTCCGCATCCAGCGTACTTCCATCTCGCTCAAGGCACCTCTCCACCGCATTCAACTTCTTGTAATTATCTTTCTTTTGAAGCTTTATCTGTTCCAACCGTTCCCGATAATCCTCCTCAGAAGCTTCAAAGAATATCAAATCTTCCGCAGTCTTACAAGTTCTTTTCTGCGAAGCTCTGTCTCGATACAGTTCCTTTTGCACCTTACTCAATTCCTCGTCCACCCGCTGTAGGCGAAATTTCAAATGAACCAAATCCACAAATGATTTTACATCGTACTTTGACACCACCAGATACTCCTCCTGCAGCTCATGCATTTTCCGTATCTGCTCGTACAGATAAGCCGACTTATAAGTAAACCGCTTTCTCTCTGCCAGTTGCAAACGATACATCCTTGCATAGCACTTTCTCTGATATGGTGTAAGAACAGCTTTTCTTACTGGAATTAAAGGCATCGTATGATTTATAGGAGCTACCAGACTTGCATCTCCATACTTAAACATAGCCTCCAAGTTCTCTCTGCTAAAATCCTCTGAAATGGTATCCAGTCTTTTAAACCGCTTCATTCCCGGAACCTTCACTGCGATATGCTTACCCGGTTTCACTTCAAACCCTGACTTCTCCAATAGGAATATAAAATGCTCCATACTTTCCGCATTAATGGCACAAAACATGGCATCCTGCTTTATCCATTCAGAAAATATTTTCTCACGCTCCCATTGTGGTCTTGACATATTCGTAGGCTCCTTGCTGTATTCAGCCGGAGTAATATGAAGTCCATATTCTTTACAGAGTTTGTTGGTAATAGGCTGAAAATAAGCTTTCCAGTCACCATTTCCATATTGGAACTTGTAGCCCGTTACCATATTGACACTATTTATTACGATGTGGGCATGAAGATGTTTTCGGTCCGTATGAACAGCTACCAAAGCTTCGTACTCTCCACGAAACGCTTTCTGTGCAAATCTCATGGCAATATCATACATAATCTCCGGTGTACCTTCGTCAGGCTTTAAGGATATTACAAAATGATATCCCTGCCTTCCGCCTGTCTTGCCAAACATCTGCTTGGTTGCCTTCATCTGCTGATAAGCCATATCCGGCAGGCAGTTAATACCGCCTACCAGTTTTGCCCCACCAAGTTTTTTCGGTTGTAGAATATAATTGATGGAATGCTCCAGATGAATGTCAATTCGAGCTTTACTACTAGCCTTCATATGCATCACCTTGGTTATTGCCATCCAAGCAACACCTCCTGTAATAATTCTTTTATCTGTCCCATCAGCTGATTTCCGTTCTTCATGGTGCTGTCAAATACATAACCGCAACCATTGGCAACTCTTGTCATCTGATTGTAATTGTTACAAAGACCGGAAATCTGACTAATCAGATCCCTCCTGTCACGAACAAGCTTTGTATCCACCCTGCCTCCATGAAGAATCAGATATCTCACATAATCCGATACTTTCATGTTATTTGTTCTGGCATCATACTCTGCTTGCTCACGCTCTTCATCTGACAAACGGATGGTAAAATTCTTCCTTGGTTCTATTAACTGTCCTCTTCTTCCTATAAAAATCCCTCCTTTTTTCTGACTGTGTGTGGATAGAATTTGCCAGATACGTAAAACGCCATGCGTTTTACAAAATCTGGTTAGGGAGACCAAAATCTCCCTAAAACCCTCTCCATATATGCCCTTTTCAGGGCAGTTACTGTAATACCTGCTGTACTACCAACTCTTGCCTGTATTACTTCTGGTATTACTTTTTATAACCTTTGTAATACCAGGTGTATTATCTTCTCACGACCTGCCTGTTACAGTTCTTCCAGAAAAGCCATTACATCTTCTGACACATCTTCGCCGGAACTTTCCGGAACCTCTCCAAAACATGGAACAGGTTCCTTAATTTCCTTTGGCATTGATTCCCTCGACTCAGCAGATACCTGTTTTTCCTTCACCATCTGCATTCCGGTAACTCGCTCTATTTCATCCTGAACAATCAGCTTCACTGCATTGATAATCCGGTCTGCCTCAAGAGTCATCGTTTCCTCCATTGTGGCTCTCTGGGTATTCATTTCACACACAAGACGAGCATTCTCCTCATCCCGTTTTATGCCTTGAATCACCCTTATCAACGCACTTTTTATGAACTTACTCTTATCTCCGAAACAGATTTTCATGGTATCACCCAATAGAAACTTTTGAATTTCAATATCATCCTCTCTGCTCAGATTCAGACGGAAGCTAACTGTAATACTATCATCTCTTGCCATACAGCCTCCTCTCCGGCATTTACAGAAGCTTACGCTTCAACTGCTGGTGTGCCAGATACTCGTACCCAAGAGCATTTGCTTTGACATCCTCGATATGCATGATTTGTCTGCCATACACCGATCCAAAACGCTTCATTACAGTTGCACCGCCACCCACATATACAATCGGTGTCATCTCCGGATCAAATCCATGCTCCTTCAAAGTTGCTTCAATTCCTCTGGCAAATACTCCAAGTTCCTCTCTAACAATCTGCACCATCTTATCCGAATATGGAGCATTTCCATACATCATAACCTGCTGAATCTGTTCTTCGGTAAGAGTGTGGTTAGTCTTTCGATAAACCACATTGTTGATATTCGCCATACACTGAATCAGTGCTGATGGAATGGTAATGCAATCACTTTCCACCGGAACATGCTTTCTTGTATGGATAATATCAACCGTCTTACTTCCAATATCTACAATCAGAAGCTCCGCCGAAAGTTTGCCAAGTCTGTCCGCAATAGCGGCATAACACTGTGGATACAAAAACACATCCCTGCAGATAATATGGTACTCCTTGCCATTGTACTGAAAGTCCATATTTCCCGGATTCAGATACTCCTTAAACTCTGCTTTTTCCTGCCCAAACCTTGTAAATGGTAATCCGGCTGCGATATAGACTTCTGTATCGCTTAATCCGTAATAATCCATTTCCCTTGCCATGGCTGCCAGTGTTAATAAGAAGTAATCTTCATCCTCCACCTTAGTGTCCTTCAGCGGAAGTCTCCCCTCTCCCACCTTGAAATACCTGCCATTCAAAAACATTGTGTTGGTCAGAAGAGAGGCTTCACCGCCTAACTCCTTTACACCATTTTCAAATACGAAGTGTGCGGTTTTCATGGTAGAAAAACCGTGGTCAATACCACATAATAAAATCTTTTGTTCTTCTAAATACATATAATCCTCCTTGTTTTGCAAAGCAAAATGTGAGCCTTCAGGCGAACAGAGGATTTAACCTCACTGCCTTACGGCTAAAATTATTTAATTTTCAAGTTACAATCTGATTGCAGGAGCCAAATGCTTTTGCTATAATGTACTTGCAAGATACATAGCGAAGCTTTGGCTTTGCAATCAAGTCCTTTCCTAATCGGATTGGACTTTTTCTTTTGCCTGATAGCAGCCTTCCTCAGCTACCATACAGGCTTTTTGTGTCAGGTCATCACCCGGATTGTAGTAATCCGCATATCCGTAAATCTTCTGCTCGAAGTATTTACGGGGACATTTCCCACGCATGGTGTAGTAACCTCGGGCATCCAGTTCAGCATTATATGCCTTAATAACTGAATAAGCCTTTGTCATACCTACTCCCAGAATCTGACTGACTTCCTTTGCATCGATAAATGCTTCCTTGGTAGTTATCATGCGACTCCTCCTTCCATATTAAATTTGCATTGCCGATACGGATTTAAAACTTTCTGTTAAATCATTCAAGTTTTAATCCGCATTTTTAGTTCGTGTTTAATCATAATACATCTTTCAAATCCTGTCAATAGATTTTTTAAAAAAATACGCACTTGCAATTCGTTTTTATTTATGTTATAGTATTCACAACATCATAATTCAGTTGTTTTCCGATACGGATTTTGCACTTTTGTGCAAAACACGAATCAAAACAACCAGACGCAACAATTATATAAGGTAGGTGAAGATATGGCGATGTCAGATGACCAGCGTTTCGCCATGTATACCGCAGAAGAAATCGGTAATGCAATCAAGAAACGCCGCAGACAGTTAAAGATAACGCAGAAGGAATTTGCCCAAAGACTCGATAAGTCGGAACGTACCATTCAGAAATACGAATCCGGCGAAATCACCATGAAGATTGATTTAATCAAGCAGGTAGCTGATGAACTGGATATTCCGTGGCAGGAGCTTTTAGAAGCCAAGACAGATACGATAGGTATAGTAGCCCTAGAAGATACTACTCCATCTTATCGCTTCCATACATTATCAGATGTGATTAAGGCATTATTTACCATAACAGAAATCAAAGATATTTCATTCCAACTCTCCTGTACCAAACCACCTGAAAGTCCCGAATGGACTTCAGCACTTATGGTTGATGGCAAGGGAAGCGGAACCTATAACGCAGACTTCTGTCTCTTTATGGAAAACTGGATGAATAAACTTGCCACTCTGCAAAGCGGTAAGTTAAGCCAGGAACAATTTGATACATGGAAGAGGGAGACCTTGGACTATTACTCCGACAGCTTCTTCTCTGATTTCACTTCACAGATAACTAAGGACAGAAAAGTCAAAGAGCCAAAAAAGAAATCCGGTATATCAAGCATTCAGATTGTTTCAACTCTTGAGGAAGAGGACAATGAATAGAGAATAAAACAAAAAAATCGGCACCAGTCCTTCTGCAAAAGGAATGATACCGAAATTTTATAAGTGATTAAACCAAAAGGCTTTATAATCACCCTAGACAAGTAGATTATATCATAGCCTTTGAAAAAATGCACCCAAAACTTAAGCTTTTAACGGTGCAATACATACCGCATTTACGCGGTTCGACTTTTAAGCAGATGTAATGCTTTGAAGATTACTATAATTTCACAAAGGAGATGATTTTTATGCCAACTTACAAAGATGAAAAGACTGGTAAGTGGTTCTGCAAGTTCTATTATACGGACTGGCAGGGCAACAACCGCCAAAAGTGGAAACGAGGTTTCGCCACCAAAAAGGAAGCCTTAGCATTTGAAAGAGAATTTCTTGAAAAGCAGTCCGCTAACCCGGATATGACTTTCCAAAGTCTCTACGAACTTTATATGGAAGATATGACTGCCCGTTTAAAACAGTCAACCATTCTGACCAAGAAGCATATTTGCGAAAACCATATTCTTCCCTTCTTCGGGAAGAAGCCTATCAATGAGATTAAAGCTTCGGATGTGCGCAGATGGCAGAATCAGTTGATGAACTCTCCAAATGGTTATTCTAAAACCTATCTGAAGACCATCAACAATCAGCTATCCTGCATTATCAATTATGCAAAACGCTTCTATGATTTGAATACGAATCCTTGTGGTCAGGCTGGAAGTATGGGACAGGCAAAAGCAGAAGAAATGGATTACTGGACTTACGATGAGTATATCGCCTTCCGTGAAGGTATCAAGGATAAACCACTCTCCTATATCTGCTTTCAGGTACTCTACTGGACAGGCATGCGTGAAGGAGAACTTCTGGCACTTACTGCTGCTGATATCGACCTTGTTGCAAAACAGATTGATATCAACAAAACCTATCAGCGTCTGAACGGACAGGATATTATCATTCCGCCAAAGACAAAGAAAAGTAAGCGCAAGGTTCCAATTCCGGATTTTCTGTGTCAGGAGCTACAAAGCTATATGGATACAAGATATATGCTTTCCCCTAATGAAAGACTGTTCCCGGCTACCAAGCACTTCCTCTCCCATGAGATGGAGCGTGGCAGTAAGAAAACCGGTGTGAAGAGAATCCGAATTCATGACATCCGTCACTCCCACGCCAGTTTACTTATCAATCAGGGATGTGATGCACTTATCCTCGCTGACAGACTGGGACACGAAAAAGTATCCACAACACTGAATACTTACTCCCACCTGTTTCCACACAAACAGCAGGAACTTGTCACCAATCTGGAGCAGCTTGCAACCAATACACCGGTTACACCAACACTGGAACCTCCAATGGGTAATCCACTTCTGGATACATTGGAAAAGGCATCCGGAAAGGTTATCCCGATGCCCCAACGAAAAGCTATCTAAGAAATAAAACGATGCGAATAAGAATAGTTGCCCCAAATGCTGTTAGTAGCATTTTAGTAGCAGAGCAAAAGAAAAAGCCCGGGAACGCCCTGCTTACAAGGCTTCCCAGACTTTATGCTACTACTCAAACTCAATCGTTCCAGGTGGCTTACTTGTCAAATCATAGAATACTCTATTGACCCCGCGCACCTCATTAATAATTCTGCTCATTACAGTCTGGAGCACTTCGAATGGAATCTCCGCTGCTTCCGCTGTCATGAAATCGATTGTATTAACCGCTCTAAGTGCTACTGCATAATCATAGGTTCTCTCATCACCCATAACACCGACGGAGCGCATATTTGTCAGCGCAGCAAAATACTGTCCAATACTTCTGTCTAAGCCGGCTTTTGCGATTTCTTCCCGGTAGATGGCATCAGCATCCTGTACAATGCGAACCTTATCAGCAGTTACTTCACCGATGATACGGATTCCAAGCCCCGGGCCAGGAAATGGCTGACGGAATACTAACTTCTCCGGGATGCCAAGCTCCAGACCAGCTTTACGCACTTCGTCTTTGAAAAGGTTGCGAAGTGGCTCAATGATTTCTTTGAAATCAACACAGTCAGGAAGTCCTCCAACGTTGTGGTGGGATTTAATAACGGCAGATTCTCCGCCGAGTCCACTTTCAACAACGTCCGGATAAATGGTTCCCTGTACAAGGAAGTCAACTGCACCGATTTTCTTTGCTTCTTCCTCAAATACACGGATAAATTCTTCACCGATGATTTTACGTTTTGCTTCCGGTTCGGTAACACCTGCGAGCTTGCTGTAGAAACGCTCCTGAGCGTTTACACGAACAAAATTTAATTTGTAAGGACCGTTTGGTCCGAAAACTTCTTCTACTTCGTCACCTTCGTTTTTACGAAGAAGACCATGATCTACGAATACACAAGTCAGCTGGTCGCCAATTGCTTTTGCAAGCATAACTGCTGCAACAGAAGAATCAACACCACCGGAAAGAGCACATAAAACTTTACCATTTCCAACTTTTTCACGGATATCCTGTACTGCTGTTTCAACGAAGGAATCCATTCTCCATGTTCCTGCACATCCACATACACCACGCACAAAGTTGTGGAGCATCTGAGTTCCTTCCTGAGTGTGAAGAACTTCCGGGTGGAATTGAATTGCATAAAGATTTTTCTCACGGTTTTCTGCTGTTGCAACCGGACAGTCTGCAGTATGACCTACTATATTAAAGCCCGGCGCAACCTGTGAAATATAATCAAAATGGCTCATCCAGCAGATTGTTGTTGGGCTTACATTTGCAAATAATGGAGAAGTTGTGTCCACCATTACCTCTGTTTTACCATATTCACGAACCGGTGCTTTCTCTACCTTACCACCTAAAACATGCATCATCAGCTGCGCGCCATAGCAAAGTCCGAGAACCGGAATTCCAAGTTCGAATAATTCCTTTGTATATGTTGGTGAATCTGCTTCGTAGCAGCTATTTGGACCGCCAGTAAGAATAATACCCTTTGGATTCATTGCTTTAATCTGTTCGATGCCTGTCCGATAAGAGTATATTTCACAGTAAACGTTACATTCTCTGACACGTCTTGCAACTAACTGATTGTACTGACCGCCGAAATCTATAACAATTACTTTTTCCTGGAAAAATTTGTTTTCCTGGAAAAAAATGTTTTCCATGCTCATATTGACCATTTTCCTCCTAATTTTATGTGTATTATGCAGCAACACGATTTTTACCCATGTTACTTAATTGTCTTTATTATAAAGTACGTTTTCGCGCTTTACAAGGCGTTTTTCAATTTGTCAGAATTTTTGTCACTTTCATCAAAAAAAGCAGGGCAAATCAACCTTCCTATGGGCATAACTTTTTGTTTTTCGGAAAAAATATATTATTATATTGACTTGCCGGATTCTCCGGGTGCGAAACAATGCCCTTTCCGGCTAACCTCTTCTCCACGAGCTGCGCATCCCCGCAGAACATGTAAGCAATCAGTAAAAATATCTATCCTTCTTCATACTGACTGCAAAGATTTTATCCTGATAAATACCATTACATCACAAACAGGAGATACCTATGAAAAAAAATTCTTCACTTCCTAATTTCCATAAGCTTTTTTCTGTAAAAAAAGAAAAAAGATGGCAGTTTTATCTTTCCCAAACAGTCTTCTTCTTTTTCTTTGGAGCAGTCTGTGGCTTTCTTTGGGAAGTACTCATTTTTCTTATCAAAGATGGACAGTTTCACAAACGCGGCTTTCTGTATGGTCCATGGCTTCCGATTTATGGCGTTGGTGCAGTTCTTTTTTACTGGTTTCTGGGTTCGCCTTCAAAAAAAAATTTTCTCCCGGATGATGTACTGGATACAAAAACTTCACTTAGTTTTTCTTCAAAAAAATATGTCTCCCGTCCCAATGGTAACACTTCCCGCATAAATAAAAAAAACCACCCACTTCAGCTCTTTCTGCTGTCCGCTTTGCTGGGCGGCTGCATCGAACTGATTAGTGGATGGGTATTAGATACTTTTTGGGAACTTCGGTACTGGAATTATGATGGTATACTTTTCAACTTTCACGGCTACATCTGTTTATGGTCTGTGTTAGGCTTTGGAATTGCCGGCATGCTCTGGATTTGTTATGTCAGCAGCTTTATCACAAGACTTTGGCTTCACGTGCCCACTAGAGTTCGCTATGGTGCAAATACCATTCTTGTCCTTATCTTTTTAGCCGACTATGCTGCGGCCCTGATTTTTCCAAATCAAGGACGCGGTATCACTTTTTAATGTCTTTTTCACGCAGATATTTATCTTTTGTTGCAAGTCCACCACGAATATGACGCTCCGATTTGTTCACATCTAAAACTCTGCGTACTTCACTGGCAAGAGACGGGTTTACCTGCACCAACCTTTCTGTACAGTCCTTATGTACCGTACTTTTGCTTATCCCAAAATGCTTTGCTGCCTGGCGTACCGTGGTATTGTTTTCAATAATATATCTGGCTATTTCCATAGCTCTTTCTTCAATATAACTTTTCAAAAAAAACCCCTGCATCACTTGTTTTTACATTGTATGCAGGGGATGTTTCTATTATGAATTTTTCATGTTTTTCTTATTTTCATACATCACTACATCAGCTCGGCTTCTGGTGTTTTCAATGTTTTGGTCCTTTTCATTGAAAACAGCATAACCACATGCAATGTGAATTTTTACATCTTTAGAATGTGCATTGTATTCATTCTGTAAACGACTCAGACGTTCTAAATAAACCTCCACGTCTATGCGATTGGCATTCTTTACAACTGCGCAAAACTCGTCACCACCAATACGATAGCAGTCGCCAAGCTTTCCGAAAACCCGCTGTATCATCGAGGCAGCATCTGCAATATATTTATCGCCCTGTGCATGACCTAAGCTATCATTGCACCATTTCAGATTATTTAGATCAAAGGTAACAAGCATTGTTTCTGTAAAATTCGAACTTTCACTTTCCCATGAATCAAATGCGTTGCGGTTATAAAGGCCTGTCAGCATATCGGTAATTGCCATTTCACGATAAAGTTCTGCTTTTCTTCCCATATTAATCTGCTTGATAGACTCTGACGCATTGTCCAATCCCAACAGTACAATGTAGCATAGAAAGGCAATTCTTCCAAGAGCATCCGTATTCTGCACCCCTTTATAATATCCAAATAAATCAACAATAACCGCCATTGCAAGCATTGCTCCGCCAATTGCATTTGTGCGAATTTTTCTGTCAAAGCCCATTTTCATAAAATGTCTTATCAGACAGATAAACATAAACGATAATCCAACACCTAACATCACATGTGTAAAATAAACCGTCTGTTTAAATTCCACAATTCCGGCCATATGTAATGTAGTACAAATAATCAGATTTGCAAAAGATGCCGTACATAATGTACCAACAACAAACTTATTTTCCACATTAAAAAAACAACTCGTATATAAAACAAACGGAACAAACAACAGCATAATCAGTATGTATCCGATAAAAGACTGCATTGCACGGTCGGTCATCAATAACGTCATAAAATCAGTCTCTATCAAAAGCCACGCACCTAAAACGATCGTAAACACACCAAAGTAAAATAGCCCCGGATTCATTAGTGTTTTCTTATGCATAAGACACCAGTAAGCCGCCATAAAAATGCCTATGAACATAATCAACACGCTAATCATACTTGTCCAAATAGAGCCTTTCATAATGTGCTGATAAATAGCACTGTTGTCCCCATATAAAAATTCATAATGCCGATCTCTTACCTGTGGGTAAACAGCCTCAATTTCTACCTTAATCTCTTTCGTTCCATTTGGACAGGTAATAAAATTAAACTTAGAACCGGTTGTTTTTCCAAAAACAGATTTTCCACCCTCTAATGTGTAAACCAACTCTCCATCTAAATAAACTTTAACTCTTTGATGATTTGTAAAAAATTCTAAGCATTGATCCATTCCGGAATTATCTTCTAATTCAAAATATAATTCTTTAATATCCTCCGTCTTTTGCTCTACTCTCGTAGGTTCAATTATCCAAACCTCTTCCTCATATAACGGATTGTACATTTCAAATGTTACTTCCTTGTACCCAATCCAGATTATTGTCAGCAAAATTAAAACCATGAACAGATATATGATTGAAATTGCTTTTCTCATTTTCGTATCCTTCCAACTATTGCATAGACCCTGTTATCAAACTTTACTTTTTCTTCAAAAAAGAAAACAACCCCCGTTTTTCTTCTTTCTTTCTTTTCTCCTCTAATTCCATCCGTTCCTCTTCTGTCAAATACCCCGGCAGGATTCTTTCATCAAAAATCTTCTTTTCCAGTCCTTCCATGCCATTTAACCGTTCGCACATTTCTCTGGTAACCTCTATCATATGCGTCATCATCTTTTTGACATTCAGATAAAGCTTATCCTCACTCTTGGCGATTTCCTCAGGATTCTCTTCCATGAAAATACACTCATCGCCCCACACTCTAAGCCATTCTAAACGGTCTCTCTGCTCCTGACGGACACTACTTAAAAAACGACTGACCAGAACATTGTGATTATCATCCTCTGTATAACACAAATAGTCCTCTAAAAAAGAATTCTCAGCAAAATCAATCTCATAGTAACAGCTATAAATTTCACAGATTTTTTGAGTAGCTTTGCGAAGCAGCATTCCACACTTCTGCGGCTCACTCCAATAAATTTTTTCGGCATTCTCTATATCCTGGTATAAAGCTTGATACAACTTCTGCAATTCAACATTCTTTGGTTTTGCATTCATTATGTAATCAAAATTCATCACTCTACAACCTCTTCTTTTCTATCAGACCTATTCTATTATTCTAACAGAATTTGGTCATAAAAAAAAGAACACGCCTGTGTTTTACGTGTTCAATTTCTTTTGCTTTTTTGTTCTGTTTTCAGTCTTTTCTTAATGTTTCATTCTATTTTTCAGCAGATATAGACTTTAGTTTTACAATAATCTCTTCACAGATTGTTTCCGTATCTTTGCCATCTGTTGCAACAACAATATCAGCCGCAGCTGCATAAAGATTTTCTCTTTTCTCCATCAATCCGCGAATATAATCCACATTCATGTTTCCATTTAAAATTGGACGGTCCGTGCTGTGTTTTACCCGCTCATAAACTGTCTCTGGTGTCGCTGTCAGCCACACGACCGGACCGCTCTTTTTCATGTATTCTGCATTTTCCGGGCGAACAACTACGCCACCGCCACAGGAAACAAGAATATTTTCCTTTTCCTGCAAATCAATTAAGGTCTTGCTCTCCACATCTCTGAAATAACTCTCACCATATTTTTCGAAAATTTCTGATATTGGCATCCCCTGTGATTCCACAATCATCTGATCCATTTCTGCACGTTCCATGCCAAGCTTTTTCTGAAGCGTACCTGCAATTGTACTTTTTCCAACGCCCATAAAGCCAATCAGAAAAATATTATAATTCTGTTTCATTTTACCTGTATCCTTTCAAACCAGTCTGCCTTTTATGAGAAGAATTTTGCTTTTACTTCCTCTACCGGCATATCTAATCCGGTGTAAAGCTTGAAGGCAGCAACTCCCTGCCATAAAAGCATTCCTTTTCCACCAACACAGGTACAGCCTGCTTCTTTTGCTTCTTTTAAAAGCTTTGTTTCTTCCGGATTATAAACAGCATCTGCTACCACAAGTCCCGGATAGAATGCACTTAAATCTTTTACAACGCTTTCATTATCCATTGGCTTCATTCCTACGATGGTTGCGTTTGCAAAAATATCACTGGACTGAATTTCTTCTGTCATTTTTGCAGTATCTGCGATATCATATACATTTACAATGCACTCCGGGACAGCCTTTCTAATCTTCTCAGCTGTCTGCAAGGTTCTTTCGAAGAAATCATCTTTAATATTAAAAATCGTAATCTCTCTTGCACCATCTAATGCGCACTGTACCTGAATTGCTGTCGCCGCACCACCACCGCCTGCAACGGTAATCTTTTTGCCCTTGATATCAATACCGTGATCCGCAAGATTACGCACAAAACCTTCGCCGTCTGTGATATGTCCTATTAACTTACCATCATCATTTACGATAGTATTTACTGCACCGATAATCTGTGCTGCCGGTGAAAGCTCGTCCATATATTTTAATGCTTCTGTTTTACATGGCATAGTAACGTTGCAGCCTCGCATTTTAAATGTTTTCATTGCTGCAATCGCATCTTTTACTTCTTCCACTTTTATATCAAATGCAACATACGCATAGTCTAACCCAAGGCGTTCAAAACTGTAGTTATACATCGCCGGTGAACCTGAATGTCCTACCGGTGAACCAATCAGTGCCAAAAGACCGGTATGTCCTGAAATTCTGCTTTCCATTACCAAAAACCTCCAAAATGAATTATCTTTTCTTATCATATCCTTTTTCATCATATGGAGCAAGCACTTTTTCACTTTAAACAAAAAAAGTTCTTATCGATAACGCACCTGTATGCCATCCTCTGTAAAAACGACCTGCATAAACTTCTTTTCCAGAAATGGCTGCATGGCACGCTGTAATTCTTCTTCGTTCTCTATTTCGTATTTTCCGTCACTAATCAGTATGATAAGCTTTGCTCTTGCATGAAAAAGCTTCAGGTAATCCACAAGACTCCGCATTTTCTTAGTGTTTTTGCACATCTCATAATCTGCATAATAACCTTCCATCAACAGCATCGCCATCGGACTTACTTTATTAGCAATAGAATCATCCGCCACCCAGTCCACTACATTTAGACGCACATTGCGAAAGACCTCACTATGCATTTTTAAGGTTCGCAACAGCTGTGGCACTGTTTCTTTGATGGCTTCTTTCGGCAGATTATGATCTAACACCACTGCCATTTCTAAAATTCCTCCATTGTAATTTCCCTTTACATGAAGAATCCGTTCTACGCTGTTTTTTAGTTGTTGCAAAAATACAGGCGAAAGATTTGTCATTTTAATAACCATGCCTTTCTAATACCGGCATAAAATTCTCTGTATCTCCACAAAAAAATCCACCACAGGCATCACAGATTATTTGCATAATTTTTTCTGCTTCGTCATAGTCTTCCGTTTGAAAGGTTACGAGAAATACACTCTTTACGCCCCGTTCATTGGCAAATGCTTTTGTAATCTCATCTTTTGAATGAATTTCTGTGGCTTCCATATCAAAAGAGCTTTTTTCAGCCATACTAATTTCCAGCACACCTGCTTCATCCCAGACTTCAATATCATAATTACTGTCTGCTCCAAATGACTGTCTGATTTCCAGTACATTCAATTCTTTCGGACACATATACAGCCATTCGCCGGGTACGTCCGGCTTTTGCTGCGTTGCCGGCTCTGCTTTTCTCATTCCGGATTTTGCCTTTGTATCCGGCTTTACTTTTCTCGCACCGGCTTTCACACCTGTTGCCCCGAGATTTTTCTTTTCATTTTTAGCTTGCTTTCCTGCCTGAAATTTCTTTTTTGTGTTTTTTATTTTCTGGCTCAAGACTGCCTCCTTTTTACCAGCAAAGGACTTCATGACCTTCTTCTGTCACAAGCACCATGATTTCCCACTGTGCAGATGGAAGTCCGTCTTCTGTGTAAACTTCCCAGTCATTTTCGGAGTCTACATAAATATCAACTTTTCCCATGTTTACCATTGGTTCAATTGTGAAAATCATTCCGGGAACCATAAGCATTTCCTGACCTCGTTTTGAATTATAGCCAACCCAAGGATCTTCGTGGAATTCAAGTCCCACGCCATGTCCACCGATTTCACGCACAACTGTATAACCATTTGCAAATGCATGATCATGCACTGCCTGACCCATATCGCCTAAAAAGCCCCATGGCTTTACTTCTTTTAATCCAAGCTCCACGCATTCCTTAGTTACCTGTACAAGCTTCTTTTTCTCCGGACTCACATCTCCGATGCAGAACATTCTCGAAGAATCAGAAAAATATCCGTTTAAAATCGTAGAACAGTCTACATTGATAATATCGCCCGCCTTTAAAATCACATCCTTAGACGGAAAACCGTGACAAACCTGGTCATTTACCGAAGTACACACGCTAAATGGATATCCCTGATAATTTAGCGGTGCAGGAATTCCTCCCATATCTGTTGTCATCTCATATACAATTTTGTCAATTTCAGCGGTATTCATCCCCTCGTGGATATTTTTTTCAATGTAGTCAAGTACCGCAATGTTAATTTTGCAGCTTTCTTTAATTTTTTCAATCTGCTCCGGTGTCTTAATAATTGCATGCGATGGAACAATATGACCTGCCCTCGCATATTTTTCCAGCTTTGCATCAAACGCTTCGTGACAGATTTTATATTTCTTGCCACAACCACACCAACAAGGATCATTTCTGTTTAATTTTACTGCCATAATGTTTACTCTTTTCTATCTCTTTTCATTCTAACGATAAGCTACTGTCATAAAAGATGATTTATTCATTATCCAATGTCACATCTCCTACAGCAACTCTATCCCAAATCTTTTCATTAACCACAATCTCATGTGATTCCTTTAATGCAAGATATGCAGTTTTGTCAAAATTATAGTCTTCGTAATCTACACCTTCCACTTGGCATAAGATACTCTGATATTTATTTGCCACTGCAATTTTTCGCATCGTTTCATACAACACATCTTCTGTTACGCCGAGTGCCTCCAACTGTTTTTCGTCTAAATCAGAACAAAAATCATAGGCTTCATTCTGATAATATGCCTCCTCTTCATCCGTGAGAGTTATCCCTTCCGCACTCGCCATATCAAAAAAAATAATGTCATGTGCTGCCATTTCAAGCACCGTTCTTTTTGCCATAGCACTTATAAATGTCCCGTTATCATGGACATTCCAATACTTCTTTGGATTTTCCGGATCATATACAAGTGCCTGCTCCTGAACTGCTTTTTCTTCGTATGCAACATAAAAAGCAATTTCTTCTAAAGTAACTATTTTCTCGTCAATTGTCATAACCGACTCATCAAGTGACTTTGCAAAAACAATCTCTGTTCGCATCCGGTTGTTCCGGACTGCAAACGCAATCACAACTGCAAGAAACAAAATAACGGTAATGATAAATTTTCTCTGTGTTCTCATGTGTACTCCATTGGAATCTTGGATATATTACTGGCAAAGTTTCGCAACTACCTGATTAATCACGCTTCCTTCCGCTTTTCCTTTTAACTCAGGCATTACGTTTTTCATAATCAAACCTTTGTTTTTGCCGGCAACAACCTCAGCAAACTTCTCTGTAATAAATGCTTCTACTTCTTCTGCCGAAAGCATCTTTGGTGCATATTCCTGAAAAATATCATATCTTGCCTGATACTCTTCTTTTAAATCTGTTCTGGAATCCGGGCAGGTATCTAACTGCTCTTTTACCGATTTGATTTCTTTTAAAATCACGCGGTCAACGATTTCTTCGGTAATATTATCTCTGCATCCTTCATCGATTGCTACTTTCTTTGCTGCGGATACTAATACGGAAATTGCTTCCTTACGCACCTTATCTCTCTCCTTCATTGCGGCAATCATGTCTTTCTGTAACTGTTCAAACTGCATCTTTATATCCTCCTCATTTAAAATGTTTCTATATTTTTTCTTGCAACACTTTTTGTATTGTATTAACTTTTCAAAAAAAATCTGGTAGTATTATAGCATTTTATTCCATTCATTACAAATAATTCCATATGCAAAATCACATTTTACAACACCCTCCGAATTGTTGTAATCGTTCGGTAGGTGGCACTGCCATAACAGATTCCCTTACTTGGGCTGGAAGCATGAACAATTTTTCCATCGCCCATATAAATTGCCACATGCCCCGGATAACAAATGATATCTCCTGCTTTTGCACAACTATAGCTGACTGCATTTCCCTTGCTCTGTATAGAATAAGAGCTCCTTGGAAGATAAATTCCAAACTCTTTAAAGCATGCCATAACAAAGTAAGAACAGTCACAGCCTTCCGTTAAGCTTGTCCCACCAAATACATATGGATTTCCAACGAACTGGCAGGCATATTTTACAACATCACTGCCACTGACATTGGTGGTATATGCTGGGTTCAGTTCATTATCTGTAAGTCCGGTAGAGCTGCTATTATCATCGCCTGTACCGGAATCAGCTTCGTTATTGTTTCCTGTGTCGGAATCGCTTCCATTGCCACTTTCCGTGTCGGAATTCTCCCCTGCATTATCCTGCGTTATTTCTGAGTTATCCGCCACTTCTATCTCTGTACTTCCTTCTGAACCATCTCCTGCTGTCGTTTGGGACGTGCCCTCTGTATCTTCTGCGGCAGCTGCTGCTTCTGCTGCTTTTCTTGCTTCTTCAGCGGCAATTTCTGCTGCAATCGCTGCTTCCTGTTTTGCAATAACCTTATTCTGCTGTTTAATCGTTTCTGCATATTGACCGGCTAACTTTTTCGCATCCCTTAGCTGTTCATCAAATGCTGCAATTTCACCGCTTTTTTCATCAATTAATGTTTCTAATGCAAGTGCCTGCTCCTGATAATTGAGCTGCAATTCTTCCATTTCTGCCATCTCATCCGCCAGCTGAATGGTCAAATCTTCTACCTGTTGTACGATTTCCTGGTAAGCAGCAAGCTGATCTCTGTCATAATCATACACTCTTGATACATATTCTACCCGATTCAGCAAATCTGTAATACTTTTTGAGCCAATCATCGCAGCAAACACATTTCCGTCGCTGTTTTCATACATGTACTGAATTCGGGTTTTCATTGCCTCATACTGCGTCTTTTCCTCTTCCTTTGCCACAACAAGATCTGCATCCGCTTCTTCTATCCTCGTCTGTTGTTCTTCAATATCCGCATCTAAAAGCTCCATATCCGTTAAAAGTCCCATCAATTGTGCATCATAGGCTTCCATTTCCTGCTGCAATCCGCTTTGTGCTGCGTGAATGGAATCAATCTGACTATTGATTGCATCTAAGCTTTCCTGCGCTTCTTCTTTTAAATTCTCCGCATCTTCCTTTTTTTCCTGTGCTTTGTCTATCTTTGATGCATACACCGAATAACCACTGCCTGCAAATATAGAAAAAGTTAATAACAACGCCGTCATATTTCTTCCTGCACCGGACTTTAAAATTTTTATCCATAAATTCATTCCAAATACCTCTTAAAAACTATGTATCTCATTCATTTCCTACAAAAAGCGTCGCCGCGCGACGCTTAAAAAAACGCTTCGCGTTTTCCTCCGACATACACCACGTACGAGCACTTTCTTATAAAGTAAAGAAAAATAGATATAGCAAATGCCATATCTATTTTAGCACATCTTCGTATAGAATTGTTAACATTTCCACTTTTTACTATTTTACACTTTTTACAACAAGGATTTTTTCTCCCCGCTCCAATTTTTCTTCTTTTTTGTTGTTATTTCGCATGATTTCTTCTACAGTGGTGTGATTTTCCTTGGCAATTGTCCAAAGCAAATCCCCCTCTTTTGCAATGTAGCCAATCAAGCCCGGCTTTTTCTGGAGTGCCTCCAAATCAAGCACCTCTTCTTTTACGTCTGTAATATTATCAATCTTTTCTTCTTTTAATGCCAGAAGATCGAGTCCGATGACTGCCTTAATTTCCACATGCTCCTGATCAAGCATGACAGCAGACAGCTGATTTAAGGCACATTCAAGCTCTGTTACAGTCTCCCCGGAAGTCTCAGGCATTTCAATCAACTGCTCAAATGGATAAATTTCCCGCAAAACACCTACCGGCATTTTATCATCTGTTGTGATATAAAGGAGTTCTACCACAAGAAGTCCTTCTGCAAAAACTCCGCCCTCCCGCGGTGTAGATTTTTCCAGGTGTACCTCCCCCTCACAGGAGCAAATTTGCAGAATTTTTTCCTGGTTTTCCACTAATTCAATACGTTCGGTGAGTCTGCACTGGGAATCATTTCTTACTAAAAGGCTTTCTAATACTGCATCCTCTCGTATCGGAATTAACTGTTTCTCCAGGGAATATAAATCCTCTAAAAGCTCAATTTTATCTTCACGCCAGATACGGATATCAAGGTTCATTCCCAGCTCCATCACCAGCATGCGTTCTTCACCGTCATAATCCGGTTTTACCTCTAATTCCTTTGATACCGGAAGCACCCTGATTTTATAAACAATCTCTGCATCTTTTTCTGCGACCGCTGCCTCTGCTGCATCGCATTCTACACTACACTCTAACGGAAGTACAGTTTCATACCATTGAATCCGGTCTGTTTCTTCTTCCTCACTATAAAGCAGTGAAACTAAAACCTCACCGCTGATTTTGATTCCTTCTGTCCCCAAATACGCACTAATATTTCGGATTTCAATGCTTTTCCACAAAATTTCCTGCACATTTGGCTTGCTTGAAGGCAACGTAAACTCATTTTTTTGTCTGCAGAAATCCTTTTTCGCATACATCAACTGTAATGCTTCTACGCTTCTCCCCCGCTGTTCACAGTTGCATTCTGTGGCAACACCGCTGCATATTTCACGTTCCTGTTCTTCCTCGACCTCTGCTTTTAAAATAATCAGCGCCCGGACACTCAGCTTTCTCGAATGAATCACGCTGATGCTTAAATCATCGATGGTACCCTCTGCCCGAATTTTATCGTACTCCATCAGTCCTTCGATATTTAATTTTTCCTGAAAAGGAATTTCCCCCTGCAGGGAACTGATTTTACCATTGTCCTGGTCACTGCGGTATAGTACTTTAAAAATCAGTTTTCCTTTCATCCATACTGCACCTGCCATAGGTGTTATTTCATCAAAAACCAGCTCTCCCTTTTCCTTTAACACCTTCACAATATCGGGACGATAATCCGGCACATTATAATCATCATCTAATGTAATCTGATTAACTGCTCTGCCTTTTTTTTGACAGCTATGTAACTTTATTTTCCTTAATTCCAAAAAAGTCCTCCAATCCGAATCTTTTTATATTTTATTCGGACTGGAGGACTTTTATACATATGAAATTGTTAACAGAGTTTCATTCTGATGTCTTTTGTAATTATGTCGTTATAACTGAATGATAATAACTGTGGTGGATTCTCTTCTCGCTTATCCTTAATAAGAACGGTAAAAACACTTGGGTACGCCTTCTGGATTACACCCTCTTGAATGTCAACCTTATTACGACCTCTGTCAAGCTGAATTAATACTTTACTGCCACACTGCTGATGCACTGAAGCCCGAACCTTTTTGATGTCTGCCTGCTGCATTATTCTACCTCCCTAACTCAAAAATTCTCTTACGAGTACCTTTATACTATATATATCCTACTTCACTATAGCACTGTACTAAATCTGTGTCAATTTAAACTGTGAAATCTTTAAGAAATCTTAAGAATATTTATTCAAATACGACATTTTTCTCCTGAATCCCTGTTCTTACCACAATATATGGGAAACTAGGACTTTTTGTTATTGTTTCTCCCTTTCTTGGCCCTATCAATTCAGTGTAAAAAAATACTGAGTTCGTTGTCAGGTACAATTCTTTAAGTCTGATGCTGTAGCCACCTGTTTCCTGCTCCCCGTACCCACGTACTATGTATAAATATTCATCCGTCTCATAAGTCAGTTTAAAGTCTGCTGTTTTTCGTTCCTCAATATCCGATAAAAGTTCCTCCGGAATATCTTCTTCTGCTATAATTTCGTACTCTAAGTCACTTACCTTGGTCTGATTGGATTGTTCTATGCTACAGCCGCACGTGATTCCCATCGCCAAAATCATCATTACAAGCATGCTCACCTTTCCAGTTGTTTTCATGCTACATTTTTTCACTATGCCTTTCCCCATTTCTTTCCATATTTTGCAGACTTTGCAACGCAAAATACTGCCTCTATTACATTCTATGCAAGTTTTCCATATTTATTTGTTGTTTTTCTTTTTTTTTGCATTTATAATGTAAAGAGCTTTGTCTATGATTTAAAAGAATTTTCCAACTGAAAATTCGGAAAGGTAAATTATGATTCGTACTTTTTTTGCACTATTATTTATAATTCTTTATTTAATTATCGGTATACCGATTCTTTTCGTAGAATGGATTATCGGAAAATTTAACAGGCAGGCGGCTGATTTAAGCCAGCTGCGCATGGTTCAGTGGGCATTTAAAGTGGTTCTTTTTATCTGCGGAACTAAAATTACGGTAATCGGCGAAGAAAACGTACCAAAGGATGAACCTGTTTTATACATCGGAAACCACCGCAGTTTTTTTGACATTGTTATTACCTATGCAAGATGTCCACGTCTGACCGGTTATATTTCCAAGAAAAGCATTGCAAAAGTACCTTTGCTTCGTACCTGGATGCAACGTCTTCACTGTCTGTTTATTGACCGGGAGGATGTCAAAGAAGCGTTAAAAACCATTTTATCCGGTATTGAAAATGTAAATAATGGTATTTCCATGTGCATTTTCCCTGAAGGAACAAGAAACAAAACAGATGATGAGTTATTGCCATTTAAAGAAGGAAGCTTTAAAATTGCTGAAAAAAGTGGTTGTGCCATCGTACCTATGGCAATTTCCAATTCTGCTGAAATCTTCGAAAATCATTTTCCAAAGATTAAGAAAACACATGTTGTACTAGAATATGGTGCACCAATTTATCCTAAGGAATTAGATAAGGATATGAAGAAAAAACTTGGTGCTCACTGCCAGAACCTGATTTTTGAAATGTTAGAAAGGAATAAAGAACTTGTTTAACGCAATTATTTCAGAAGCTTAAAAACAGCCCTCATGCATACAGGTATCATATCAACCCGTATGCATGAGGGCTATTTTTATTTATGCTGCACCTGCCTCCTTACTTGCAGTAAACAAGTTTGTTTGGCATCATACAAAATTACTCTGTTAAAGCTTTCACAATCTCGGAAAATCCCATAAAATGAGAAGCCTTTACTAAGATGCTGTCACCTTCCCTGCGAATTGCTGACAGTTCCTTTATTAGCGACTCTTTGTCTTCATAATAATGCACTTCTTTTACACCATGGGATTTACGTGCCGCTTCTGCGATTTCTGCGGAAAGCTTGCCGGTACAGAATAATTCGTCTATCTGCTTTCCTGCAAAATGCTCTCCTACCATTGCATGAAGCTGTCTTTCTTCTGTACCTAATTCTCCCATATCGCCTAACACTGCGATTTTTCTTCCCGGTGCTTTGGATAACACATCAATGGAAGCCTTCATAGAAACCGGATTGGCATTGTAGCAATCGTCAATAATCGTTATACCGCCTTTATGGATAAGGTTGCTGCGTCCACCAATTGTCTGTACTGATTCGATTCCACGCTTCATTTCCTCCACCGTAAGGCCAAGCTGTACGGCAACACTGACTGCCGCCAACGCATTATAAACGTTGTGTTCGCCTGCGATTGGTATTTCTACTTGGAAAGCTGCTTCATCTGTATCTGCTGATGCTGCTTCCTCTGGCTTCTGACAGCTTTCTGCTGTCTGATTTCTCTTCCACGCATCACCTGTGATATGAATCACTGCCTTTGTTCCGGTTAATCCAACTGCCTCTATGTCAGTGGCATAAATTCCTTTTTCTGCTAATGTCTTTGTACCTTCTTCGGTTTCAACCGTTTTTGCTTCCTGACCAAGTCCATAAAAATAGGCAGGCTTTCCGTTTACAATTTTCTTTTCACATAATTTATCATCATCACCATTTAACACAACTGTTCCGTTTGGTGCAAGATGGTCAAAGCTTTCTGTTTTCGCTTTTAAAATACCATCTCTGGTAATTAAATTTTCTAAATGGCATAATCCAATATTGGTAATCACGCAAATATCCGGCTGCGCCATTTCTGATAAACGATGCATTTCGCCAAATTCTGAAATTCCCATTTCAAGTACTGCCACCTGATGGTGGTCTCTGATTTTAAAAATAGTAAGCGGCAATCCGATTTCATTATTTAAATTTCCCTCTGTTTTTAACACATTATATTTCTGTGCCAAAACAGAGGCAATCATTTCTTTTGTGCTGGTTTTTCCCACACTTCCGGTAATACCAACCACTTTAATATCCAGACTTCTGCGATAAAAAGCTGCCAACATTTTCATTGCTGTCTGTGCTGATTCCACAAGAATATATGGTCCTGCGGGATTTTCTAACTTTTCTTCAGATAACACTGCTAATGCGCCCTTTGCAAATACATCCGGTATAAATTTATGTCCATCCACACGCTCGCCCCTGATTGGAATAAACAGATATTCCTGTTCTACCAGACGGCTGTCAATGACTGCTCCTTTAATACATTTTTCCTTGTCTGCATCGCTTCCAATATATGTTCCTCCACAAACCTCTGCAATCTTCCAAAGTGTCATGTTTTTCATTCTCAGTCTCCTCCTAATATCTGAAAAAAACGCATACCAATTTGCCAAACCGGGTACCACAATTTATCTGTGATACCCGGCTGTTATTTGCGCAGTGGGCGTAAGTAAAGCATAAATGCCCTCACCTCCATTTGCGCCTCCGCGAATCTGTAAAAATCACAAGCGTGCTTCTTACAATTTCTATTTTGCATATTTTTTTAGAGAAATTTCAATAATTTTCTCACACAGCTCATTAAAGTTAATTCCAACCGCTGCTGCTTCCTGTGGCAGTAAGCTTGTTGATGTCATACCCGGAAGTGTATTTGCTTCCAGACAGTAAATCTCATTTTTCTCATTTAAAAGGAAATCTGTTCTGGAATAGGTATCTAAACCTAACACCTCTGCCACACGCTCTGCATAATGCTGCATCTGTTTTGTAATATCCTCCGGGAGAGCTGCCGGACAAGTTTCAACCGCGCTTCCTGCTTTGTATTTATTCTTATAATCATAAAAGCCCTGCACCGGTGCAATTTCAATAATCGGAAGTGCTTTAAAATCAATAACACCTACGGAAAATTCTCTTCCTTTTACATATTCTTCGATAATCAGCTTATCTTCCCAACGAAATGCTTCATCCAATGCATTTTTAAATTCATCCTCTGTATGTACAATAGAAACACCAATACTTGATCCACCGCAACATGGTTTTACTACACATGGAAGTTTTAATCCAAGCTCTGCTGCTGTATTCTTGCGGTTTTCTTTTGTCATGGCTGTTCCCAGCGGAGTTGGGATTCCTGCGGAAAGGAACAATTTCTTTGCCATTCCCTTATCCATTGCAAGAGCACTGCTTAAATAACCGGTTCCAGTGTAACGGATACCGTATAAATCAAACGCTGCCTGAATCTTTCCGTTTTCTCCGTTCTCACCATGCAGTGCCATAAATACAACATCTGCCATACGGCAAAGTTCAATCACATTTGGTCCAAAGAAACAATCAGACTGATCTTTTCTGGAAGCTTTTACTTTTGCTAAGTCCGGGGCAACTTCTGGAATACCTGCCACCTGCACACTTACTTCCTCAGCTCTCTCAAAAATACCCTCCAGATTTTCCGTTTTATCACTATATCCCATGAAAACATCCAGTAAAATTACCTGATGTCCGTTTTCTCTTAATGCTTTACTTACCATGTCTCCTGTCTTAAAAGAAACATCTCTTTCGGTACTAAGTCCGCCTGCTAATACAATAATATTCATTCGATTCCATGCCTTTCCATACTTGCATCTTTTTTAACTTCATACGCTTGTCTCATCAATTATGCAATATCCTGATTTATAGTAACCTTTTTTTTCTGCAATAGCAAGCGAAAAAAGTGCCCTATTCCACCGAAAGAAAGCACTTTTTTCAATACGAGTGGTGGTGCTGTGCAATTATTTTTTATTAATTCTTTTCACTCCCTGCACTTTTCCTACCTTTCCCCTGTAATTTCCTTTTTATCTGCCGCAATTTTCTCCTTTGCTATGTTAAATAAACAAAGAAACATCTGCCTTGCAAGCAAATTTTCATCTGCAATCAGACTGCCATAACGATATATTTTTTCTTGCAGCTGTTCATTATCTAATAGGTCTATCCTCGTAAATATATCATGTAATATTTTTATCCGTTCATAATCAATATCCAGACCCTGAACAATTCCCCAATATATGTATTGTTCCTGATAAATCACGCCTAATATCTCACTTATCATTCTGCTTACTATTCTTTTCTTATTTTTATCCAAACTCATCTGTAAAACATTATGCAGGGAGTTTATTACCATTATAGTTCATTGCCCGTATTATTAGGCATCGCAAAACGCAATGTGTCAGCACAAAATGCGTTCTACGCCACGTATGTGCACTTTTCTATAAAGAAAAAAGAGCTATCACATAAGTGATAGCTCTCTGCTTGTCTCTTCTAATATTCCGGTTCAATTAAACCATATGTGCTTCCCTTTCTCTTGTAAACAACATTCACTTCTTCTGTCTCTGCATTTACAAATACGTAGAAGTCATGTCCTAATAATTCCATCTGTACACAGGCATCTTCCGGATACATCGGCTTCAAATCAAATTTCTTCGTACGGCTAATCTTAATCTCTTCGTCATCTTCTGACTGTTCACTTAAGAATTCCTGTTTAAATAATGATGTTGCACTCTGCTGTTTGGTTACAAGTTTTGTTCTGTATTTCTTCAACTGACGTTCAATAACTTCTTCAACGATATCAATGGAAATATACATATCGTTGCTAACCTGCTCAGAGCGAATATAATTACCTTTCATCGGAATCGTAACTTCGACTTTCTGACGTTCCTTCTCAACACTCAATGTAACATATACATCTGTCTCAGGTGTAAAATACTTCTCCAGCTTGTTCAGTTTCTCCTCAACTGCATTTTTCAGTCCTTCGGTTAACTCGATGTTTCTTCCTGTAATCTTAATTCTCATGGTGCCCAACCCCTTTGCCGTTTATTTGATACAGATTTATATCATGCTCTTATTATATCATATTTTACGACATTATCAACACAATTTTGCAATCGAAAGATATTTTTTATTTTCTTCACAAAGCTTTCAGAATATTTCAAATATTAACAGCATTATACATACAGACACTTTTTTCACATAGTGCTTCTTATCCTTAGCCCTGTTTTTAGCCTCTCATTAAAAAATTAATAATTTTCTGTGTATCTTCCGGCTCATATGCTACAACTTCAAGTTCTGGAATCTCTACATCAGAATTTAAGATACCTGTAAGTGATACATACTGGCACAGTTTTGACTTTAAATTTAATCTGTCTCCTTCGCCGGTAATCAGTTCCACACGTCCCTGACAACTGTCAACTAATTTAAAAAATCCTTCCACGTCTTTGATGTTTTTGATTTTCATACTTTTTCTCCTTTACTTATAAAAAATTTCTACACCTTTTTCTTCCATAAAAAATTTCCCATAATTAAAAACAGGACTATACTTCTAAATATAGTCCTATTTTACCATACAATAAATTTACTTTTCAATAGTGATGTCGTAATATTTGCATTATTTTCTGATAATTCTCAAGATATCTTACGATTCCATCGCTGCCCGGATGATTGCTTCTGCCTCTTTTGCCTCTGCTTTGGTCAACTGAGGTGTATCCGCTAAACGATAGTCAATTCCAAGATTCTCATATTTTACTTTTCCTAAAGCATGATACGGAAGAACTTCTAATTTTTCAACATTGCTTAAGGTTTTGATAAATTTTCCAACACCGGTCAGTTCTTCTTCATTAAATGTTATTCCCGGAACTACTACGTGGCGAATCCAGACCGGCTTTTTGATGCCATCCAGATATCTTGCAAATTCTATGATACGTGAGTTAGAATGTCCGGTTAAATCCTTGTGTGCTTCATCCTCAATATGTTTGATATCAAGCATTACAAGATCTGTTACTTCCATTAATTTTGTCACGCGCTCATCTTTCGCAACTCCATTTTCATCCATGCCGGTAAACATAATTCCTGATGTATCTAAGCAGGTGTGAATGCCCTTCTCCTTTGCCTTTGCAAAAAGCTCTGTCAAAAATTCAATCTGCATCATTGGCTCTCCACCTGTTGCAGTCAATCCGCCTGTTGTGTAGAAAGATTTATTACGCTCTACTCTTTCGATAATCTCGTCTGCTGTCATTTCTTTGCCATCTTTCATATCCCAGGTATCCGGATTGTGACAGTATGCACAGCGCATTGGACATCCCTGAAAAAAAGTTACAAAACGTACGCCAGGTCCATCAACCGAACCAAATGATTCTAATGAATGTATATATCCCATATTGTCTTCCTCACTTTTTCTGTTTCTTACTATAAGGTTTCGCTATCCGCTTTTCCTCTGTTTTCAGCGTTATCATACCACAAGAAAATAGGCTTGTATACAATATTTGCGCATGTTCGTTTTTTTATGCAAAATGTACTTCTAATCGGCAAACGAGAACAACGCTTCGCGTTTTCCTCCGACATACACCACGTACGAGCACTTTCCTATAACATAAAAAAGAATCTCGCTTGCGAGATTCTCGCGCTAACGCGCGGTCACG